>SDBS01000205.1_pt1 | contig 52173 bp, 58 predicted proteins | sample 2277091 | NCBI WGS metagenome assembly SDBS01 (sample SAMN10404972, study PRJNA504765) | marine sediment metagenome | isolation source: marine sediment core GS10_PC15, 163 cmbsf | place: Arctic Ocean: Southern Knipovich Ridge | collected 2010 | reverse complement strand
TGTACACAGGAAAGACATATTAGTGGGGTACCAAGGAGCGGCCTTACGCTCAATTTCCAAGCTGTACCCGTTACTGGTTCTGGTAAGGTACGTACCCACAGGGGGTACCCTACACATGGTTCTACACTCATCGTACTGGGTAGTGGGGTACCTTAGCTTGACTATATAGGGGGACTTGAAAATTTATTCAAGTGGTATGATATAGACAAGTTAGTTCAAATAAGGTATGTGTACACAGGAAAGACATATTACGGGGCAAATTCGATTAACTGGGTACCACCAAATAGTCCTTGATGTCAATTTCCAGTTAGTTCCCGTTACCGGTACTCATAGTAGTGGGGTACTCTCTAGTGGGGTACTGGGGTACCAAATAGTCCTTGATGTTCGTAGACAATTCGTTCCGGTACCTGAGAACTGGGTACCAGAACAACCCTTGATGTTCGTAGACAAATCGTACCTGTTACTGGTACCGGTCCAGTACAGAATCGAGAACTGGTACTGGGGTACCCCGTTAAAATGGTTATGGCTATACGCATTTGATCCTAACATAAGTGCGAGGATGCAGCGAAAAAAAATCCCCCCATGAGGGAGGTTTTTTCATGGGCTGTAGTTTTAAGGTTAGCTAACCTTCGATTTGTGCTCCTGTGAGGGAGCGTATTTGTGAGGGAGTTATCGGTAGGCTGCCACCTACTTGTTTACCCTCTGTATTCACAGTCGCCCACATTTTTGTTCCATAGTCGAAAATGTGGATTAAGCCATTTGGCTTTAATTCTACGCGTACACGCGTTATCGTGATTTGTTTCCCGACGTGTATTTCTTGCATTTTTCCTAATAGCGACATGGTTTTTTCCTTTCGATTTTTACTACAGCCCATGTTAGAGAAGCGATTTTCGGCGGTTACTCTGCTAGTCTACTGTGTAGTGCTAGACACTAGAGAGTAATATCGGATTCTACTGCTAGAGATTTTCTACCTGCCACCTGCTTGACTGTGCCATGCTCTAGACTAACCTCTAGGTTAAGCAGTAATTCGTCCCGATGTGCTAGGATTTCATTACGGCTATAATCCGTATCACGGATTTTCATGCTCTGGAGTGTGCCACCTACCTCCGTCTCTAGCAAATTGAAAACTTGAGACATAAGCGCACCCTCTAAGCTCCGCGCTCTGGAGGTAACAATTTTCGCGGCGCACCAAACTAGCAAACCGTTGTATGTTGGCATAACGGATTTATCGCGAATTTTTTGCGATGCTAGAAGATTCAAGAATACTCTAGCGGAGTGTTTACCGCGTTCGCCCGTTTTTGGATGTATCGCGGGATTGTATCTTGCCTCTAGTGCCACCTTGAAAACTGATTTTCGTCCCGCCATTTTTATACTTGCAGTTATAGCGGGAAAGGTATCACGTTGAAAAAACTGTGTTGGCGAATTCGCGACGTAATGAAAATCGTAGATAACCTGCCGCACTTGCGCCAGTGTAGTTTTAACCGTGTTAAGATTTATAGGCATTTTCAAACCTTTCGATTATGAAAATCGCCCCTCTAAGCTAGGCTGTAGTTTTTTCTAAAATCCCTGGGCCGAAATTTCTGTGGGCCAAGTCCTGATTTTAGTTTTGAAGCTTCCCTATTCGCTTCCGCCTGTTTTTTTATTTGTAATGTTCTTTAAGTTCTTGTTACTAGATATACAATACAGGATAAAGCATACCACGCGACCCCGTACCTCAATACTATGTTTTTATGTAAATTTCGCATAGCCTAGAGGAAGAGTCAAACCCGGACTCAATAGGTCTTAAGTACTCCCCCCCCCTTTACATAAAAATCACTAGGACTTCCGTACTACAATGGCATGGTGTGTATATCACAGACGTAATGCGTCAAATGATCTCGATGTCGCAAAAAATTTTAAAAAAAAATCCCCACCATGTCGGTGAGGATTCTTTAGGTTAGTTGCCGCAGCAGCAATTGCCGCAACAACATCCACCAGCTACTTCACATTCATCACACATTATTCCCTCCGTTATTAGGAAGTAAGACAGTTAAGTTTTAGACTCTAGCTGTATCTATCGTTTGACCACTATCGTTCATAAAGAACACAGAACAATTCCATAAGAGTAATCGTTCCCAACTCAAAATATCGTCCCCTGTATCTCGTTGAACGTACAACACCAGAAACCTTGCTTTATTCTCCCAGTCCCATCCTTGGTCCAATGGGTCAACGCTAATTGGTGTAGTGTAAGATTGCATACTCTGTAGTAACTTTTTCATATCATCTGAGTTACTAAAAATATGTCGTTCTCTTGTTACTGTTTCACATTCTGTTATGTAAATCCTATTTCTTATACTGTTACTCACTACTTTTACATACATTGTATATCTCCTTATCTGTCTATCTGTCTATCTGTCTGCCTTACTTCCTATCTACGCCGTGCGAATCGTACCCAACGTGCTCAGGTACTCATTATACGCTAAACACGTGCTACTTACCGTATCGTTTCTTTTTCTTCTTCTTAGTCGTCTTTTTCTTCTTTTTATGTGTTGCCATTTGCGTCGCTCCTATCTTTTGGAGTAGTTCCCAGCACAGCTGCACCTAGTAGCATACTTGTCATCGAAAATATGATTACCATTGCTGGATTGTCCATGAATACGCCTACAAAGAAGGCGGTCGCACTTAATAGGAACAATCTCCACAGAATTAACATTTACGTTACAGTTATACTCACATCTCCTGCTGTCGAATTGGCTGGGAACTTGTAGTGGTCACAATTTTGCCATTGTGGGCTTGTATTGTACCACGTATAAAACTGTTTCTCCTTTTTCCATTCCTTTTTACAACTTTCACAATATACTATATCGCAGTGATCGCAATACAGTAAAACGTGTGCGTGATTCAACTCATTATGTTCGTGCATTTTCCTCTCCATTTGAACTACTTCAATTTTATACATTGTCCGCGGTCCCGTCCGGTTGATTTCATGTTAATTGGTGTTCTTTCTTAAGGCAGGTGAAAAAGGTTATTTGTGATGACATATTGTAGAATTCCAAACAATAGGCCCAACATTCCCAATCCAATTGCACTTAGAAAAGCTATAATTACTTTTTGCTTAGTGTCAATCTTGATTACTTTTCCTACTAAGCCCCCATGAGGATTGCTGTCGCCTTCACCCATCAGGACTTTTCGAATTGTTTTTACGTCATCCTTAATTTCTACAATATCATCCTTCATTGCTGCCATGCTAGCTCCGATTAGGTTCGCCTACACTTCCTCTAGGACTACCTTTGCTGTATTAGGATTATACTTCACGATTACGATAGCCACCTCTCCCGGAGGAGTAGGTGGGATTGGTACCTCTTTGCCTATCCACTCTAGGAACTTAGGTAAGCCCCCATCAAAGCGGTTTTGGTCACGAGGTCTGTCAATGTACTGCCACAACGTCCAGCCCTTCCCAGACCAATCGTTCGGGATCAAGGGTACAGGCCATGTGGTATAGTGTGCGACCCAGAGGTCGTAAGCCGTAGCCCACCCCACACTTCCCACCAACTCGTGCCACATACTCTTGGACGTATAAATCATAGGGCGTATTCCAAAGAGCCTTTCTACCTCTACGAGACAATTTCGGAGACGGGCGGCAAACACAGCTTGACTATGCCCTTGGTTGTAGTATCGTTCAACATCTATAACTGGAGGCAGGTCCCAATTGTGATCCTTTGCCTCGTTCCAGAAATATTGAGCCTGAACTGCTCCATTCGTGTCTGCCTTGAAATAATGATAAGGCCCTACAAGTACATCCTCAGCGGTAGCCTCTGCGTGATGTAGTTTCCACTTCGAGTCAGCAAACTGTATACCCTGAGTGACCTTCATATATCCAAAGATGAACCCTCTCTCTAGCCAAGAACGCCAGTCAGTAGGATAAGTCCAATGAGATACGTCTGTGCCCTTAGTCTCCTCAGCCATGTCTATCTCCCGTATAAAAAACGAATTACCCTACCAATCTCAGCATCACTAGGCTCGTCGCCTGGTACTGGGGCTGGTCCGGGTACTGGGTCTGGATCAGGAAATGGTGTCGGATCGGGTGATGGGATAAAAGGGGTCTTACTAAGGAGGTCCATCTGTACCCAATATTCTGGATAGCTTGGATTATCTTTGAATTCTTCCCAATGACCGTTACCTTCAAATCTAACCTCATCGGGGTCGAATCTCCCTGAGCCCTTGTACTGCTCAAGAATTTCAACACCAGCGGCTGGAACAAGCCTTCCCTGCTTTTGGTTCTCAGCGTGACCTGCCCAAACTTGAACTGTTTTATTTACATTCCACCATTCAGCCATTGTTGTCTCCTTAAGTTACCGAAAAGTTATCGAATCTCACGCCCGGATTAGCTGCATCAATATAACTATATATTCCTGCGGTCAGGCCCGCAATTTCAGAATCTGTTGCTGTCAACGTTATGTCGCCGACGGTAGCAGTAATGCTACTTCCATTCTTTACAAGTTGTAGGGCGTAAACAGTTGAAGGAACTACCGTCAGAGCGGCGATATCCAAATCAATATCAGTTCCATTTTGTTTAACCAATTGTGCTTCTGAATCTGTTATGTTTATATTGAAACGATAAAAGTGAGATGGGTCCACATATCCGAACAAAATTCCCCAAGCATCAAACCCCGTATTCACTCCGGCAGTTACATCTAAATTAATAGTGTAGGCATCTTCTGGAACGGGTACCCTAGCACGGGAGTTAGCTCCAATATTTAAAATTCTAACTTCATTAGATACGATGGAGAAATCTCCAGAGCCTTCCTCTGCCCAAGGTCCACCTACATTCGGGGTATGAGCATCTAGATTAGTGTCATCTACATCATCGAACGTATCAAGGGCAATATAAGAGATAATAGCAGGATAACCCGCTCGGATCATCTCATAATACAGAAGTGATTTCTTTTTCTCTTTAGGCATCCGAAATTAACCAACACACTTGATCGCTACCCGGAGCATTAGCAACGGTATAGAGAGTGTTTAAATTCTCAACGTCTAAGATTACTACTGCCGATTCTCCAGCACTCAAAGGGAAACCAGTCCCCGATGCTACTGTGTCATTTCCATCATTACCGATCCAAATAACATCAGAGTTATTGGGATGGGCTTTGATAGTGGCGGCAATACAAAAAACGTCTGGAAATTGGTCAATGGATGTAATTATAAATTGTCCACTTAGTTGTGCCATTTATCTTCCCCTCATAAATATTTGTTGTTCAAAGGTTTCGCCTGTATACATCAGTCCGTTATTGAGGGCTATGAAAGAAGCAAACTTCCATGCTCCCTTTTCATCAAGTATCGTTATGTCTGTGATTTGATGCTCAATGAGCTGCGTTCCTGAAAGAGTTCCAGCAAAATGCCCAGACGCTCCATCAGGCTTCCAATAGAGGATTCTGTATACAGAAGCGTCGCTGATATCAGAAGCAGCGTCTACTCGTAATAGGGGGGTGTCCCCCACATAAAATTTCGGCATTAGTCTGCGTCCTCCAAATCAATAGCCGAGTTGAAAGCCATTATCCTCGTCAGTGTAGACGTTGAGGACACAGTCCTTGAAATCGTGCTATTGCCTAATATATCTCTAGTAATAGTAGAAACTTGACTTATAATTCTAGTTATAGTAGAGAGAAAAGACCATATTCTTGACATTATATTTCTGAGTTCCCTGTTATAATTCTGCTTATAAAGGAAGCGATCCGCATGATCTCTACCCTTGCAAATTCAGCGAAGTTTTGTCTTATCCGTCCTAACGAGGATATGGTGGCCGCTGAGACTTGTCCAATCCTTCCATGAGATGCTATGTTCTGAGCGTCAGTCATTAGACCTCCACCAAAGAGTAAGTCTGCAGTTCCCTGTTAGCGTTGAAAGAAGCTGTTACATCCCACTGTTTTCGTATCACAATCAGAGTGTTGTCCGTATATTGAGTGATTCGAGCCGAAGTTAGATTGCTGCTAGCATCATGTGTCAGACTAGACCAAACTGTGTTCTCTCCGCTCAAGCCTAACACATCTTGAGTCATTGTTTGGAATGTCTCTCCACTGATAGCTACTACCAGACCTGCAGAGTTATTTGACCTAACTTGAGTGGAGTTCAAATTCAGAACGTCCATGATGTTATTATTGGCTCCGGTCAAATCTACGCCATACGCTCCTGGTTCAAAAGTTATAGTGTATCCATTGATAAATTCAATAAAGCGAGCGTAGACAATACCTGAAATTACCACTTCCGTATTATGTTGATGCGTATCAGGAAAAGGTATACCCTCTTCGTCATCTTCTAAAGCCTTGAGAGCTAGCCTGAGTACATCAACGTCTAGCTGTCTGATCTCAGGAGGCCCGATATCTACAAGAGAAGTATCTGCTTTAGGGATACTTATTACTTTAGTCCCCCAATCTACCGTAGGCATTCTCGTATTCCCTCACTGTCTCATTGAGCCTTGCTATGCTCTTGAAATATTCTTGCTTATCAGCGTTCATTTTTGTAATCTGCTGTTGCATCATTGAGTTATTTGCATCAAGAGCTTTAGACATTGCCTCAACTTTTCTTTCTTTATTGTCGTATAACTTAACTAAATCGTTTCTTTCGTTTTGAATTAGAAAAGCTGCATGATTCATAGTTGATGCGAGTTTCTCCAAATAGTCGATTTTCTGAGCATCTGTCATCATCTTGTATCCCTCTCCCCATGCTATTCTAGGAGGAGTACGTGATATTAGCTCATCATCGAGTCTGTGGTAACCATCACCCAAAAAATCCTGCTTATCCTTACCATTCCCGTTATTCATCTGATACCATCCTTATGTTAATAGTTAATCCGACTACATTATCTACTGTTCCCGAAATCGGGAACGATTTGAATCTTGGAGAAGCGCTACTCTTTCTAACTACTCCTTTTACATTTGTATCAAGAAGAAAGGTTCTCAGCGTTGAAATATCCCCATTAACATCTGTCAACCCAGATAGAATTGCACCACTAGAAATTATTGTTCCAGTAGCAGGAGTATCTGGAGTACCTGATACTGTGTATGTGTATTCACTAACGGTTGTAACTATTATTACGAAAGGTCCATTATACTCCGGCTGAACAGCTCCTCGAATGATAACTAAGTCTCCAGTTTCGAGTCCGTGAGTAGTGTGTGCTACCGTAGCTGTTGCACCGGAACGTGTGATAGTTACTGACTCCTCAAATGGGAAATCACCAGCCCCATCTGCGGCTTCTAGCACAACTCTTGCATTTTGCAAGTCTGACCCCGAATCATCATCAGCATGGACTAGAGTTGTAACAGGGTCAACAACTACTGTTACCGTAACTCCCGCCGCATCGTCTACTGTGAAACCAGAACCATCATTTGTACAACCTACTAAGTTTAGGGTGATGGCACCAGAAGTATCATCAAACCTAAACACCGAGCCGTCTACATCATCCGAAGCACTAAAACCAGTAAAGTCACAGCCCCTCAAAGTCATTGTGGAGGGAACGTTAGTACCGAACCTAATAGCGTGATGGTCAGTAGCTCCCTGAGTGAAGGACATGTCGTCTAACTCTCCATCAGGGTTTGCAAACTGGTTATAGAATAAAGCACCTTCATCTGCCGCTACGTTGGACAGAATTACGCTACTTCGACTCATATCTCCGCCATTGTGGTCAATCCTATCACAGTTAGTGAAGATATTATTTGTGAAGATGCCACTAGCGAGAGGAGCCTCAATTGCTCCTACGTCAGTGAAGAAACATGAGTCAACATCCAAAATCTCGAAATCTGCGGAGTCGAAAAGAAACTCTGCTCTTGTTCCTATGTTAACGATTGATACATTAGACAAAGTAAAACTTCCGCTAGCAGTAGCATTGCTGATTACTCTGAAAGGGAAATGTGTCGCACCTAAAGCATGTCCTCCACCATTATTTCCAAACAAATACCACTGTTCACCCTCAGCATTGAAATAATGGTTTGTGCTTGCCGATGCTTCTCCCCACTCTGTAGGAGCACCAAAGTAATATACGTCTCCTACTGGATTGGAAACCATACCCCAACCACCTGCTACATCATCAGTAACCACGTCGGTCATTGTTTCAGGAACACTTACTGTTCCCCCGGTAATAGTCAATGCATAGCTATCGTTATCAATATAACGAAAAGCATCCATAAATACGTTATCAATAGGTCCCTGAGCTTTACCAGCATGGATACTGCCATATCCTACCTGCGTTACCTTTGTCTGATCCATGTTTACTTCTGTGCCCGCGAAGTCAGTGAATACTCCTGGAGTCGTCACAATAACCGAAACATCTAATTTCATATTAAAGAAATACTTACTCAAAGGCATTCCCGGAGCATCTCGCCCACCTATGTCATATCCGGGTCTATTAGTCGTATCTCCTATAACAAATTGAATTCCTCCAGCAGCAGCGTCCTGTTGTAGATTGTCTTTGACAATCATATACAAAGTACTATCCGACCAGTCTAGCGAGAAAACTCCTCCTGACGCAGTATCCTCAGTCGTAAACATATGTTCATCAACATTGGATAGCTGTGTAGAAAGGGAGCTAGTATTCTCAAAGAACTGTCCTGCCAAGGTGGTTACGGTTACTGCATCATCGCCGCCCCACCCGGTAGTGGCCTCACAGTCATTTATATCTGTTCGATTATCTAAACTCATTCAGAACTATCCCTACTACTGATATTGCCATCATGTCGGCAGTTCCCGGAGTAAATATAGAAACAACTCTATCGCCCGGAGATATAAAACGTACTAGATTTTCTTCTGGTCGTCCAAACACAAAAAGTACATCACCCTCCGGCAGAACAAAATCTCTGAGATCAGAGGAATCTGTCCTACCGGGGGGAATAAAAAATACTTTTGCATGATCGTTATAAGCTTCTAAGGCTTCTTCCATCGTTGCGAAATCTTTAGGAATGAGAACCAAAGGGACTTTCCAAGCTCCCTTGAGCTGTCTCCATACTAAGAGTTCCATGTTGGATTCCCAACCACTCTCTAACATTCCGCAAATTGTAATCATTGTTTATGCGTCAGGTGTTCTCACAGCCGCAATCGTCTGCGGGGTTGATAAGAACTGAGCGGCAACAGCCTCGAAAGTTTTAATCGGGGTAGCTCCGCCATCACGCACTCTTACTAACAAATCTCGGTTTGTGGTGTCATGGACACCTGTAAAGGTTTCGGAAGCAGCGTCTGCTAGCACATCAATAAATGCTAGGAAAGCATTTTTGTTTGATGTGGATTGATCCATACCCGCTGTAGCAGTTGAGAAGTCCCAACCGTCGGATACAAATGTTTCATCTCCGTCACCAGTTTCAACAGTTAGACCTGCACCAACAACAGTCATTTCTAATCCATCAGCACTGATGGACTCACAAGTAAATGTACCATTGCTTACTGGGAAATTTGTAGTTGTAAATCTACTTCCATTCTCAAAGCCATCAGCTAAGAAATCACCAGCATCTTGACGTTGGAATATACTTGTAGTAGTTACATCACAATCAATTGCCCCTGTAGTAGGAGTTCCGAGTGTGAAGGTGTCTACTCCATCGTGACTATCGTACGGAACACGCTTATAGATACCATCATCTCTCTGAACACGAAGTCTGCTGTTATCTAAACCAATGCCTCTATCAGGCCAATTTTCTTCTAGGTCTGGGAATGGCACAGTGTCTGTACCTGTCTGGAGAACCAGTAACGTTTCCGCATTGGTTGTTAGGTTAGTAGCAACTTGCCACTGTCCCGTATCAAGACTTGTACCTGTACGTGGTCCAACTAACACTCTATCCTGTCCTGATATTAGACCAGACACAGTGAATAGAACATTGTTAGGTGGAGTACGAGAAGTGTCACTTAGGTCTGTAAACAGATCAGACGCCCCTACGTCATCTTTATCAAAGCCGATGCCATAAGCACCGATGATGTTTGATCCCGTAGAAGTTCCCACAAACTCAGGACTTACAGTCCTAGTAACGAGGGTTGTCGTAGCGTCCACAAAATCAACCAATGGATCACCAATGAGGTCGGATTCTCTAATTCGATTGTCCTCAACAGGATTAGCTCCTGTAAGAACTTGTAAGTAAATTTCACCTGTTCCAGTATTATCATCTAGTGCTAAAACGATTCCGCTTCCACCACTAAGGTTCTCATCTTCAATGGCCCCACCAGCCACATTGATTGCGGCGGTAGCACCTGAAATAAGCCCCTCAATTATGTCATTATCATCAATGACGGCAGCACCGGGAGTATCTAGAGCTACAACTAGCTCATCAGTTCCATTATCGTAGAGCACTTGACCACCACTCTTGAGCGAGCTATCACCATCATCTCGGAAAGTTACTTCCTCTCCGGGGAAGAATGGGCCTGCTAAAAGAGTGTTGTAGTCTACTTTTGTGCCCCAGAAAACAAGACTATCTTCGTCAACACCAGAACCAGCTTCTCCATCATATCCAACTTCGATATTAATACCCTGCATTAACTCGCCGGGTAAACTATGGATTGGAGGAGACGATTGAACGATTAGGTTCAAATCTGTAGTTGCACTTCCGGCCCAAGCACCTGTTTCTTCGGCTCGGTCCTGAGATGAGTCCACAGACGTTGCTGATCCTTCTACTTCAAAGAAGTCAGCGGCTCCGCCGTCTGGATGTCGTAAGGCTATGTAGTATTCAACATTACCTAAATCTAGTCCAGCTGCTTGATCTGTACCATCAGAAGGATCAAACAGATTGAATCGAAAGATCACTTCCTCGTAAGCCGAGGTAATAGAACTACCGAGTACATCTTCTGATCTAGCAAGGATAGCACCTGTAGGCACACCCGGAGAAGCGTCATCCGAGTCTAACAGTTCGCAATGTAGAGGTCCGGTAGGTGCACCGGTTCCAATCTTAATCTGCCATCGTACCTCAGTTAGTTTTTCTGTTACGTCAGTCAAAGGAACAAAACTTTGTGCCTGACCTATGATTGTCCCATCATCTACTGTGTAGTCGGTTCCAGAAACTGCACCGCTGGTGGCGTCAGCTTCATGGGCCCGTTGCGAAATCCATTTAGTTCTTTCGTATACATCATTAACGGTACGAGTATCTTTGACCCACTGAGAGTAGTATTCATTATCTCCATCAGCAACACCGGCTCCGTCAATGTCTATCTGTTGGAAGCCTTCTGTGTTGAGAATGTCTGAGTATCCGGCCAAAGTTGCGTCAATAGTGGTGTTGAAAATATCAGCACCATTACCAATAGCCGCAACAGAGTTGCCAGTCCCCAGAGTAACAGGGAAACGTCTAAACTGATCCCCAAGCTCTCTTGCAAGAACTAAGATACCTTGACCATCTATTTCGGAACCCGCAAACTTGGATTTAACCAAGTGACGGGAGAACACCAATGAAGGTGCCGCTTCCGGGTTGATTCCAGTTCCCCAAAACGCAGGTAAGATTTTTCCATTTTGTAAAACCATATACTCAGTACCTGACTCAACAGGTCCAATGACATTCAATCCAGACCACAGGGTTTGCCCACCAAGAGTAGGTTCTGTTTGTGCAACAGACCCATCGTAAAGATGTAGGGCGAAAGTGTCGTCGATATTGAATGGCGAGTTTAGTGTTACAATTTGATCCGTTGAACGGTCAAATGGAGTGTCTACTGTGATGTCGAGCAAGTCATCACCAGCCGCTTGCTCATCATCCTGCTTATCCATCAACCACTGGATAAATTCTAGGACAGTATGGCGATTTGCGGTCGCGGCACCTGTCCATCGTATATTGCCGCTGGCATCAATTGAGACGTCAGCATCTGTTATTGCGGCCATAATTATCTTCTCCTAAATTATCTATTATGCCAAATACGCGAAGATACTTGGCGAGACTTGTCTCTCCTATATAAATTATACCTTATTCTACGTAGTATAAGTGTATTATGCGATGTCAAGAACTTTATATTGTCGCTACTATGAGCGCCTCAGCAGCACTCAACGGTTTATCAAAAATAACACCCTTAGCCAACCACCCTTTCCACTCTCCTACGGTTCCTTGCGTAGTGCTGATCCTCTGAAATGATGCGTGTAAAGCTCCAGCAGACCAAACTCCGAGGCTGGTTGCGGTAACACCCCATTGCACCCCGTCTCTATAAGTTTTTACCTCGTCGGCCGCTTCGCTCCAAGTCGTTAACCAGTGGACCCAATCGACAGAAGTTGTTACTGCCGCTGTTTGATTCTTGCCCACATTTCCGCTTTCGTAATATCTCCTCCACTGGTTGCTTGTCGTCATTTTTCCTAAGTACATTCGATTGTCACCGTCAACATAGTTGTGGATAGTGTATCGAAATACTCCGTCGGTCCAGATACTTGCATTAAGAACCTTTGTCCATACTCCATGCGACCCCTCGGCTCCATCGAATACGCTACTGAGGCCTGAGGAATATGTGGAGACGTTCCCGTTGTCCTCCCCAGCGTCGTTGAACAGTACCGACGGTGCACCATCTCCTATGCCGTCCGCTCCGAGTGTGAATCCAGTTGGATTAAGATAGACTCCATCCAAACTTGAAACAAGCTCCCTAGCTACTGTTCCAGATGTATCGTCTAGAGGCCAAAAAGCGATAGGCGAAAGAGCTAATATTTTGTCATTATACTTTGGAATCCAAGCAATATTACCGGGATCAATCTTTCCTGCGATTCGTGATCTTGTTCTTCGAGGGCCTACTAAAGCTACAGCCATTATGGAGTTATCCTATTAATCCATCCGCCGATGTTAATACCGCTAGCTACATCAGCAAAGCCTCGGAGAATTTGAGCACTTCCTAACACCATGCCGGGAATTATTAATACGTTTCCTGCTCTAGCTTCTAATGTCACTGGCATTTGAGATTGGGGACTAGATGTGTTACCCCATTCAATGGTTAACTCTCTAGAGTCATTTTCTGTATTAACAGCATAAAGCCATACCTCATCTAAAATAGTTGCACTAGTTAGAGTAGTATGAATAGTCGTTCCGGGCGTACTAGCAAGGACGACTTCAATCATTCTTCCGCTAACTGATTCACTGAAAACCTCTTTACTATATTGTGGCATATCCTCTCCTTATGTGAATATCTGTGTTTCCAAGATGCCAACGTCAAGAGCCTTCTTGTCACCGCTGTCATCTATTCCGTATAATCTATCATCCGTTTCGTGGTAAATCCTATAATCATTAGCTGATGGTGTAGATGGGTCAGCTATCTCAGTAATATCAGTATAACTAGCTATTCCTACATTTCCCTCTACATCTAAAGTATACGCAGGCGTGCTAGTATTTATACCTACTCTACCTGCTCCACTATCTAGTCCTGCGTCCACAAATACTATGTCAGTGGCATCAGAACTTTCAATTCGAAAGTCCATATCTGCCGCTGTCTCGTTTAAAACAATAACCGTTGGTGAGTTGATGTTTAGTTGTCCCGCTGCTGCAATTGTGGTCGGGGTAGAACCAAGTGACAGAGTACCAGGTTGCCAACTCATAATATCGGGAACTGTACCAGCACCAAACCTCATCAGATTTGTAGCTGTGTTGAAATCAATAAATCCTAAATCGTTGTCTGTTCCAATACCAAAGTAAAGAGATGCAACATCAGCAGACATTATAGAAATTCCAGCATTTGTAGCAGCTTCTACTATAAGATCATCTGCGGAAGTATTAGCAGTTACAACTGCAGAACTTGAAGTTTTAACGTGGAGAGTACCATCTGGAGCGGATTGTAAATTGTCTGCTTCTATAAGAACTCTATTGAGTCCACCATCAACGAAGAACATTCTTCGGGCGGTGTCACTGCTAACTCTGAAATTCATATCAACGTTATTGAAGTTAATCTGGACTTCTGTGTTAGTTAAGTGAAGCATATCAACAGCACTAGAGACAAAAGCAAATGATCCAGTACCGCCGTTATTGTGTTGTATATAGGCTTCGTCGTTGCCGCCTACAGGATTACCAAACATTATATAACTGGATGTGTTGGTAGGTGTTAAAATGGATATCCCAGCCGTTGTGCTATTTTCTATAATGAAGTCATCAGCGTTGGCGTGTGCTGAAACTGATCCAGCAGTTGCAGTATGGACATGTAACAAACCATCAGGATTAGTAGTACTGATCCCAATTCGATCATTACCAGCATCTACAAAGAATAGATCAAGAACAGTATCTCCATAGATAGAGAAGTTACGGTCTGCACCACCCACATTCCAGATAACACTAGCTATACCAAACCTAGCCACTTCTGCATCGTTTACTTCAAAGTGCATCTGCCCCGCACTGTGGTCGTAGAATATTTGCCCGTTTGCAGCACCATTTGGGGAACCAAAGAAGAGACTTCCTTTATTGGCTGCAGGGCTCAAAATTGTAACGCCTGTATCACCACCACCTTCTAGTATCAACTCATTAGCCGAAGCGGATGCCGAAACATTACCTGCTGTGGCACTTCGGATATGCACTGTGCCGTCAGACGCAGTTAGCGTATTAGAAGAATCAATTACAATTGTTCCACTCGCGGCATCGAGATCGAACATGTATTGTGATGTATCACTTTCAATCCTGAAATCTACATCGCTTTGGGCTTCATTGAATACAACTTCAGTTGCTCCCTGAAGTTTCATGGGTCCACTGGATGTAAGGTTCATGTCCGAAGCAGCCACAATGTTCAAAACCCCAGCAGATGTAAATGTTGCAGGGTTGGGGAAAAGTTTTAGTACTCCGGGAGCCCATTCCATTATGTCAGGAGCAGTTCCAACACCAAATCGCATGGCCTCACTATTTGTGTTGAAATCAATAAATCCTAGATCATTGTCTGTTCCTATACCGAAATAAATAGATGCAACATCAGCAGATAATATAGAGATGCCAGCATTTGTGCTAGCTTCTACAACTAGGTCATCTGCGGCAGTGTTAGCAGTTACAGTTCCAGCACTTCCAGTATGAACATGTAGCGTTCCGTCGGGGGCTTCTGATTCTGTTCCTATAATTGTATCTTTGGTTATTACCACATCCCCTAAAGGATCGAGAATTAGATCGTCAAAGAGAGTTGTTACCCTACCACTTACAAGCACTAAGTCTCGTAGATAAATTCCACTTGGGGTCTTGAACGTGGCTATATTGAAGCCCGGTCCCACATCGAATTCTATTTCCGTACCTTGTACTCTGGTTGTGCCCTCATCATCACCAAGCTTGATGATACCCTTCTGTCCTGCACTTATTCCACTCTCACTCGACCATACCTCAGGTTCAATGGTAGTACCAGGATCGGTTATATGGCCTGTTACCCAAGCGGGAAGTTGTCCGCCCGTTAGAGTTCCATCATTTCCATGAGAACTTGAATCTTCAACAGCTGTTCCTGAGCCTTCATCCAAATGCATGAGTATCGCTGTGCTAGCATCTGAAACATGTCTCTCTGTAGAGGGAGTGAAATTAGATGTCCATCTGACAATTCCATTGGAAATTCTAATTTCATCCATGACACCATCAAAATCTTCTTTCGATGGAAAGTCGTTAGAATCATCTCCAACGGTTATGTCGTCATCATATCGTGAAGCTAATCCCGGAGTTCCAGCCAGTGCTACGGGAGATTCTACCGTTCCACCAATTCCGAAATACATATTATCGCCTGCAAGATCATAACCGACGTAAATATGTGTCCACTCATCCACGGTAACTGTTCCAGTGGATTCCTGATTACCAGCGGCGTCTCCGTGATGTCCAAATTCTATCTTTCGATCATCAGTAATACCAATATGCCAATCCCTAGCAAAGACTGTTCCACGCTTTTCCATAATAGTTCTAGAAGAAGATGTGGCGGCAGTTTCCAACTTGATCCAAACATCAACACTAAAATCTTCACCACCACTGACCGCAGTACCAAAGAATCTAAGTTCGCCTGCGTCGGGAATAACTAACTCGTCTCCGCCCCCATCCGATTCGAAATCCAAACCCTTGGGGTCGGTACCGGGCTGTGCTACTCTATTACTACGTACAGCTTTCTTATTTACGTCTTTCTTTAGCTTGGTATATTCAGCAGGACCAGGATAATACTGATATAGCTCCTCGCCGAGAATAGTTACAGGAGTTCCCTCTAATGCTAGTGGAAGAATGTTCTGTGCTAGGTGAGATGTAACGAAGCCTGTACCAGTTTTCCAGTACATCTCTATACCGGAAGCTGGAGGCACTATACCGCTTGGCCCTGTAATCAGGAGCCCTCCGGTCATCTCGTCTCCAATAACTTCTACATATACATCATCGTGAAGGTGAGCAACTGTGGCTCCGCTAATAGTCAGATCATACTCTATCCCTGCATCATTCTTTCCATATATTCTTCCATTGGCCTTCGGATATACCCGAAAGAAATTATTTATGGGAGTTGCTGGTTCTGAAATTTCTTCAAAATCAAAATAGCTGTTGCCAGTTATTGCTCCACTCACCTGTAAGAATGTTTGAGGAAATACCGTTCCTATTCCAATCCTGTCCAAGTTAGAATCAACATGAAACATATATAACTCATTTGGAGTACTTATTCGAAAATGTTTAGCAAGTTGATTCCTATTAAAAATAGTGTCGTTACTTGTAATATAAAGAACCTCTCTCCAAGTAATAGGATCGCCGGCAGGGATTCCACTGTCCTCACTAATTGTAAAAACCCCGCCTTGTTTATATATTCTAAAGTTTGTTCCAACATGAGACGAACGCCAAAATGTTCCGTCAAAGTAGCTATCGAATAATAGAGCTATATTGTCGTGTGTCCAATTAAGATTTTGAATTAGTGGGAAAGTATCTGCTGTGGTCGTAGCTCTCCAATGTGGTCCATTTACAGAACTATCAGTACCTTCTATATGCAGAAGATTGTCTGCGGAAGTAGTACCAACTCCGACCTTGCCCGTTGTTACTCCAAAGGTATATGAAATATCCCTCATTGAGAGTTCTACAGCAGTGGCGGCAGTTTTAAAAGTTGCATACTTCCATCCACCACCACTAAAATCTGTATTTAGCTGTATCCAGTCATTGCCTACGGGATTTGCAACTTCAATATCCAGAAGCCCATACATCTCAGTATTGCCACTTATTATTAAAATTCCGCCGGGGTCTATGACAACATCATCCTGAGATGTAATTGTCATCTCATCCCCTGCTTGAGTGCCTCCTACAAGAGTTTGTCCTCCATCCCTACCTGCTAACAAAGCATACTGAGAATGGTCGTCATCCTCTAAACCAGTTAAAGCTCCATGATCGGAAACTCCACCACTAATAGTAACTGTTACTTTATGATGGTCGTCATCATTAACATCAAATACCCCCGGCCCCTCAAAGTTGAGGATAGTAACACCGGAGGCAACATGCCCATCTTCCCACTGTACGGTTATTCCACCACTAATCGTGGCAATCATACCCGAAACTGTTACATCCATATTCACGAAGTTTAGGTCTGTTACCCCACTAGCCGTGAACACATTATTGTCCCAGATTCCCACACCTTTGTATACTGCCCCTGAACTTTCAATACTTTCTAGACGATACCGTATTCTATTTAAGTTAGTTACTAAAGAAGCACCACTAATAGGTATGTTGAGAACGGCGGCTTCGGTTGTGTCGAACGCCACCTTGCTCTGAATTAGCTGTCCAAAAATATCACCAATGGGAACGCCACTACCACCATCTGGACCTGAGCCACCTCCTAGGTTAAGAGGAGATGACCACCAATTGTCCTGCTTAGAGAGGTCTAAGATGGTCTGTATAAGCTGTTGTTGATAATCTTGTACAATAGTTGGTGCCATTTATATAATCCTTACCGATTCTAAATCTGTTACCGCCGCTGTAGACGATAATGTTGTCCAATTAGTTGCATACCGGGTTCCTAAAATCGCTCCTGTTACCGGCACAACTAGTACTTTCTCTGGACTATTTCCAGACCACCCAATAAGAAACCTTGGGCTATCAGGAAAATCCGGGCTTGCTACGTCTGCGGGCGATCTGTTAGGATACCCACTTTGAGTTACCCATGAGTCAGGAAACTCAGCATATACGCTGGTATAAAATTCTGTCGGCCCACCTAAATTTCCTGATGCTAGAGGCAAGTCCGTTTGTGCCTCTGCATTTAAGGCTACTGATGCCACGGATGATCCATATTCGTTCAGGTAATGTGCCATTACCCAAGAATCTGCCGCACTTGCTTGATCTGGTGTTATGATTAGCTGATGCCGCTCTATCCCTGATCCTGTAGCCATCCTGTATATATCTGGAAGCAGAGCATATGCATAGTTATTGTCTGCAAAAACTCTTTGTCCCCTACCCATAGCCACCGTTTCATTGAAGATAACAAATTTGGAGTCGAAGGAATTTTCCGATTGCCATATTACTGTAGCCATTAATCAGTAAAGTCCTTCCAAGCAAAATTTACTGCCTGCAAACCGGTGTAAGTATCAGTCCAAAAAATATCTTGAACTCCATGATTAGTTGTAAATTCCCTCAATGTGAAATTAGAGATCAGTGACCAAGTAGATGTAGAGCCATTTCCTTGACTTACATAGTTAGTATTATTAAGATTTCCTGCCGCTGGGGACACTCTAGACCCACCTGAATTCATGGTTTTACCGAAGCCATCAATAGATACGATGCCTCCTGTTCCTGTTGAACGTTGAGTTCCGAAGGGTATAAATATTTCGTCTCCTTCGTGCTGATCTAAAGTTATTGAGCTTCCCCTCATATACATATAATGACGGTCGTAATCATTTGTAGCATCGTCAATTCTTTCTCGATAGCTCCAGAACCAAAAGGGAGTAGAGCCGTCCGCTGAGTACACTCCACCATCGGTGTCAACAGTCCATGATTCCTCCGGCCCCATAAGAAAGTTTTCATCCACGCTTTGCACTATTGATAGAGACTGAGCGGTCATGTTATGCTGTACAACAGCCATCTTAACGTCAATATCTGTAAAGTCTGGTACCATGTTCACATGTGCTGTCGTGGTATATACTGAATTGTATCCGTAATTTGTACTGTCCGTATTTATAGAGTGTGCCGAAGGACGCTCGTGGTTCATGGAAAATACACCTGCGTCTGAGGTTAATCCTAGCGTAGTGCTAGTGCTAATACTGCTGGAATTATGTGTGTCAGTCTCATAGTTATCATTGAAAAAGAAACCATAAAAAACTGTAGTTCCTCCACCTGTTCCCTGATGATGAGTACTGCCTGTTACTGTCATATTAAAGTCTGTTGTGGTGGAGGCATAGTCGAACATTATAAAACCTCCGTTATCAGTAATACTATTACCTGAGGGCCCACTAAAATCCCCCGTATAAAAGAGTACCTCATCAATAAGGACGTCCCAAGTGGCCGCACCGTCATCAGTCCTAAGTACTGATATATACCAAGCTCTTTCCGTACTAGGATTATGAACGCTTCTTACTACCCAATAACAAATATCTCTATTTTCTGGAAGAGAATAAACCATTGACTGTACTACAACATCCCCAGCCGTATGTTCGTGAATAGTCACTCCGGGTAGTGGATTTCCGTCTCCGGTGTAGGTTCCTGCATAGCCTCTATTAGTTGGACTCGTGGTTATAGCACCAAAATATACTTCTTCTGGTTCAAACTTCTCTTGGAAGAAGTCCGCTGTAGATGTAATCAGAGCAAAGACATTATTATCTATGCCGCCAAATAGGTCATGTCCATACACGTCATAAGAACGCCCAGAAGGGGCCTTGTCGTGATCCTGTCCAGACGCCGAAATGTATAGTTGTGTGGTGTCCCACGAGTCTCCGAAATCTTTAGTGGTGTACACCCACGTCCTTCCCAAGCCGGATGTAGTAGCGTTTGCTAAGAAGTGAAAAGCGTTTCTATTAGTAGGCTCGTCCACAACCCTTATAAGGTCTAGGGCTGTTGCCAGTGTCCCAGAAGGTAAGTCATTAGAGTCATTTACTGGATCGGGCAAACTGTCAGTGTCATCTACGAAGGCCCATGAGAAAGCCGTGCTGGGCCGTCTGAAAATACCTGCGGCTGTGAGTACCATCTGTTGTCCGTAGCTATTTACGCCTATGTTTTCACCCATCAACCCAGACCCTGTTAGCCCTGTATTAGATGGAATAAAACTGTTACCGGCATTCCATGATACTGCTACCCCATCCTCGGTAGTTGTAGCATACACTGGAGGGGTGGGAAACTGTATAGAAATTCTAGGACACTTCTCTCCGATCCCTATTGTTGTTATTGCTCCGCTTTGGTCGAATGATGTCTCTATAGATGAGATTTTTCTTTCCCCTGCATATGAAATATGCGGGGAGTGGTCTACATTCAGAAAAGCAATCTGCCCAACATCTATGTTCGGAACAAACTTTGGGAGTTGGTAGAAATGTACATCATCTATACTGTTTACTGCATTTAGAATTCTATCTGCTACAATATCTAGATATGTCTGTTTCTGTAGTCCGGGACTTACCACTACCACTGTTTTGTCAACTAACAGCTCCGGAATATCCGTTCGTGCCACAGATGTCAATAGCTCTGGAGGATTATCCGGATCGAGACTGTATCTGTACCCTCCATAAACTCTGACCACATTTCTAGTTTTCTCCGTTCCTTTTAGCCTTCTGCCCTCTACTACATCATCAATGGTGATTACCGGCTGAGAGCTTCCTAATCTATAGGCTACTAGCTCGTTAGCTGACGAGTCAAATCGCACAAAGTAAGCCGCCAGTCTTTCCATTGTAAGAATTCCTTCCCCTGCCGATTGCATTCCCATCAGAGTATCGGGAGCCACTACTACATTAGCAGAACTGGCCTGAAAAGTTATTCCCAATCCTACCTGATCTGCATAAAATTGAATCCAGAAGTCTACTGACTCCCCCTTAGATTTTATCTGTGTGGGGATGAAATAGTCAAATAGCAAGACTGATCTGTCCTGCCCCTGTATGACCCATGCTCCACTAAAGTCCTGAGCTATCGTTAGGACATACCCACGAAGAACTACTCCACTATCCCCGTCGTACCACTCTGTAATCCTTATGTCATCGTAAGGACTAAGTGTCACGTCCAAATCGGGCGACAGCACCATTTCAAATGTGTCACCTATCTCACATAGGCTAGCATACCGACGGTAGCTAACTACGTATTGTGTTATATCGTTTGAACCCTCATGGAGAACTTGTACAAAATCTCCTGCTACTATTGCCATTCCTACCTCGTTAGTGTTACGTTACACAAATACCCGGATTGATCTATTCTATGCTCCACTTGATATATGAACCAATCTCCTGTGACACTCATTGAAATATCAGTGTCAACCACTGTTACTGTCGCCCACTTTCTAGGTTCGATAGTGAAGTCTCCTTCTACTGTCAGAGTAAGTCCCTCTGTGAGCCTGTTTAAAAGTGTCAGGTTTACATCTGCAACATTCTGTGCAAAACTATTAGTGTCAAATAGCTGACTGGCTAGTACTCCTGTTTTGAAAAAGCCTGCTGGTAAATGAGGACTTGAGGTTGATGCTGTAGCCGTAACTCCTTCCCTTCCATATACTACAACTCTGTTTCTTAGCTTTTCTGTGGATGTGTTATAACTGATATTCATTATATTATCAGTAGTCAAGTTCCACACAAAGTCTATACTCTCCCCACCCTCAGCGTAAGGTTTAATCTCTGATAGATGTACTGTTCCTGATCTATCTGAGTGTAAATGCCACGCTAAGGCATCAATGATTGTCTTACAAGCTTGCCACACAGTTACTAAATTGAAAGAAATAGACCCTTGAGTTCCCCACGTCACACTTGTAGACGTGTCGTCCGAAAAACTGGTAATTTGTGCCTCATTTAAAAGATCGCTTATCAAAACCCCTGTGTCAATATTGCTTCTGTCGAAAGGTAAGTTCGGATCGGTGGCGGCCATAAAGAAGTCTGACGCTTTAGCTAATTCATCTTCACAGACTATCCTATTCTTAGCTCCTATCAATTCTGTTTCAATGTTTCTTACGTATCCTGTAAACATCTTTCCACTGTCTCCGCTAAATCCCATATCGAAGGTTATGCTATCTCCTAAAGATAAGGTAGTGTCAAAACATTCAATAACCGCATTGGACATAGCCGAATTGAATGCCTCTATTACAGTAATACTTGTCACTCCCGTTACACTGGGTATTGTGTGTGTTATAAGTTTTGGTGCCACTAGGTTATGCCCTCAGCTGTGCAACAACTCTATATACTGGAGAGTCAGATGTGAGTGTCGAATCAATTGATTGACAGGAGATATTTAGTCGAGTTACGTCTAGTTGTTGTAGCAATACGGTAACTCCACCGGGAATCAAATCTGTTATCAGGGTGACATCAGTTCTGATACCGCCCTTGATTGTATTAAGATGAGATGTTCCTACCACATGTCCTTCTATTTTGATCGTGTCATCAGGCTCAAATAGAAAGTGGAAGATAGACGTAGTAGAATCAATTGGATTATGCTCCGCAAGAGCGGGCTTTAGCTCCTCGTTGTAATCGTCTACGTATATGTCTCCACCGTTCAATTTCCAAATAGATGCCATTCTCTACTCCTGTACGTAACCTAATGCACCGGCTCGTCTTGTTGCACTTCCTAAATCTTGGAAGGAACGTTCTTCAACAGCTTGTTGTATAAGTCTGCCATCTACCAGAACAGATACGGGGTTGGTAATCCGTGTGTTAATTGTAACTGGTATAGACTGAGGTAACGCTGCTTCGAACGCTTCTGTGACATTTCCTAGATTGTCCAATCCCAAGGTTCCGGTGATACTTCTTGGGTCCAATCCTGCCGGTCCTGCAGCCTCTGCTGATTGGAAAGGAGCAAGAGCCTCTGTGAAAAAATCAAGCATCCCGCTCCAAAAATCTGTGGTCTCCCCAAAAGGTTTATTTGGGTCGGTTTGCGATGTTTCAGCAGCCTGTTGAATCTCTAAAAGCCCTTGTAACTCTTGTAGTTTCTCTAATCTTTGTGCATCTTCAAATCTAGGATCGTCTCTAGAAATTTCTTCCCCATCAAATGTTACAGGCACTGGTTCCTGTGCTCCTCCCGGAAATTGTCCTGTAGAAGAAGGAGCTATTGTGTTTACTAAATCACTAAACAATGCGGATATTCCTACTTGTTCTAACCACTCTCCAAAAGTTGGAAGTACTTCTTCCGCGGCTCTATTTACTCCTCTACCTGCTTCAAAACGACCATCCTCTACAATACTTGTCTCCCCTACTCCGAAACGTGGGTCAATATTTTCTATAGCTTCTGCCGCCTTGATAGCGTCAAAGTCCTTTCCAAGCTGTGCAAAATCTATTTGGGTTCCGTCCGGCAAAGTTTGAACTGGGTCTTGGGCAAGCTCCTCTCTCCTCTGTTCTATCTGCTCGGCAGTAAGAACGGCCTCCTCTCTACGTAGAATCGCATCTATACTCTGTAGATCAGCATGAAGCGTATCTGTCTGATTCTCAATATCAGTCCCTAGAGCCACATCCTCTACTCCAGCTCCACCTGCAATAGGCTGATCTGAGAAGAATAGCTGTCCAGTGAAGGGGATGAGTGCGGTTACTCCCTCAGGTATATTGAAGATGCCTTCTAGCTGATCTTCATTTAGTTCTTTGATGTCTCTCAGCAAGAGCTGAATAGCTAGCTGATCGGCATGTATAACATCTGTTACGTTATCCTTAAAGATAAATCCTAATTGTTCAAGGTCTAAAAGGTCCTCATCCGCAAATCCGGCTTGCCGTCTCACATCCTCGACAAGTTTGTTGATGCCCGGAAGCCTTGTTGCCACGGCCTCATCAAATTCGGCCTTTGTAATGTCGGGGGTTTGGATATTGAGCTTGCCTATTTCATCTGCCGCCAAACCAGCATCTTCCACCATCTGCTCTAGAATACGAGGCATAACTCCTTCAATGCCTGTAAAAGCAACTTCAAAAGATTCTACAGCTAAGAAACCTAATTCGCCCCAACTCTCAGCAATTTTTTGTGCTTCGACATCTTCTATTTCTAGTGACTCAAGAAACTCGTCACTTTCTACTCTTGCTTTGTCTACGAGGTCTTGTAACTGTTTAATTACTTCTGGAGTAACTTCTCCTGCTATATCAATTAAGTCTGCGGGTTGGAAAGCTTTAAACGTCTGAGATTCTCCTGTAAGGGTTATAGTTTCATCTAATCGTTTTTGTTGTGTAAATAGCTCACCGGTTGCTCCCGCAATTGCGGCTTGAGGGGCTCCTCCTAACTTTAGCTTATCTAAGGCATTGAATAAAACTCCCACATCTCCAGCTAGATCAAGAATTCCTTTTCTTTCTTCCTCGCTAGCATTAATAATAATTTCTGCAGTTTCTTGATAACTCAACGCAGTTTGTTTAGAACCAAGAATTAAACCCGTGAAGATAGTATCAAGCTGGTTGTCAAAAAGTTGTCCCAAAGCTTCCAATTCTCGAAGCTCTCGCACACCTGCTTGACCTCTGCCAACTTCTTGAACTAACTCCCTTCTACGAGTTTGAAAAACTTCTCCACCTATTCCTGCATTACGTTCTTGGGTTCCAACGATAGCTCTTGCAAAGGCAGTTCCTTGCCTTTCTGGAGCTTCTCGTTCCGCCGCCTCCTGACCTTCTTCTCGCATCTCAGCCATAATTTCTGCTATTCTTGCTTTATCCTCATCACTAAGACCATCTCCAAATATAAACGCAAAGAAGCTCTCAGTAAGAGTTCCCGGTTTAGTTGTTCCACTTGCAAGTTCTCCAATTGCAACAGCATAATTTGAAATATCTTCTTCATCAGGACTAATATCACGTTCCCCTAAAGCCGCGAAAACTCCGGCCTTGAGTCTCCCGAAATCTTCGACTTGAAACGCACCAAATCTATCTAATTGTCCCAATAATTCAAATAGTTCTTTCTCTCTGTCTGCTATTCTATCCGCCTCAGTATCCGCACCACCTCCGCCACCAGTCACACCCCCAAAAGATTCTGTGAAAATTCTAGTAAATACTCCTACTAGATCAGTTTCTTTATCTATGAAATTACTGAATGTAGCCTGAACAATAGCAGCACCAATAATCCCACCTATGGGGTTTCCTCCTGCTAAAATTGTTCCTACTGCTCCTGCCCCAATTGTTGCACCAGTTCGTCTTGCATCTTTTGGACTACCAAGTAAAGAATTTCCACTCAAACCCGCGGCTCCAAGACCTATTGCCGCACCTCCTACCCCACCTCCAACTTTACCAAAGAACCCTGACAACCTACTTCCTACACTTGCCAAGCCTCCTAGTCCACCTCTTGCAGTTGCTTGATCTGATAAAAATCCACCGGCAATAGGTACCCTTCCTGCAAATTGGGCTAGATTTTGTCCTAGCAAATCTTGTAATCTAGCACTATGTCTAAGAGCTAAAAATGCGACAGTAAAGGCTATAATTGCGGGCGTGGCCTTGCCTAATACTTGAACTACGCTAGTAAGAGCATCTACCACACCTGTAAGGACTTTGATAGTGTCTTTTGAACCCTCTAAAAATCCTGCGTCCCCTCCTAAAGCTCTTGCCAATTCCGTAAAGGCATTATCCAAATTCGTAGCAGCTGATTGAAGTGTGTCCATCTTGATTGACAGAGCGGCGGCGGCATCTCCGTTTGCTTCTGCACTGATAGCTGCCAGCTCATTCACTCGACCGTAGTTTTCCAAGATGGCGTTTACTTGTGGTCCACGTCGAGCACCACCACCAATAATCTCTGATAGTTTAGCTAATTCTCTGTCCGAGATAAGTCCAACCTCTCTCCTAGAGACGATATCTTCAATAATTTCCGTGAAGCTACGAAGCTCTCCGTTTACCTGTCGAATAGAAATACCAAACCTAGTGAGTTCTCTCTCAGAACGATCTTTCTGGAACCCTGATATAAACGCACGAACGGCATTACCTGACTCTGTTGCTGATAGAGTAGTAACCTCTGCAACAGCGGCGATAATACCGTTAAGCTTATCTATACTAATTCCTACATTTCCTGCGGCTGTAGCGGTGATGGCAAATGATTCTGCCAGTGTGCCGATACTTACATTAGCCGCCTTAGACACAGCTACCCATTTATCAAGTAGTTCTCCTCCCGAAGTAAGAGGTTGCTGTAATTGTCTCAAAGCTCCAACCAATGTGTCCATAGCTACGGCTTGGTCAATTCCTGCCAATTTAGCTAAGAGCATAGAGTCTTTTAGTACTGCTACTGTGGCTGCCGCTCTTTCTGTGGGATTTGGAAGATTGGCTGCAGCTCTTGTGGCTAGAACATATCCGTCCACCACACCTTCCACAGAAACTCCCAACTCCCTTGCTACTACAGCTGATTCCTTCCACACAGTTTCCAAACTGGTAGTGCTATTTACTAAAGCTATTTGAACATCTGCCAACTTGGATTCTATTTGTACCGCTGACTGCATCAGTTCTGTGAGCTTCTTCATAGGTGCGAAAACTATGGCAATAGCAATAGTCCATTTAGTAACCTCTACAATATCTCTAGCGATGCCCGCACCAAAGGTTCTAAGTTGTCTAGAGGTTGATCTTAGTTCTTTACCTAACCCATTAGTAACAATAGTCGCTCTACGAATAGGTTGATCCGCTTTCTTTATCTCAAAAGCCCACCTAGTAATTTTTTGTGCTCCATCCTCAGAAATATTAGTAAGATCGCCCATTTCGAATCTCATGTCTCTGACTCGATCCACGTTCATACGCTCTAGAGCCTTATTAACTGTCTGTAAAGCTCTTGCACCACCTAAAAGACTCTTTTCAAATCCCTCAGCACCGACGAAATCTGCAAAAGGACTAGGTTCGGGTTTTTGTATTCCCCCTGTAACATCTGTAAGGGGATTCTTCTTGGTTCCCCCACCAAACTTAAGTCTCCCAGCGTCTGCAAGCCTTTCAAGACTCTTGACCATCCCTACAACTTGACCTTGAGAAACACCAGCATTAGCGCCAAGACCTCTAATAAGTCGGTTCATCAATTCCAGTTCGTCGTTTATCTTTGAATATCCGGCGGCAGGAATGGAGGGTTCTAGCCTTTGCAAAACATCTGCAAAGACTTTATACCCTAACGCGGCACCACCCGATGCATCAGAAAGGGCGTTGAGTGCGACGGTTAAGGCTTGAACGTCTTGTTTTACTTGTTCTGCATTACTAGGCACTATTCTTCTTCTCCGGGTCCCGGAATGATGAAGCTAATCTCATCGTTAGCGGGATTATTCTTATGATCGTATACTCTGTCAATCCAAGCTTCTAAATCTTCTGGAGTTCCCCACCAAATCGTATGATCGGGTGGCCTTTTATCTTGTGGCATATCCATAAGACTGTCTAGCTGCCTTCTCTTTTTCACTAAATAGCTTAGGGGCCAAGGAAGGTCTAGTGGAGTTTCAAAATTTGGAAAGAGCGATTTCCAGTCACCGTTCGCAACGCTCCATGCGGAGGCTATTGCGTTGCTTCTTGCAATTTTTTTATTTGTCCCATGCCCATATCAAGCTTTTCGTAAGAATCTCGTAATTGCTCTTTTAGTTCTCCTGCACTATTATCATATTCCTCGAAGCTTTTAAAGGCTGGAATTTTTAATCCCTCATCATTATAGGTTGCAAAGAAAACACACATATCAGTAAAGCGTCTACTGGCCTCAGTCTGACAAACGTAGTTGGTCATCAGATTTGCATACTCTTTCTTTTTGGTTTTTACATTTTGTGCTTTAAATCTTTTTTCTTCCCTGTCCATAAGTTTATCAGTTTCTTTTTGAACTATCTCATCAAAGTTCTCTGGAAATTCATCTACCTCTTTTTGATACGCCTCATGCTCTGCAAGAGGGGCATCGGAATCAGGCTCTTTAGGGTATTTGAGAATGGTACTCTTCCTAGCTTCCGCTACCAAATCCTGTATCATTAGTAACTTGATTCCCACCACTATATTTTCTGGTGTAGCGTATTCTATGCTAGAAATAAAAGCTTCGTATTCGTCTGTCCCCTCTGTGTTGAGAGATTTTCTAAGCTCTGCACTCTCTCTAAGGGAAAAAACCCTAGCTCTACTCAAGTCTTTATCTCCTACTACTCTCATAAATACTTTGGTAAGCTCCTCTCCCTTGGCGTCTAAAACCGATACTTCTGAACTCCACATGAAAAGCTTTGATAGATCAATATCATTCTTTTCAATTTCCATCGTTTCCTCTCCTATAAAAGAACAAGGGGCCACGTCCACAATCAAATGGCGTGACCCCATAAGTACATCCTTTTCGGTCTAATTTATTTAGTTGTTAATTATGGAACTCGAACACCTTCGTAAATCTGCACTGCACCATCTTCTGACCTAAAGTCAAAAGTCTGTTGTGCATTATCATTAACGTTAGAGGTAAATCCTTCGCTAGTGACAGATACAGATGGTAGGAACACAGTCTTTAGAACTGCAAACGGGTCCTCACAATCAGCAGGATTCTGTAGCACAATTTCTAGAGCTACACCTGAAACTGTACACTGGCCCACTAGGAACTCAGTGTCAGTGGCAGGATCATAGCCTGTCAGTAGTGCTAGAAGATCAATATCCGTATCAAGTACGGTTATCGTTCCTGTTACCTCAAGGTTTTGATTCGTGTAGCCGACAATATCTCTATTGCCCATTTCACGAACAGCCTGAGGATTGAAGTTACCATTAATGCTTACAGCTTGCACTCGTTCCTGATTTGCGGCTGCAATATTAACTAACACGTCCTTACCACGAATAGCGGCAGGAGTGGTGTCATCGTCAATATCGGTCCACGTATCGCCAGTCGCAGGTGACTGATAAACCACCATAAGCTGGTCTGCACGTGAGTCGAACGTAGTGAGTGTTCCGGCTGTAACCTCGTACTCACCTGTTGCAGGGGCGGCGGCTACCTCTACGAGGTATTCACCATCAAGAATAGCGGTTAGGACATCATTTCCATTTGCTAACGTTTTTGGAGTTTCCAAAAGTACAAATGAAGTTGTGCCTGTACTAAATTTCTCCACGACTACATCGTTAGAGAACCACCGCTTCTGTGAACCAACGGCTGTATATTCCTCAGAAGAATCACCATCAACTGTATAGTTGAAAGTGAAGCTCTGAACTGTGCAACGACGAAGATGGCTAGCCTTCACATATTGGGCAACTGTTACATCTCGTACGCGTAATACTGCATCAACGGACAAGTCTAGTGCTGTTGCCAAGTTGACACCGGAAGCGGGAAATGCGGCACTATCTTGACCCGTAAGGGCGGCAATAGCGTCAATGCCCACGTCCATAACTTGAAAGGTAAATGTTACATTTGGAACATCTTTAGAAGTTCCGGCGTGCTCTGGATTACCAAGCTCATCAATTGTATTGGTGGGCTGGTCAGATGTGGCACTAACACGCTGAACTCTTGATGCAAAATAGTTATCACGCAATCCAACAAGTTCTACCTTAACATGTTTGGACGGAATTGATACTCGTTTCGCCATCAGCAATTCCTCCTATCTAGAGTTGATTAAAAATACTTGTAAACGTTATAGACATTCGCCAGTACATTTTTTCCTGTATTGTGGGAAAAATTGTTACCACCGTCAGGGTGAGGTTGCTAATGTCTAGGGCTCCTATTTTCGTTGGCGTAACATCGGGCGGAAATCCCTCATCGTAATCGTTTATGGGGACCCCAACCTCTAAGTTGTCCATGATGAGATAGGCAAACTCATCCCTCTGAGCTTTGTTTAGAGCAAACACTTCTATATTCCAGAAGCGGTCTTTCAAACCCGCTCTGTTACCTAGCTCATGTGGTATTGAATCGACATCCATAGCTTCTACTGCTATAGTGGGAAGTACTAGTTCCTCATCTGGATAACCGTCGGCTATATTTACAAAAGTAAATGCCGAAAACATATCTACTAAGAAATAGTAAACACTAAGGTCTTGTTTTCTAAGTATATGCATTCTATACTCTCCTAATACCTAGTTCTCCAGTTGGCGTTACAGACAGCCTGAAACTCTTTTCCCCTACAGTAACTGTTCCCAAAAACTGCCCAGGTTCGTAGCCTTCGGGACTTTGTAGAAAGGCTCTAACTTCATTAGTTATTGCTTCTGCATACTCAGCACCAACTTTTCCTATTTCTGTTTTAAACATTTCGTTGATCTTACGAGTTGCAGAGGCAATAAAGTTAGTTCCGCCACCCGGTGGGTAGCCGGATGAGCCTTTGTCTAGCCAAATCCAATAGGGAGCCAACGCACCCCAACTCTGTATTCTCTTTCTAATAGTCAAAGAATACTTTCTCTTAGCGTATCCGACATAATCAAATGCCGATGCTTGTCCTCCTACGCCTACGTTTTTCTTAAATCTTCGTGGGCGTGTTAGACCTTCCCTAGCCGGTCTGTAAATTCTCTCTCTCCAAAACTCTAATGCTCTTTCAGGAGATAGGAGCCCTACTCCTAATTCTGCTCTTGCCATTTCAATGCCGTCCATCAAGGCGCCCTCATTTCCGGCCACCAGTAAAGCTTGCCTTCTTAGTTGTATACCTTCTCTCGTAAATCTTATAAGTGCAGGATTATCAAAAACAGATAGAAGATGTCTATGCAGGGGTTGGTAACTAAACTCCTTGCTTCGTTGTATAGCATCTCTAAGATGTTCCATCACCGTTTCTAGAGCTTTCTCCCTTATTCTTTCCCCTGCTATTGCGGCGATAAGCTGTGGAGTTATCTCTACATCTCCCAGCATCCTAGCTAGCTTGGCAGAGTTTCGCTGCATGAATTTAAGATCTGCTGTAAAATCTCCGGGCACTAAAAGATACCTTCTATGTCTCCAAACAAGGTCACAAAGACTGATCTCGTATAGTCGTTCTGAGTGTCGAGAAAAATCTTCCGAACCTTAATAAACTGCTCCGTATCACTGCCCAGTACTTCTTCCATCTCATCTAAGGCATTTGCAATGTATCGTTTATTTTTCTTACTTATAATAGTAATGATGTCAAACATGTTCATGCCCTCAATCACTACTTCCGTTCCATATTTGTTAGTCATTAGTCCTCCTGTTCCAAAGTAACCAGCATCCTGTTTATTGCTGGAACGCCTCTGTAGTCCACCGATTTCTTAACTAGCACCTTGTTGTCTACGTGAAAACGCCCTGAATTTTCTACTGCCTCTACGCTTGCGACTGTATGTTTTATTTGTACTAGACAATCGCCATCGAGGACCGTACCTCCTGTCTCCCATAGGGATTTGTCTGCATCTCCCCAAGTAATGTGAGCCTTTGTTACAAACCCTGAAAGAGTATTGATCCAGTAAAAACCACTACACGTGATACAAAACTGATCTATAGATAGTTGTGTAACAGGATCGAGTCCACAACCAGAGGCCACACAGGGTACTCCCTGTACCTCTACGTCAATTGTAATGTCTCGGCCAATAGTGTCTCTGATATTATCTATAATAGTGACTGTATCAGTGGGCCACGAAATAGTAGGTGCCATTTACTCCTCTAGAACTTCTTGAAATACTTCATCCATTTTGTCCGCCACAGCTTTCCATGTATACTTAGGTTGCTGTGTAACTTGGTATGCCTTGTCTTGCATTTCAGCTAAATACTGAGGATCATCGTATAATCTCTGCAACGCGTCAGCCACATCATCAGGACTAACATATCCACCTTCCGTCAAGACTCTATCCGTGGTCAACCAAAATTCTGGTTCCAAGAGTTCTGCTGAGTCTCCCCAAATTTCTGGGCCTGTTGAATGTTTCGGCAAGATTTGTGCTGCACCTGTAGCGGCGTGCTCAAAGCTTACCAACCCCCATCCCTCGCCTACAGAAGTGTTTATTCCTACATCACACGCGTTATAGATCAAATTCAGTCTTTCGTCTGTTACTGATGGTATTGTATTGACGTTAGCGGAGATAATCATTCTACTATCTATCCCATATCGTTCTGCTAAAGCCAGCACGTTCCATCCCAAATCTTCAATGCCCATGTGAAGGTAAAGCTTCACGTTGTCGGGCTTATCCTTAGCAAACTTAGCGAAGCCCTTCATTGTAAGATCAATTCTCTTTCGAGGTTGGTTTCTGTTAGCGTTCAAAACAATAAACGAATTCAGAAAGTCCTCTTCATTTGGGTATACTTGCCTCTTGGCATTTAGTTTACCCGGAAGAATAATCTTCCCTCCCCTATCTACACTATCTGGTAGTGGGAAGAATGTATTTGTGTCCACCCCATGAGGCACGACACTGATCTTGGGAAACTTCAATTCCTCTTCGAGCTTCCCTTCATCAATCTTGCCCTGCCACTCTGCTAAAGAGTCCTCGATGGCTTCCTTGCCAAACTCTGTGTAAGCTACAAATCTAGCAATGTCTTTGAGCTTTCTGGGCCACTGATACTCGATGGGCTTGGCATCAATGGGTGAGTACATAACCACCTTTCCACCCTGCTCAAGATATGAATCAAACTCGTTCATATATATTGCATTTACCCAAATATCGTTCAGCACAAAAATAATTCTAGGTTGAATTACGTTTATCATGGTAGGGATACGCTGAAATCCGTATACATCACCATTGTTGCTGGACTGCATAGCAGGGTAAATCTTGGCTTTGTAATCGTGCGGATCGCCCCTGAAATTCACTCCTAGAATATGGACATCATAACGATCTAGTAAATTTTCAAAAATTCCATGTGTAACTCTAGCAAATCCTGTAGTGGCTACTGCATCTGCCATTACCAATATAGGAACTTTAGGTTTTGATAGTTTCCTTGCCATTTTTCCCTTCCTTGTTATAACAGTGCCGCCCTGCTCACCTCTATTGGGTGATACTAAGACAGGGCGGCGACCTTCGAAGATGGACAAGAATGTACTTTCCGCTTTTGCCCGAAGCCCTTTAGTTGCACATTCTTGTTAATTAGATTAACCTTGTTCATATGGGTTCCCCTTATAGCCCGGCATGTGTCCCTTGACAGGTGAAGCAAGTCGCTTCCCACGCCACGGTAACATTGTGTCAAGCATTTCTATATCCCTTCTAATAGAGCGATCTTTTGCCCTACTTCCTTCAAGGTTAGAGTAAGAAATTTCAGCGTCTCTCCAAGCTCCTAAGCTGTATGAAAGATTCTCTAGCGAGCCTTCTTTCAAGATTATTGATGCTTGGATGACCATAGGCCAAATATCACCCCTTTCCACTACTGGCGGTTGGGGAAACAGAAAACGTATAGACGTATTCCTGTAAACATCATCCCCGCCATTCAAGAGATACTTAAAATTCCAACGAGGCATTAGCATTTCAACGGCTGATATTAGGGCAACTCTCAGCCATTCATCTTCGTACGTGTAGCTAGTCTCGTCTACGTCTCCTAAGTGTAATCTCAGGCGTTCTACAAATTCATGTAGGTTAGTGGTTAAAGGTAAGGTTGCCATTACTCAGCCTCAGGCTCGTCTCCCAACTCTAACTCTGATGCTCTTGCTCGAATAGCTTCTAGAATCTTTTCAGACTTTTCCAGCTCCTCTGCCATCCGTTCAAATCTATAAACGGGTGCGGGAGTCGTGAAACTGTTTAGCTTATTCTTTAGAGCCATATACGGCTTATTTAAAATTTCCGTTATCTCATCATCAGAAATAGTATTTGGTGAAACTGTTTCCTGTTTACTAACAACTTCTTCTTGTGTCGTAAGCGGCTTTAGTATGCCTGCCGCAAGGTGCTCTCTATTCATCTGCATAAAGAATTGATTATCTTTAGTAGACCATATTTGAACCACCGCTTTTGGATTATTTGGAGCGGGGATTCCTTGAAGCGTAACCGGTACGGGCTTGCCACTGTACGGGTCTAACACCGTGAGGTGTACCTTACCTACAATCGTCTTGACATATGTAACAACTGGTTTGTTCTCAGCCATTGCTGAAAAAACCTCTCGTTCATATGAGTCAACTATTGCTTGCTTATCCATAGTATTTCTCCTCTTTGATATTGGGAGGGGAAACAGTTAACTGTTCCCCTCCCATCGTTAGCTAAAATTAAGCTGTAATTTCCAAAACGTAGACACCCTGTGCATTGTCGATAATCATACCAAACTGCTGGTAGTATTCCAGGTACCACTGAGGCGGAGTGGGCTCCATATCAACCCACTGTTTCTGGAGAACATCACCGTAAGTGATGAAGGTTCCAGCACCCTCGCCAACAAAGAGAACCTTGTCGACTGGGACCTGCGGATTAAAGTCCTCAGGATTGTCCCAAGATTGCTGAACAGCAATAAATGGAACGCCGTAATAACGGCCTAGCCACCCATCTTGGAAAATTCGCATGAGTAGCTCATCAGGGGCATGGAAGGCGGGGGTAGACGCAAAGTCAGCCCAGAAAGCTGAGAATAGAGTCGTGGGGGTCATAACCTCACGTGCTCCGATCACAACCTTTGCACCAGAAGTAGTCTGGTTCAGGCGATCAATGGCCGCACGAACTGCGGCTTCTGCGGTAGCTCCACCAGCATACCAATCTGTTGAGGAAATGGTTGCATAGTTATCAGGAGTATTAGCTGCACTCCAAATAGATGAAAGTGCAGTATATACTTTAGTAATGTGGAAGTCACTTAGCTTCGCGCTCATTTCGGCGGTAATTGATTCAACTGTACCAATCTCGCCACGCTCTAGCTCCCATTCATTGTAGGTAACTTTCACGTCTGCTCCGTCAAGGATAAAGTTAATCCTATCAGAGATCGTGATCTCACTAGCAAGATGCACAGCACCGGGTACTAGAGTTCGTACCTCAATGCCTTTTCGCACCTTATGTACGAGCAAGTCACCTGCGTCGAGAGAGCGGGTGTCAAGAATCTGACCTACAATTTCTTCGGTCAGATGGTTCGGTTGCAGAAATTCCACCAAAATCTGAGCAAATGCTTCCCGATCTTCTGGGTTACGCATTACCTCTGCTAGAGCTTCCTTATAATTTTTATCGCTCATGATTTTAATTATCCTCCACTCAATCCTTACGGGTTGAGAGTTCTAATTTCTAATTCTCCGGTATCGCTATCGTATCGCTCTGTGTAACCTACGACTTCAGATGAACCTAACATTGGCTTTCCTGCTTCTGCAAGAGTGTCATCAGTGATGTTAGCAACTGTGACAGCAGTGCCAGGTACTTCTAATGCGAGGTCATAAATGTACTGGCCAGACGGGAACGTGAAGCTCCCCTGTGCAAAAGCTAGGCATAAACTTCCCGAAGGAATGGTCACACCATGCTGTTGTCCCGGCCAAGTCAAGAATACTGTAGTTGCAGTCAGAGGCAAGTTGGAGGGCTGGTCAAAGCCACCCCTACGAAGCGAGAATGCTACCTCAGGAGATGGGATATACATGGGGAGAGATTGATCTGGCACACGCCAAGTCGCAACATAGCGAGCAAGTGCCGCTTCTGCCGCAGTTTCAGGGAGACGAGCCCCCGGCAAATCTGATCGGCTACCAAAGTTATGGTCAGCTCCAAGATTTGCGGCGATAGCAACGAAGCGGCCTTCTGGAATATCCATAACGGCTACTACTCCCCTGATATCACTAAGTTTATTAATTTCCATTGAAAATTCCTCCTACGGATTTTCCCACTTAAGACTTTTTCTCTTTATCTTCACGCATTGCTTTTGCAATTTCCTCAGGAGTCCACTCTTTCGAGTCGTCCTGAACATTAGGAGTTTCCTCCTTGGAGCCCAAACGCTTACGTGCAGCTGATCCTACTTTGTTATCCTCGTCCACTTCCTCTTCCTCATTGGAAGAAAAAGAACTTAGATCACGAAGTAGAAACTCAACATCATTTAGGTCCATTGCAAGCAACTTCTCCCGTTTTTCCTCATCTTCGAGGTACTCATCAGGGAGTCTAACTTCTGAATTCGAAAAAAGTTCTGTGAGTGCTTGTAGCTTCGCTTCCTGTTCTAGTCCAGCTTCGATCTCAGACTTGAAAGCCGACAGTTCCTCATTAGAGACTGTCAACTCACCTTTCTCAGATTCAAGAGCATCGAAGGTTTCTTGAAGCGTGGCTAAATCGCTAGTTAGCGACTCATTCTCACCACGAGACTTTGCAAGCTCGTTTTCGAGTGCTTTCAATTGATCTTCCATGTTATTATATTCCTCCGTAACAATTTTGTAGTCATTTGCTTCTGCTTCTTTCTTAGAGGCCATCACCATCAAGGGAGTTCGCCCCTCATATGCAGGAGACTCAACAAACGTTGCCGCCTCAAGCATTACATCCACAAATGTTTCTACACCACTATCATCAATATTGGAATCTTGATATAAGATTTCCCAAGACAGTTGCGGTTTATCGTATCCTGCAGAACGTTCCTGTAAAACATCAATCTCATCAGGAAACTCTTTCTGCCAAAGGCCCGCAATGCCTTCTACGAAATTGTCTCTTTCTACTAAATTTGTAATTGAACCGATTGGTACTGAAAATTCATGCCCTTCTCTAATAAAACCCTGGGCCATCTTGATGGGCATATGTACGCCGGTTTTTACAAGGTTAGCAAATTCCTCCTTCGGAATTCTTTGTAAATTTGCATTAGGAGAGTCGTCAGTCAAGACGAACTTTATCCACTTAAGAGTAGGGTTACGTGAGATTGCCGCAACCACTTCTTTAGGTAGACGTTGTATATCCTCTGTGGTTAATTGTACAATATCTGATATAAATTTGTGTGTTTTCATTCATTGTTCCTTACGAGCCCTTCCCCTTCGGTGCCGGTTTCTTAGCCGGTTTCTTTGCTGGTGCACTTGTTCCTTCCGGCTTTGCAGAAAACGGTACTGGGGCAAACTCATCAAGTCCCAGATCGTCAATCATTTCTTTTTCAACCGCCCTCTTAGCTAGTTCTTCATGAAGGTCGAATCCAAAGGCAGCATCATAGCTCTCTCTGGAGAGATTACCACTGTTGTATAACTCAAGAAGCCCAGCAACGAAAGCGGAAGCCGCCATCATGTTGATAGGTTTGAATTGTACATCGGGATCGCCGCCTAATTTGTTTTCTACTACAATTGTATCAATTATCCTACTAACTATGGGGAATATTGATTCTCTTATTCTAAGCATTGTATTCAATGGGGAGATGGTTGCGACCTCTGCATCGGATGTTTGAGTCTTTTCTGTCTCTCCTGTGACCAATATCCTAGGGAATCCTAGAGCAATTGATATGTCTTGGTTGACATTTTTGTACTTATTGTCATCCAAAAGGGTAGCAGTGTCGGGAAATACCCAACTTATGTCTAAAGTATGGTTGCCAAAGAGTTGGAATATGCGTTCCATATCCTTTGAGCTACTCGTTTCACGCCACTTCATCTTCTGTTTGATGACTTCTAGCTGATCCTCATTGTCCTCAGTAAGGGGGTACTCATCATTGCCTATACGTACTAGCATGATTGCAGTAATTACCCTTGAAGCAAGAGAATAATCCATTCTGCGGAGATTTCTCTTGTGTTTGAGAGATTCCAAAGCGGGGAATAGATAGGGCATAGGGTAGGCTTCCCCTGTAACTGTCCTTGATTGAATAACTAGAGGATTCTCTAAAAGTATAGCCTGATCTCCTCGTTGTACCTTTTTTACAAATTCAGGCATATCCTTTTTTATCTTTTTGTACAGTTCCTTATCTTCGTCTCCATTAGAATATTTCCCTTTATTTTGAATGAAGAATCGCATATCGTCCGAAACTTCTACAAAATAAGACTTCTTCCCACCAATCATTGGGTCTTTCACAATGATACTAGCAGGGTCCCTTATCCACATGTCTGTAGGAAGTAGCAATTTTTCAAATCGCTTAATTCCCATTTCATGTAGTTCTACTTTCCCTAGTTCCGTGAACGTAACTTCTGGAACCACAAGCCCAGAAAGCAAATATTCAAGAGCTACACTTCGTAGATAAATCATTAAGTCTACTTTTATAGCATCTATAATACCCTTTACTGATTTTCTAGCTTCTCCTTCTCTTACAATAATATCATTAATCGCTAAATCAATAACTTTGTTAATGACAGTAGAAACAAAAGGGTCTCTTTTGTAGAAATATCTACAACTAGCGACTATTTTCTTCCAATCCTTGGCCGAGACGTCCATCTTGTCCACATCAGATGGAGTCCAAGGGGATGGGCTTTTGCTGTAAGGTTGAAGGATGCTGTATTGGTGGTAGGCAGAAGCCAATCTTACCGACTTCCCTTCTTCCACCACTACTTCTTCCACTACTTCTTCCACTACTTCTTCTTTTACATTACTATCGTCTTTATCCATTTTTCACCTTTATTATCCAGAACCCCAAGAGATTCCTGCCAAACGCTTACTATTCGGCCTGTATATAGTTTGATCTCGCAATGTGTAATGAGCAACTAGCATACAGAGTAGTGCCGCCGTGTGGTGATCTTCGCCTTTGGCTCCTCCCCTGAGGGTCAACGTCTTATAAACAACATCACCCTTCGGTGTTTTTGTGTAGGTCATTCTTTCTAATTCTGTAACAAACTCCATGTCCGTTGACGAATAGATTAACTTGTGAGAGTTAGAATATTCCTGTGCCAACGAGACAGAGAACGGTCGCAATTTAGTCTTTATTTCCTCACCCTCTGAATCTATTCCAAGCACCATATTGGATGCAAATTCCACGGGGATGAGTCTCTTATCGTAATCCTTGTGTAAAAATTCTTCTGCTTCCAACAAATCCTGCACTACAGGCTTGCCGGGGCCTCCCGCGTCCACACCTATAATATCAAATCGCCCAAACTTATCATCTAAGAAGTTGATAAGCTGTTTTTGTATTGGGTAGCTAACCTTCGTGAGTTGAATTCTAGCGTGCCAGTACATGTGCCCACCCTTAGCATACATAATGTGAATAGCCGTGGGCTCTGTGTATCCTAGGTCAACTCCCATCATTATATAATCATACTTAATGTCTATTGATGGTAGTGCTGTTAGATGTAGATAGTAGTCTGCTAGATTATCTATATCTAAGCCGTTCAGCTTTATCTTGAATACTGGATACTGTTTTATCAGCATTAGGCTTCTGTCAAACACTGAGAACGTCGCCGTCCCATGCTTTCCTAATACGTGATGAATGTAATCCTCGCTGTCCTCGCCTCCATATCTAACAAGATTTCGTTCTTCATCATTATCCGAGTATCTTGGATTCTGGTGTGCTGAAACTCTGTGGAGGCTAAATTCTTTATCCACTTGATCCGTGAAAAATAGGACGTTGTTTTCTCTTAGTCCCGTCGGAACTCCAGACGTAATGCGTCGAAAGCCCTTTTGCCAAGTGTTCAAAGTAGGCTGCAATTCAATCCACGTACCCCACGGATAAAAGCCGGCCTCATCTACTATCTCAAAGGGTGTATGCATACCCACCACTGTTGCTCCTGATCCCGATGTGCCTGCTATTCGGCAATCCAAAGACATGTTATTTAGTAACTTGATGTTGTGGTCAGATGAGTTTATCCCTTTACCCGTCTGTAAAAACTGCATCAGTAGGGTATTGCTCCTGAACATCCTTACTAGGTTATCCCACACTGGATCAAGGTGAACCTTGTTGGGTACCGTATATACGATGTAATCACCATAGAATACCCGGTTAATCATAATCCAGATTAAAATATCAGTTAGTGCTACAGTCTTTCCTACTGTCCTCGCACAACAAACACTAACGTAGTAATCGAAATCACAAATAATTTCGCTCTGATAGCCAACATATTCCCATTCCTCATCTTTAACGTGAGCGTCTATGTTGTGTAGAAACTCTCCACATAGGACTGGATGTCTGATGACTTCGTATAGCCATAAATCTTCTTGGTCTAACTTTTCTTCGATCACTAAACTCTTGGAATACCTCTATGCTTGTTCATCCAGAAATCAATGATATCAAACTCATCTTCTCTGGAATGAATTCCAAACTCAGGTTGAAGGACAACATCTCCTAGATAGTAGGGCTGTCCATTGAACGGTGTTTCAAAGGCTTCAAATCCAAAGTCTCCGCCCCACTTTCTCATATAGAAGGTTCTATTCTCATGGAAGTAACCAGTGTTAGACCCTCCTGAACCTTGATGTAGTGTACGACTCCAGAAGTGAAAGTAGAGAGAGTTCAACACTCTACAGGATTTGGTCACTCCCGCATTGATGGCTCTCCTAACGTAATCATTGTCCTCATAATATGCAGGATAGAAATTTACGTCAATATAGCCTATCTCATCGAATACTTCTCTTTTGAACAGAGCCAGATTGTGTACGTCACTAAGCCCTGCACCATTCGTTTCGATATTGGGAGTGATCCACTTAGAATCTTCTATCGCTATCTCCCACGGCCTTGTATGATATTTGGTGAATTTATAGTTGTTACCTATGTTGAAATAATTTGCCGCCTCTGGATATTCCTTGCACAAAGACTTCACACTATACTCCCTAGCACATACCCACGAATTGTCTGTAGTATCTGCTACGTGTATCATAGAATCTATGGCGTAAGGATAGGCAACAACGTCATTGCCCATGATTACAAGATTTCGATAATCATTGTCCTTCCAAGCGTAGTCATAAAGATCGTTGACAGAGAAGGGAAACCCATAGTTAGCATCGTGTTTAACATATGAGATGTTATTCTCTTGCAACCATAGTGGAGTTACCTTATCCTCTGGTTTTCCGACTACGACAAACACATCAACGGGTGATGTGACTGTTTCCCAAACCGACCTTACGGCCATCTTAGTAAATTCTAAGTTGCCGTACGTTACTATTCCTACTAAATTTTCCATTCCATCACCTCTCTTATATCTCTGTAAACTGTCTCTGTTGTAGTTTCCCCGCTCCAAAAAAAGTGTGCCTCTCCCTTAGCTCCCTTGAGAAACGTAACACAGTCTGGATGATTGGAGAACACTAGAAATTTCTTGGTAGGGTCTAATATATTATCTTTGTGCTGTGCAAAGCAAGATGGTCCCGAAGCTCTGCCAACAGTCAGATCAACCTTGTTACTCAGATAAGCTATTTCATTTAGATCAAACCCTTCATCAGTGTCAATGAGTTGGCGAGTGAAGAACAGATTGGGATGTTCCTTTACTACCTTAAATTCTGTGGTAGCTACGTATACCTCGTTAGGATTTCGTTCGCAAAGGTCCTCAATGACCGGCCCGAAGTCAAAATTCGTAGCCTGTCCCGAATGTACATCACCGTTGCACACTAACACCACCTTGTAACTACCGTGGTGATAAAAGAACTTGTTTATTCGTAGTTTATATCTTGTATCCAGCATTTCAAAATTTATCTGCGGAATATAATCTATAAGCGGACGTTCTAACTGCACACTTAGCCCCATAGCCCGAAGCTGGTCGTTGAACATTTTGAAATTCATAATGTCCGTACATACAATTCCGGGCAGAACGTATCTACCGTCCCTTCCTATCCATGTATTGAAATAAACATCGCCGTCACCGTGCTCTACAAAAGGCAACGCATTAACACATTCTTCTGTTATTGGGCCCTGTTCTATAATGTCATCCATGTCCCACAAAATCTTGTGGCTCTTGGGATGTCTATACCATACCTTCTTAGCTATGCCCTCTGAACGTAGTCGTACGGCTAACTCTCTGACGTATTCCTTGGAGTTTAGAATATCACCATTTCCATACCAATTAAAGAAGTAAAAATTTTCGTACATATTCCCCCACCTTATCTATGATGAAGTCTTGTTGTACGGTTGTAATTTCGGGAAAGCTAGGTAATACCACCACTTCTTGGGATAGTTTCCTAGCTACGTCAATAGTACCGCCTCCTACCCTGTTATTACCTTTGTAATGCAAATGTTTGTGATACGTAATAGGATAAAACATCGGCCTAGTTTCAATCCCTGCATCCGTGAAAAACTTTACTGTATCCATGTAGCTCTTATTTCCTAAAAGACGTAGCCCGAACATCCAATTCGCACTTTCTGTACCAGGATTCGTGTATTGGAAATCTACTCCAGCCATGTTACGAAATTTCCCTATGTAATAATCAAAGACAGCTTGTTTCATTTCCATAACATCTGATAGTATTTCAAGCTGTCCGCACAGGATCGCCGCCTGAATATTATTCATTCTATAGTTATACCCCGCAATGTGGTGTATAAACTTCTTAGGTGATGATCCTTGTCCGTGGAACGAGTGTGCATACTCAAAAATATCTTCGTCATACGTAACAAATGCTCCTCCCTCTCCAGTGGTTATATTCTTATTCCCATAGAAGGACACAGAGAAACAATCGGATGCTGTACCTGTGGGCTGTAGTGGGTATCCGTACATTCCTCCCAACCCTTCACAATTATCTTCAATGAAAGGTGTATCGGGAAAAGATTCCCTCAGAGCTGGTACATTAATCACATTCCCTAGATTATGTACAGCCAAAATAATGTTTGTTCGATGCTCCTGATGATCTCGAAGGTCCATATTCCACGTGTCGGGACCGGCATCTACTGGCTTTAGGTCAAAGCCTTCCAGAAGAAAAGGATTCCAAGCGGCCACATACACATTGTTTGGCACAATTAGATTCGTTCTCCAAGGGTGTTTCAACCTCATGGTTCTAGCGATCATGTGGTTAGCCGCCGTTCCACTGTTGGTCAGTATGATGTGCTCTGTTCCCCACATCTCCGACAGCATCTCCCTAGCCTTGATGAGGTATGGTCCTTGTGATAGCCATCCAGAGTCCAAGGCATCGTGAGCATACTTCATTGATCCTTCTGGTAAATACGGCTTATATACTGGGATCATGGTACTCCAATGTGGGTTCTGGTAATCCGAACCACTCAAACACTTCCTTTCTATATTCAGAATCAGTCACAAACTTCTCATAGAAAATTTTTCTGAACCCTGTCTCGGTAAAGACTTCCTCAATAACAGAGTAAGCACGCTTGATGTTACGCTTGGCAGCTTTCAAAGCATCTTCCTCGTTCCTGATTTCAGGTACAGCGAAAGAAATCCTGCCTCTCCTCACCTGAGATGCGGCCATAGGCTCAAAGTCTCTTACTAGCATGACCGTATAAATTACATCGTAATTTGCTCTAGCCTTCTGCACAACCGTATCAAACCCTTGCCATTTTCTAGGCCCCGGAAATCCTCCGTATGGTAGACTCATGCTTACCAAAAGCACATCTTTACTGTAATCAGGTGCGGGATGTGGTCCCGACAAGTACTTTCCGTCCTTGATGAAGGGGCTTCTTACCCCTACTGTGTCAAATGAGCGGGCCATCATACGATTGCCTGCACTCTCCGGCCCAAAGATAATATATGCTACTTTAGTAGGTTTTGTGCTTTCGTTGGACATTTCCGTGCCCTTCCTTTATTTGTCTAGCTAACTCCTGATCTATCTCATCTACCAGATCATTTCTCTGGAGATTAAGGTCTATACCTTTCTGGAAGGCTTTCCACAAAATCTCCATTCCTAGCTCTCCTGAGTAGTTGTCCAAAAACTGTTCGAATGTCATGTCTCTGATCTGGTACAAATCTTCCTGTGCGTACCACATCTTCATATCCACAGTTACCAGCCTGTCTACTATGCTCCCTAATGTCTCCATACCTAAGAACTCCTCTGCTGTTCCTACTCTAAATCCTTTAGCTTCTAGACGTTTGATTTTCTCCTGATCCATGTCCCATCTTCTCCATTATAATGTCTGCTCCCTGAGAGGGATACACTTGATCGTTGTCAATTCTTAAATCTGGATGTTCGGGAACCTCATAAGGATAATCATCTCGCTCCCATTGAGACTTGTCAACATGTACCCACATAGGATTACATAGTTTGCTGACGACACTGCGTATCTGATTTGTCGGAGCAATCACCGATACGATTACAATATGTCCTCGCTTTCTCAATACGGTTGCCAGTCTAGCTACTCTGATGTTGTGCTCCATACGATCCACCATACCAAACCCTGTACCATATGAAATAGATAACCGCATTTCATCTCCGTCCAACACTACACTGTCTGGTATTCTAGACTGTAATATATTAGCTAATGTAGTTTTACCCGACCCTGAGTTGCCCGTGAGCCAAATTATTTTCCCCATTGTTTCCTAAACCCTTCTATTTCCTCCGTCGTATAAAAGTAAGTAGCATACTTAGAAGAATACATTTTGTCGAGAAATTCATCAGGCAGTACGCACTCTTTCTTGGTCTTAGCGTAGTAGGGGCCTAGTATCTTCCAATCCTCTCTACGATTGGTGCGTCTCTTTTTTATCGTGGCCCCTGTAAATTCTTTTATACCCTCAATTCCCTTCACGTCCAAGTCCTCTACTCTAATTACAAGCAGATTATCTACTATCATAAACCCTTTTTCTGGATCGAAGTTCTGTTCATATACATCTATGTCTAGAAACTTCTTTATGTTATCGTCAAACCATGTTAGGTATCCATCAACAGGATATCTGTCTAGAAAGACGCTAATGAAATCATCCGTTGTCATGTCCGGCAGGTCTTTGTCAATCGTCGGAAAGAACTTCTTTATACCTGCGAAAAAAGCTGACATGTTTCTAGCTACAGGGTCTCTGGTCAGAGTTATGTATTTGTCTGTGGGATGAGGGTCTTTTATAAGTGTAAATTTATGTTTGTGTAGAGCTTGTACACCAGCGTCAATCAAACCTAGCTGGACAGACCTTGAGCCTACTTTTCCCATCTGAAATACTATAACTCTATTCAATCCCAATCACCAAATCTCTTAGCAGGCACCCCTGCCCACACTTCCCCTGCTGGTATGTCCTTAGTCAGCACCGCTCCCGCTCCCAAGACAGCCCCTGTGTGCATGGTAGTGTTCGCCAGTAGGGTTGATCCTACCCCTACTAGGTTCTGTCCTTCTAGGGTAACGTTTGCCGATGTGCTGGAATTAGGATTTATCACGCAGAACGCTCCTGTACGCAAGTCATGTCCTAGAGTGCTGTTCAAATTTAGCACGTTGAACTCTCCAATGCTTATATCTGTGGTCATTACATTTCCAGCACATACGATACACCCCGCTCCAAATGTAATGTTAGGAAAGTCTCCTAATACTGATGGGTGTATAATAGTGGGCCACTGCAAATTTTTATACTGTATAAAAGTGTTTAATATTTTAACGATTACTTCGGGAGTTCCTACTCCCATAGCAGCATAAAAAATTTCATTGGGGTACTTACGCAACAGAGCGTGGAATTTAAGCTCTTGTCCTTTATCTACGAACTCCTCAAACTCGAAGTGAGGAGTTTCATCTATCAGCCATTGGACCTCTTTCGAGAATCCTCCGCCCCCTAAAACAAATACTTTAGTTGTTGCTAGATACATCCTTCATCCCTTTCCTTATGCTACTTCCGCTTATTTTTTCCGTCTCTCTGTCCAATCTTACTTCGTTGAACTTCCACCCCGGCTTCCTGCCGTAGGCTATTTCTTCTATGTCTGGTATTACTATGATCTCTACGTTATAAAACTTACTCTTGATAAGTGTTATTCTTTCTTGTACAGTGAAGGGATTATCCTCGTTAAGTGGAGTGTCCCTCACAGCAACCACCACATCTCTCCCCTGTTCCTGTAACTTTTCGATTACAGCCGCATGGCCGGGATGAAATGGTTGAAATCGTCCTATAAAAAGGACTTTCATGGTTACTCTCCGCTTCCCGTTCAGCTACGGGATCGCCGTGATAGTCGAAGTAATTCTTCCAAAACCCTCTAGGCCACTTTGCAGTTACTTTTGCCATTTTTCAAAGACCAGTAACTTCCGCGGCTCAGGATTACATGGAAGAATCTCAACAGTATCAAAGTGTTTCATCATAGACTTTATTAAATTATCCATAGTATACCACGGAGGCTTATTAGGCCACCCCGCGATATGCTTATCATCAGAGGGGACAAATTCCACCATCGCAAACCGCTTAGTGAATTGGCTTGTACGTTCGGCATAGGTGTCAAAGTCCACTCTCTGTTTGTAAGACATGTGGTGTGTCAAAGCAAGTGCTACTGTCACGTCACATGCAAACCGTTCGTGTCCTACTGTATAGCCCTTGGTATAAAGACCGTGGGCTTCCGTCGGCTTGCTGAAATCAAAAATAACTGGCAAAATATTTAGCCCGTTCGTCTTGACATGCCGATATAACTTGGCAATAGATGTCTGATCTATGTCAAACGCTACCACCTTGTATCCTAGCATCTCTGCCATCACCGAGTAAACCCCTTGGTTCGCCCCGATGTCTAATAGTGTCTCCGCTCCTGCCTCTCTACACTCCTGTATGAAGCGTAGGTACTCCTCCTGTTTAGGGGGTAAATTCCCCACTTCCCCAAAGCGTTTCTGTCCGTATCCCATCCACTCTGTAGGGCTGTAATTGAACTCCGCCGACAATAACCACTCTCTCATTTCTGCACAATACTTGGTTACGTTGTTAGAGTCTCGTATTTTCATGTAATCTGCTTCTTTTAGATTAGTACTTCTGAAAAGACGTTTATTCAACCAAAATTGCTTGATGTATCCTGCCCACTGTCTCGGAAAGCCCGATTGCATGTGCCCAATAGAACCAAAATCAATGTACTTTGGCTTAGAAAAATCAAAAAACACGTTGTAAGTGTGATTGTCGTATAACTCCAGACGATGTTTTGCTAATTCTTCTCCTACATCAATTAGCATAAGGAGTCCGTCCCTCATCATGTCGGGTGTCCACTCCATGTGGTAGGATGGAAATTCTATTCTGTGGTGCTTTACAACCGATCCGTAGCCCTTTACTATAGGGTGGCTGACTAGCTTAGTACCAATCAACCCGGCATCGAAAACTTTGGAAAACCCCGGCAACCTCAATAGCCGGTTGACTTCCGCGGTGCCTTCTTTTCTTATAGCTCTGTAGATACCACCTTCCCAATGAAATACGTATCCAGTATTGTCTACGCGAGAAGCTAAATCTACCTCGGCTTTTCCATTTTCTCCATTCTGATCCACAACATCTAGAACTATCTCCTGCGGTACTTTCCTCATTATGGTATCACCACGTCCTCTAGGTTCTTATTCTCTGTTTCGTATAAATCGGGTAAATATACGGTATATTCGTGACCACACGTCTTATTTCCACAGTGAAACGATATTTCTGTAGCCTCATTTGGGTATAATAGCCATACAGTAGCTTCTAATCGTCTGCATTCTGGGCAGAAAATGTACAAGTGTTTCCTCTTGTAGAATTTCTCTGCTTTTTCTTTAGTCTTAGCCAACCAAGATATGAAGCTCTCCTCTCGCCCTTCTTTTCTGATTCTACGAGTGAGTTTTAAGTCCCCTTGCATGTCTGAGATGTCGTGACGGAGCTTTGACATTACTCCTGATGTTCGGTCGAGAAGCAAAATATTAGCATCGCTGAGATTTTCTCGTAAGCCAACAAACTGCTTTTCGAGAGCCTCTAAAGAGATCATGGATAAAACCAAGTTTCTCAAAACGATGCGATCATTAATTTTCATGTCAGAAAGATCATAATCATCACCAAACTCCGACAATCCTTTTTCTACCTCCGCTTCCAGAGCCTCCTCGTCTATCTCCTCATCCTTCAAAGACTCAAACATCTCCTCAAATTCTTCATCGGACATATCTGAGTATTGCCGAAGATTTCGGAGTTGTGCTTTACTTTGACTTGCCAGCCTTTGCTTCATCCTTTATTTCCTTATTAAGGGTTGCCTATTCCCGGCCATGTTATAAAATCTTCGCTCACAACTACACTGGGGACTTTTTCCCACTCACAAGCTAGTCTCCTCATCTCTGGACAACTCCATGTCCCTTGTACTCTGAATTCTGAGGGCGGGAAATCCCAGCCTATAAATATTATTACAGATTCAAAATTTTGTCGTGCAATAGCTCGTATCACTGCTTGATTGAAGTTTGGTAAGCCCTGTCTTTCTGTCCACTCTGGATAGTTTGGAATGTAGGCCAGCAGGACTATTCCAGTTTTATCACTCTCATTCTGTACCACATATAGCACATCTACCTCACCCCTGTCGTAGTTTTCTATGTCCCTAGCAATCAGGATGAAGGGGTCTGTGGTAGTCAGTGACCTGTATTCAGCGACTAAAAACGGAGTGGCTACTATTGACACTAACGATAAAAGGAACAGTAGTTTCCTTATTGTGTATTTCATAGCTCAGGGGTCTCCAGTATCTCATAGATGTTAGCCGAATTTAGTTCACCTTTTTCTAAGAGAGCATCTCGTAGTTTCTCTATTGTTCCTCGATGCTCGTTTACTAGTGCTCTGGTTCCCGTCTTCATTTCTTCACTGTATTCGTTGGCCGCTTTCTGTATTTCCTCATCTGCGAATGGGGCCGTTGGGTCTAACGGTAGTCTGTCTGCAAAGTACCCATGTAGAGCTAGAGTCTTCATCATCAGATCGACTTGATCGAAATCTCCTCGCCCGCCCGACCAGCGCTCGCCCATTATTTGTTCACATGCAATGTCTCCGGCCCATGTCATTTGGATCATCGCACATATTCGGGCTAGAGGGTAAGCATAGAGTTCATCTGGAGATACGCTCCGCTTGAACCCCAGCATTCCTTTGCCTCTTCGGATTATACTTAGAGAAGTAACTCTTTCTTTAGGCAGTAGTATGTGGGAAACTAGAGCATGACCGGCTTCGTGGATCGCAACTTGTTCTCTTTGTCCTTCGTCAAATTCAGCAATTGGATTAGCAACTCCGACTATTTGTTCTAGTATTGCCGCTTCAATGTCTGCTTGACTTATTCCCTGTTCTTCTCTCCCATCTTTCAGTGTGAAACGAGCGGCTACCCTTTCTACGGCTCCAGATATCTCCGCAGGCGTTACTCCCTGCGTGTCAGATGTTAGTCGTTCCACATCTACGGAGTCGTCTGTCTTGATCTTATCAACATAGCCTTGTATGATCTTGCGTCTGCTTCCCTTATCTGGTGCATCCATCTGGATTATGATATCCATACGTCCGGGGCGAAGGAAGGCTCCGTCAATTACATTTAATCTGTTGGTAGCTCCAAGCCAAAATACTGTGCCATCCACCATCTCTTCAAATCCAAAGAAACGGAAGAAGAAATTTATTAGGTCAGTGCGTATGCTCGGCTCTTTGGTGCCGTCCATAGCAGTTAGTAGTTGGGATCGTATGCCCATCCCACCGCCAAATATACCACCACCGCCCTGCAACGGTTTGTTTTCGTCACCTTCAGTCCCACCACGACTCATCATTACTGCGTCGGCTTCATCTATGAATACAACGCACCCACCCCACTGATTGGCCCATTTACGAGCCTTTTTAGCTAAACCTTTGACCTTCATCTCACCAACACCTATGAACATGGCATTGAAGTCTGCCCCGTTGATACCAATGTAAGGAACTTGAACTTCGGAGGCCGTACACTGAGCGATCAGTGTTTTTCCAGTGCCGGGAGGTCCAGTCAGCATTGCTCCTGCCGGGGGCACTGCTCCTAGGGCCTTCATCTTCTCTTTATTTTCTTGCGACATCATGGCTATTGTTCCGAGCACTACGTCTTTAATATGTTCTTGTCCAAAGAAGTGTTTGTCAAATGTTTTGGCTCCCACATCGCCGGGTAACATCTCCACATTTTTTGTGTTCGATAAAAATGTAAATAGTATGAGAAATTGTCCAATCATCATTAGTGCTGATATAGCAAAATTAGCGGCAATCCCTAGTAGGCTAAGGAGCACAGCTATGCTAAAAAATTCAACTATAAGTAATGAAATGATTGCCAGCCAAAACAATACGTTGCGGACGGATTTGTTTCGCCACACCCAATACGGATAATAGAGTACGTAGCTTGTGTATACTACTATCTTCATAATGAGGAAATCCACTAACCTCATAGGTTGTGCACCTACGTAGTCGGGTCGTGTGATTCGTTTTGTGTGGTTGACAAGTCTACTAAATATTATTGATCTAGAACTCATATATCACATTTACTCCACCCACAATTTAGACAGGTATAACATCTACCCTCTATCATAACATCCTTGCTCTCACATGTGGGGCATATTACCTCATTTTCCGTAGTTTTCGATGACTTTTCGTGCTTTTTCGTCATTTTCAAAAATTTCCTTAATTTTTCTGGGGTCATTGCACTTCCTATGAATTGGAAAGTTAGCATAAATAGGTCTGTCTATGGGAATCTGAAACATCTTATCACTAGGAAAGATTCTTTCTTCACACACAAAACAGACAGGTCGTTTTCTTTTATCCCTAATGCGTCTTTTCGGCATTCTCCCTCGCCATGCTTAAGGTTTTCTTTCTCAGGGCCACCTGTAACATTCTTACTACATCTGTATCTTCTAGAATGTCAGGATCAGGCATCATTATATAGTGCATCAGTTTATTTAGATCGGATACAGAAATAGGGACATAAGTTAGGTTATGCCCCTCTCTGCATTGATCTGCTTTTTCTGAATGCTTATACTTCTTGTTGCAGTAAAAGCATTTGTATCCATCCTTAGTCTTTATAGCCATGATCTAGTATCACCTTCCCCATTGCCCATGAAAACTTACCGAGTAAAAGTAGAGTCATTATTCCGACAGCTACTTGAAAAAATCCATATTCCATCATCATTAGTAAAGCCCCTATGCCTACTACCATAAGTCCCATCATAACTATAAAAACCACTATGGATGCCATTATTCTTTCGTCAGTAGTATATTTCATCATATCCCTCCGTAAGGATCGGGCTGGTCTGCGTCCTCTTCTGCTTCTTTTTCCCATTCAGGGATGCCTCCATAGGCTTCCAAGAGGGCCTGTTTCATCAAATCCTCATACCCACCTTGCTTGACAAATCCTTCCAAATCTGCTATAATGGTGTCAAGAAAGTCAATCGTCGCAATCCATAGGGCTTCGCTAGCACTATCATCCGTAGCTCCTAGATTATAAAGAGCCAGTTGACGATGTTCTTTCAAAGTGATTATGTATCTTACAATTGCGTCTGTCATAGTGAATTCATTATAGCACACTATCAGACAAATGCACACAGTACTTAAGTACTATAGACAAATCCTGCTTTAAGGTGTACAATACTTAAGGCGGCAGAAAAGAGATTAAAGTACTTAATAGACCAAGGAGTTTAATAAATGGAACAACCGCCAATCAGCTTTATAGCTTCAAATGATGCCTTCATTGATAGTATGGAAAAACTTTTTACTCTCAAAGAAGGCGTTCCTGTAGCATTTGATATCGAAGCTACAAGTCTTGATCCCTTTACTGGAAAAATCATCTTAATGCAGATAGGGACTAAGGATTGGATTAACGTATACGATGTAAGAAAGCTTCCAGAGGATAAGATAATCTATTTGCTGGATATGCTTAAAATCAGGGAAGTTATCAGTCATAATGCTAAGTTTGAATGGTCATACATCTACGAGAAATATGGAATAGCCCTTAATCGGCTTTACGATACTATGCTATCAGAGGTATTAATTTTAGCAGGTGTCGGAAGGCCGTTTTATTCTCTTAACGACCTAACCGAGAAGTATTTCTCTGTGACGCTACATAAGGAAACACGAAGCGTCTTTGCAGATAACTATGACCTTAGTATAACACCTGAGATAGTAGACTATGCGGCAAATGATGTCCTTTACCTGCCTTACATAAGGGAACAACAGATAGAAAAGCTTGAGGCAATCTCGTCTATGAGGGTGCATGACCTAGAGATGAGGTTACTCCCTGCAGTAGCAATGATGGAACATAATGGGGTGAAACTTAATAAGGAGGAGTGGACAAGGCTCGCTCTTGTTGCTCTGGAAAATGCTAGAGATTTTAACGAAAAGATACAGAACACTATCGTGGATACAGTAAAGACGGAGATCGAGAAGTATGCAGGTGATTGGGAAGATGCTAGAGACATGCTTAAACACTTCAAAGTGACCTTGACAAAAGAGAAAAAGAAGGTAAAATATAGTAGAGATCACCTATCCACGGTAACAGATGTGGATGGCATGATACAGGTTTTCAACGAGAATTTCAATTCAGGCTCTCCTAATCAGATGAAGCGTATCTTAAGACTTAAGGGAGTGGTGGTCTCCAGCACGAATTCAAAGGTAATGAAGAGGGAGCACCCCAATGACCCCTTCGTTACCATGATAGTAAGCTACAGAGAATGGCTTAAACGAAGCTCGTCTTTTGGTTTCAATTTCTTCGATCATATCAACCCTAAGACGGGTAGGATACATTCACAATTTAATCAATTAGGGACGGCGACGGGGAGGTTTGCATCCGAAAAGGTAAATCTCCAAAATGTCCTTGCCCTCAGTGAATATCGAAACTGTTTCTTGGCT
>SDBS01000204.1_pt1 | contig 52192 bp, 43 predicted proteins | sample 2277091 | NCBI WGS metagenome assembly SDBS01 (sample SAMN10404972, study PRJNA504765) | marine sediment metagenome | isolation source: marine sediment core GS10_PC15, 163 cmbsf | place: Arctic Ocean: Southern Knipovich Ridge | collected 2010 | reverse complement strand
AATTTTCACGAAACGATTGTCTCGCACAACCCATTTGATTAAGCATTGAGATTAACCAAGAATGTTAAACAGCATGACAACCACACTTGAAAAAGTGCATGATTTTCAGAAAATTCCCAAAATAATTCATTTTGTCTGGGTAGGTACTTATAAATTGCCACAAAAAAATATGAAGCGAATCATGGACTGGCAGGCTGCGAATCCTGATTTTGAGGTTTATCTTTGGACAGATAAAAAGAGTACTCCGGAACGAATATGGGGAGAATATGGATCACAATTCCAAGCACTTAAAGTCGAAGAACTTCCTAAAAATTTATCTATTCCCATTGTAAAGTGTATTGAAGAAGAAAAAATCTCTAATCCTATTATCCGGCACGAGATTGACCAACTATTACCTAATTACGGCGCGGCTAGCGATTTACTGCGATACCGTCTTTTATATAAATATGGTGGTGCTTACTTTGACTCTGATGTATTAAATGGCAAAGATTCTTTACAAAAAAGTGGGCTTTTTGACAAAGAATACCCCTCAGATATAATCTACTGACATAAATAGCGGGGACAATGGAATGGGTTTTGCTGGAAATGATGCGTTAATTAGCACAAAAGGGAACCCGTATCTAGAACGAATAGAGCAATTAGCCTGCCGCTATTATAAGAGTCCAATATTAGAAACCACAGATTTATCAGCTTTTACAGAGAAAAATCCAACCGCCATGCAATATAAGTTTGGAAGAGAAAAATGCTGGCAGTTGTTTGCTTATAACACCACCATTACTGATCAGATAAAAGAATTGACGATTCGTCGTAGCGGTCCAGCTTGTTTTCGTGATGTTATTCAAGATGCAGGTGTCAGCACTTTGCCTGGCAAACTTCACCATGACATTACAGCACTACCAGATGAGCTTCGCAGCTTTATTGACGATCCTACGACAGAACATGCCGATACGCCCAACGAGGCTTCATGGCTAGCAAAAATGACTTTAAAAGAGCTCGATATAACTGAAGCTATCGATTCAGCTGTAAAAACCGCCGCTTTTGAAATCAGTCATATGAAAATGTTACGGTTAGATGATTATATTGATATGTTGTTTTACTCGATATACCCCAAATATCCCGATCTGCGCGAACTTATTTCACATTTTATTAATAAATTAAGCGCTCAAACTGAACTCGATTTTTCGGCACTTCGTTATGTGCAATATCCTTATAGATATGGCTATGCTGAAAATAATCCTGTTTTATCTGATTTTTGTCGTAAGAAAGGGATATATGAGAAAGCAGAAATGCTTTTATTTCCTAGAATACCAACAAATACTCAAATGGCTTTAGCCAAATCAGTGACTGCCTTTGCTCCTCTTGGACTTTTTACTGATCCAGGTCCTTTGACAGAGCTACCTGAAAATATCGTAGAACAGAGTCCACTGATATTCAGTAAAAATCTCGATTTGTGTATTAACGGCGGAATAAATTTTTTACAGCATGCTATAGAATATTGCAAAACTATAAACCCAGGGGTAGAATTCGAATGTAAGGCCGCTTTAAATTATGTAAATAATTTAAGTGAAATAGTGGACTTATATAAAGAACATCATAAAAAATATGAAAAAATCGATATGACGATATTAGAAAATTGCAGTATTGAGCTAGACCAACTAAATCAACAATTTGTAGCAAAAAAACGATCGATCAAATCCCTTAACCAAAAAGAAACCCCCACTTCAACCTTAAAAGAAAAAATATTTGATGAAAAAAATCTATCCTGAGAGGAGATAAAACTATGTTCAATGAAAAAAGCACGAAAGAAGACAGCAGGATAAACAAAGCTGCAGTAAACCATTATAACCAAGAAACAAAAACAGTAGATCTTACAGGAACAATAACTTATATCATGTCTGATGAAGATGCAAAAAAAGTAGCAGAGCAAATTAACGCTGAAAAGTTGGATGTGAACAAATTAATATTTACTCACACAGGACTGACGGATCTATCAGCAGATTTTTTTCAAGACTCTAGGATACGGGAATTCGACTTTATTTATAATGATTTTACAGCAACAGGATTAAAACATCTATTGGAAATACCGAACATTCGCTGGTTAGATTTAAGATTTAATACGATGTTGTCTGACAAGGATATAACAAAAGTTTTTGCTAAAGAAAATTTTAGTTTTCCATCAACCTTGCTATATTTAGGGTTATCCGGATGTGCAACTAACCCGGAGTTGTTAAAAGAAATAGATGATAAAATTCGGGCTAATAATATCGAAGATTTAAAAGCACAATTGCATATTTCAAATAATACAGACACTAGCCCTATTGAAGATAAAATTGTGATAGACGTGGATGACAAACCAGAGCGTTACAAAAAGATTTTTGATGATGCTATAGACAGGGCTCTTAAAGAAATTTCAGAGCAGAAACTTAAATTACCATATATAGATCGTATCGGTTTGGCGCGCGAAATTATACACGAAGCCACTCAATTAACCCTATCAATTAGCTCATCATTAGTAAAATATGAGCATAAATATGAAGAAAGAAGTAAGCCCCATACTCTTTCTGGATTTGACTATAATCCTTTAAATAGATCTAAGAATCATCCCTTAAACAAAGTAACTGCTCGAAAAATCCTCAGAACTCAATTGTTAAAAGCGCTGGAAGAAATCAAACAATTAAACTTACCGCCCTCAACTTTTAGAGAAAAAACTCATATTGTCGCTCATTTATTGCATAAACTGATTGATTTAGAGCCAAGCAATATAATAACACCAAATTGTAATAATCCAGAAAACACCAAGAAGCCTTATCAGGCCTTATAAGACTTTTATTGGTTTTTGTTCGGCTTTCAGCGCTTGAACAACATCAGCGTTTTTAATTCAATTCTCTGGAATATGGATCCCCGATTGATTTCACTACGTGAACTCCCCGAGGATGACGGAAACGAGAAGAAAACTGTCTCCTCACGCCCATTCGCATGCACCACCAGCACATGCAATCTCTGCTTTTACTTCCGTCTCATCGACAAGTTCGTAACGCGCAAGCTGTGAAAAATCAATAAATTTCATTTGTTCTTCTAACTCTTCGTAACGCTCTTTTTCAATTGACTCATATGGCGCCAAACGATAAATATGATTATCTCGCGGCAAGAAAGAAAGGCCACCGATAATTTCCCAATTTTCATAAACCCAGTTTGCCACTAAAATCCATTCGTTTTCACCAACCGTGATCGTGACCGAAGGATTATGCTCGGTGTAATTTAATTTAACTGTCTTCCAATAATTTAATTGCTGAAGTGCGGATAAATCACCTTTCACAATTGCACCCCGTGGCGCTTTCACAGGAAAATCAAAAACAAATGTTGTCGCATTATCTTCATGCTGGCCCACTTCAGGATGATAAGGCACACCTTGATCTCTCAACATTTTAAATAATGAATCTGTTGCAGAAATTCTAATCCGACGAATATAATGGCGCGCATGTCGTGGATGCATACCTGAAGAACAATCCACCGTTTGCGAAACAGTTCCGGATGGCTTAACACACGTGATACACGAAGAATGATTTACTTCAAATCGTTTTGCATACACTTTATTGACGCGAATCGCTTCTGCTTTTAAACGCTGAAGCATTTCAGGATTTCGAACATACTTACAATCCCATTGCCCGGTAATCGAAACGCCTAACAAACGCTCTTTCTCACAATTCTTTTTCCAACCACGAGATAAATAACTAAAGTTAGTTAACGTCGATTGATACGTTCCAAGCATCGTAGCTAATCGCATCTTGCGCATCAAGGATTCTTCATCATCATTTGAGCGCGCAACAATTTCAGATAAGTTACAAAACTGTTTTGATTGTAAAATAATTTCAGCGCAAGAATTCGTACCGATCATTCCAACGATACGATCATTCTTAACCAAATTTTCTTCTGTTAATAGACTGACGCGTCGCTCAGGTAATGTTTTTAATAAACCGCTGCGGTTAAAAATACCACGCTCACCCGAACCACTTTTCATTAAGGCAATCCATTCATCCATGAATTCCATATTATTCGGCTTGAAATCATAAACAGCAGAATTGTTTGACATGCTGCGCTGTGGATCCGTGTAATAAAATTGCCCTTTTTTTGCATCACGCATATCAGCATCATCAAGATCAGAAAGTGAAATCATCGCACTTCGACGAACACCACCAGACACGACCACTTCACCAATTTTACACAAAATATCATGCGCATCTAAGTTCGACAGTCTGCGACCTTGACGCTTCATAATCTTGGCTCGCGTAAAATCCAGTAAATTACGCAAAGGCTCAGGACCTGAGCTTTTACCACCAAATGTTTTTAAACGAGCACCAGCAGGTCGTAATTTGGAATAATCAAAATCAATATCTTTGCCTGAGAACCAAGTCTTCACGCCAATCGTCAATGCATCACACCAACCTTCTTTACTATCAACAATTTCATGAGTTGGTGATTTTTCACCCGTTTGAATTTCAATTTGCGGAAATTTCTGAATATTTTTACTCTCAACAGAAAATCCAACACCCGTTCCGCACATACATACATACATGACTTCACCAAAATCTTGTAGTTTCTCTGGCGCAATAAATGAGCAATTATAGGCACAAACATTTGTTGTTCTTGCCGCTTTTCCAGCAAACTGCAAAAGTCGCATAGAAGGCATAACTTCATGATTTAATATTGCTTCTCGAAGTTCACCATATTCTTTGTTGGATAATTTTTCGCCTAAATTTTCCTTCATGAAACCGATATATCGATCAACTGTTTCAACCCAAGTTTCTCGACGATTTTCTTCTTCAATCCAACGCGCATAAGTGCGTAAATAAACAAATTCGCTCAGCTTATTTCTAAAATATTTTTGGCTTTCTTCCGCGAGCTTTCGAACATGCTCTGGAATTTCTTTTAAATGACGTCTTTCATGTGCACGTTTTTCACGAAATAAAATATAAGACTTTGCCGCATCAACATAACCGGCAAACATGAGCTCTTTTTCAACAGCATCTTGGACACCTTCAACGGTTGGAACAAACTTTCTAAATCGTCGCTTAATTCGCACAAGCTCAATCAATACTTTATTTGCGATTTTCTTTGCCTCTTCCTCAGAACCTTCATTAACATCCTTCATGGCATTATAAATCGCATTGGTCACGCGCTCGATATCAAACGAAACAACTGTAGCATCACGCTTTTCAATCTGTCTAATTATCGGGGCTTGTTTTTTTGCGGGCTTGGCTGGCGGCGTCATCGATATCTCCGTTCTTTCTCGTGAATCAAAATAAACTTGATAAGTCTTATTGATTGTAATCAAAATTTCTCAAAGCACCAGGGGTCACACCGTTAATATTTACAACTTTTTTTGTTGAAATTATACTGCTGAGGTGGTATCGAGTGTGAACTAAAATTTGATCTATTTTCGCACAGGCCATCACACCAAAACTTGACACAAAATTCAGGACAGCTATTGTAGTATCATGGATCAAAATAAAACGGCAACCGTAACATTTTCAGAATCAAACAACGATCGCGTTGCTCTCGAACTCACCGGTCGTTTGGACATTCATACTACAGCACCAATTTGGCAGCAATGCATTGATGAACAAGAAAAATATCAGCCGAAAAAATTAATCATCGATGCAAAAAATCTCACTTATTGTGATGCTGCTGGTCTTGCGCTTTTATCAGAACTTAATGCTCGACAAACGACAAGCACCCAATCATGCGAAATCAAAAATTTATTACCACGCATTCAAAAGCTACTCGACATGATTCTTACAAAAGGACCTGTTGTTGACGAACCAATTAAGTATGTTCGAATTTCAGATCGAATTCGCATTAAACTTGGCATTTTTGCTATTGGCGTCGCTGACTATACGCGTGATGATTTAAAATTTGTTGGAAAAGTTTTCTGTGAATTTATACAAGCATTTTTTCAACCCCGCTCATTGCGATGGAAAGATGTCTGGCGAACAATGAAACTTGTTGGGCCCGATGCGTTACCGATTATTGCATTGCTTGGTTTTTTAATTGGTTTTATTTCTGCGCTGCAATCTTCAGTCCCTCTTGAAACATTTGGCGCACAAGCATATATCGGAAGCCTTGTTGGTATTTCACTTGTTCGGGAAATGGGGCCCCTCATTACCGCCATTCTTATTGCAGGAAGAACAGCCTCTTCATTTTCTGCTGAAATTGGCACGATGCGAATTAACCAAGAAATTGATGCGCTTGCTACAATGGGAATCGACCCCATTAAATTTCTCATTTTACCGCGAATCATTGCCACAACACTTATGACACCTTTACTCAACATTTTTTTAATATTTTTCGGGCTCATTGGCTGCGGTGTCGTGATGCATGTTCTTGGATTTAGCATGGATCTCTATATAGAGCAATTGAAAAGCATGATTACCGTCACCGCAATAACCGGCAGTCTTATCAAGGCAACAACCTTTGGTCTGCTGATTGCTAGCATCGGGTGTTTACATGGATTGAAAACAAAATTTGGCGCGAGCGCAGTTGGCAAATCAACAACACAAGCAGTTGTCGCTGCAATTATTATGATTGTTGTTGTTGACGGTATTTTCGCTGCCATCTTTTATGCGCTGGGGGTATAACGATGGAAAAACGAACGTCCATTATTGAAGTCAAAAATTTAACCGCCAAATTCGATGATCAAACTATTTTGGAGAATGTCAGTTTTGATGTCATTCGCGGTGAAATATTTGTGATTCTTGGTTGTTCGGGATGCGGCAAAACCACTTTATTAAATCACATAATTGGCTTGCTCAAACCCACTGAGGGCGAAGTATTAATTGATGGCGAAAGTATCATTACTGCTTTCGGAGAGCAACGACAAAAAATATTACAAAGAATTGGTGTCACTTATCAAAGCGGTGCACTATTTGGTTCCATGAATTTAATTGAAAACGTTCGTCTTCCCTTAGAAGAATTTACTGATTTACCTTTAAGCGCGATGAATCGGATCGCAGAAGAAAAACTCGAACTTGTTGGTCTTGGTAATTTTATCAATTATATGCCTTCTGAAATTAGCGGCGGCATGCAAAAGCGTGCAGCCATAGCACGCGCGATGGTGCTCGATCCAAAAATTCTATTTTTTGATGAGCCTTCAGCCGGCCTTGATCCTATCACTTCAGCTCAATTAGATCAGCTCATTCTGAGTCTTGCCAAATTTCTCGGTTCTACCTTCGTCATCGTTTCACACGAACTACCAAGCATCTTTGCAATTGCCGAACGATGTATTATGCTACATGAGGGCCATATCGTTGCAACGGGCAAACCAGAGACATTACGAGCTCAATGTGATAACGTATTCGTAAAGGACTTCTTTAACCGCAAAACGGAAGGAAATCAGGAGTTAATTGATGGGCACTAAAGAACCTAATTATTTTCGCATTGGATCTTTTGTTGTGACCGGTATAACAATATTGATTATTGCGCTTATTGTGTTCGGCTCAGGCAAACTTTTCAAAAAGACCGTTTATGTTGAAACTTATTTTAATGAATCCGTACAAGGACTCACTATTGGCTCGGCTGTAAAATATCGCGGCATGGAAATTGGCCATGTAAAAGCCATTAGCTTTGTTAGCCAAATTTATGAAAATGGCAACTCTCTTGGTAAGTCGAATATTTCAAGTCGATATATTTACGTTAAAATGGCAATCACATCTGATATTTTAACAAACTCCTCTGCAAAAAATTTGCAATTTTCTCTTACACAAGAAATTAAAGATGGTTTGCGAATAAAACTTGCTTTACAAGGCTTAACAGGCAATGCATATCTTGAGCTCGATTATTTAAACCCAAGAACAAATCCACCCCTCACAATTAGTTGGAAACCAAAAGATTATTACATTCCTTCATCGCCCAGCGTTCTTTCAGAATTTGGTGAAAATCTCTCAACCATCCTGGATAGTTTAAAACAAGTTAACTTCAATGAGTTCTTTACCAACATTCAAAACTTAGCAACATCGACCAATCAAGTCATGAGGAAAGCGGATGCAATTTTAGAAAAGAACAAGCAGCAAGTTACCGATGCAGCAAGCAATCTACGTAATTTTTCTGAACAAGCGAAGACCTATCCTTCGAGCATTTTCTTTGGGAGCGCGCCACCAAGATTAAACCCAAGGAACCTATAAAGATGAAAATACTTAAAACCTCTGTTTTTATATTCACAACTTGTTTACTTTTAACCGGCTGCTTAAGCTCAAAATATTTTCAGCAAAATAAATATATGTTGCATGTGAATATGCCAAAAGCAACTTCAAACTTTCGTCACGGAAAAGTTTTGCAGCTTGAAGACCCCATCATCATGCCACAATTTGCAGATAATGCTTTTGTTTATCGTACAAGCCAAGTGCTATATCAAACCGATTATTATAATGTTTTCTTAATTCCCTCGTTTCAACAAGTCAAACAATTGCTTGCGGAATACTTAAGCAAAAAGCCCTTTATCAGCCAAGTTGTAGATGTGCCCAGTATTATTCCATCAAGCTATGTATTGTCATCGAAAATTCTAGCACTTTACGCAGACTATCGTGACTCAAAAAATCCAAAAGGCATTGTCACAATTCAATTTTCCTTATACAAACATACTTCAGGAAAATATTATCAACGCATGAATATTACGCTCACCGCAATAACACAACTTCAACAAAAAAACAGTGAAAGTTTAGTGCATGCGTGGAATGCAGATTTGCAGAAGATTTTCAAACGCTTGTCGATACAGTTAAAAAGTGCTATGAAACGTTAAGGATGAAGTTATATCTAAATTTAGAATGATATTAATAGTTTCGATGGCTATGGCTGTTTTTTACTTATCCTGTTCAGCTATTGCCATGTCAAGCCAGGCAAAACACGCTTTGCATGTCCATACAAAAACATCCCAATCAGCAACAACGTAACAACAAGCATTAGCGGAACTTAAAGCGGGCAATAAACGATTTATCAAAGAAACAATGCATAAGCGCGATCACTTACGTATTGCCAAACAAACGAGCCAACTTGGACAAAACCCAATTGCTATCGTGTTAAGTTGTATTGATTCGCGCTCTGAACCTGCGATTATTTTTGACCAAGGCATGGGGAATATTTTTTCAGCTGCTGTTGCAGGCAATATCATTTCATACGAAAAATGGTCAAGAATGGATCCATTGAAATCGTCGGCGCAATGCATAATATTAAAACGGGTGAAGTAACTTTTTTCCGTTCAAATAAAATCTAATAACGCGAGCTCGGAACAAGCTTTATTGTACCGTTATTTGCTCAACTCATTATTAAAGGAGTTTTTTCAGTAGGACTGAGAGGCTCTTTAATCTCAATGATAACATCATCATGAGATGGAAAAACTTCATCAAGCTTAGACAGCCAAGTTTTTATACTCTGAACTTCCGCACCTGATAAAACCTCACCATTTTGCCCAAATATTTTGTCTTTAACGCCCTTCAGCAAAATAATCCCTTCCTGTTTGCATTTTTTCCATGATGAAGATACATTATTAACAACCTCATTAGAAACATAATCATTGTCATGTGCATTTTTAAAACATTTTAATATTTTATTTATGGCACTCTTTGTTAGCAGACTATCTATCTCACCTTTATGTATCTCTTTGAAACTTTTGATTTCACTTTTCAGTTGAGAATAATATTGCCCAACTGCTTTAGTATTCCGCAAAAATATCACGCCAGCAGAAAATTCGGCAGATATGTAAACGCAATAAAATAAAGAACATAGGGAAAAGATAAAACCTCCAAACAAGGCTAGCATCGCAATATTCTGCTTTGACGTTTCGTCCGTATTGTCAATTACCTCTCCATCAAATATGAAATAATAAAATCCAACTACTATAATTGACAATATGATCGCTCCACACAGGGAACGACAAAACCTTAAAGCAAATTCGAACGAGCTATCACAAGGCGACGACTTATCCTTATCCCGCGAATTCTCGTCCTCACTACTAGGTTTAGCAACAGACTTAAGATTGGGGTAGGGTATCAATTTTAGCTTACAGTATAGCTTATCTACTTCATTAATGCCCTTTTTGAGTCGCTCTATTCCTTCATGTAATTGAAAACCGTAAGAATGATAAGTCTGAAAAAATCCCCATTTAGGCGCAAACAGCTTAAAGAAATCTTTGTTAGAATCTGCTCGGGCAGACTTTAAATATAGATAGTTGTAAAACCACCAACATACCCTTGATAAGGACAACATGTCATGTACATTACCAGATAAAAAAGACAATACATTTATCATGATGACCTGATCATGGATGGCCAAATTTAGATGTAAGGCATTCTGCTCATCACGACTATCTTTCATTTTTAACCTCAAGCTATTATTATCTAAGTCTCAGTGTAGACCACAAACCTTAAGGAAAGCTTAAGGCCCGGTCGAAAAATTAACTTTTTTGAATTTTTTTCTAACACATTGAAAAGATAGAAATTTATTTTTTGAAAAAAGTGGTTTTTTCGAGCTTTTATTCGATATTGGTATTTTTTCTTTTATTTTGACCCGATTTTGTGGCTTTTTAAGCCTTTTCTAGGGATTTCAGGCGACACCAAGCCTTTTGATTTGTTCGAATCGACAGAGATTATAAGTCAAATTCATCATGCCGATCTTGAGTCTTGCTCGAGCATAACCGATCGTTCGAATAAACATCCCGTTCATTGAATTCTCCATAAATCCAAACACATGTTCAACACGTTTTCGAATCTTCGAACGCCGATGATTTTCTCTCGCTTTTTGTTTTAATTAATTCTAATATATTTTTTTCATCAGATTTTTCTATATTTTTGCTGCGTTGGAAATAGAATATGATTTTTACAAAATCACCATCTTCCGAATACACTGGCTTTTCAAGATGCATTTTTTTACAACAATCAAATATAAGGCGTATCCCAGAACCAAGTTTTTCAACCAATCCCATTTTATGGGCAATTCTAGCAATTGTAGGGTTTCTTAAATAAGTTGTACCATCACCAAGATTGTTTAAATCGACAAGTCCAGGAAAACATCCTGGACTAAATATTTCTAACCGATTATCATACAGCGCTATTTTATTTGCTCCTGGAATAGAATATTTGCGATGAATAAGGGCATTAATAATTGCTTCGCGTAATGCTTCTTGTGGGATTGGAAGCTTGCCTTTTAACTTGGTTACTTTTAATTCGTAGTTTTTTAATAACCAGGATTTTATTAAATTAAAGCTTACATCGGCTTGTTTTTCAAGATTGCCTGTTATTTCTTCCGTTTGTATTATATTTCTACCCGTTGTTCCTTCAAATCTAGTGCAAATTATCATTGATTCGGAAATAAAGTCCTCCGGTGACTCGCAAAAAAGAATTGTCCCAGCAACTGTTGGCAAACATTTGTCATTATTTGCAGCAGCATGGGTGATAAGTTTGTCAGACAGCAGCCGAGTTATACTTGCCTTTGTTCCATAAAAATTTCTTAATACGCTTTTTGAGAGTATGGATATGCTTTGATATATGGGCTCTTCATCAAAACTTATTCTTTGGCCTTCTCTTATTAAGTCTTCAACATATTCTTCATTGGATCTTCTAGTACTTGAGCCAACTCGCAGATAAACTCCCTTCTTCAGTGATTCCGATAATTTTTCTAGTATTATCCTCAATTCCGAATAATAATACGCCCGCCCGAACCATTAGCAAAAGCTATGCATGTTTTAATGAGCGGCTGGAATTTTGTTAGCTTAGATTTGAACTCTAAAGACTTTGATTCGTTTTCTGGATAAACTCCGATATTGCTCATATGTTTTTCCTTATTGGTTAAAAGCAATTGCACCAATTGCACCAAGAATAACAAAATTGCACCAGCATTATTTTGCGTTTTTATTCTTGTTTTCAACCCGCGTATTTTGTAATGCCTCAAACATAGCCCTGGTCGCTTTGTTCATAGAATCTCTTATCGGAACTAAATCATGGTGCGCGTTGATTTCAGCTGTTTTTGCATAATCCTAAAAACCGAGGTGGAAGCCCTGAACACTGAAAACTCTTCTTATGGCCGGAGTTAGCAACTTTTTAATCCTTAAAAAAATGTTCGCGATAATATCTCAGCTCTTCGATTGAATCTTGGATATCATCAAGCGCCAAATGACGTGATTTCTTTTTGAAATGTTTTAAAATCTCTGGCTTCCAATGTTTCGCCAGCTCTTTGATCGTTGAAACATCTAAATTGCGATAATGAAAATAAGTTTCTAAAGTTGGCATCCAGCGATATAAAAATCGGCGATCCTGACAAATACTATTGCCACACATCGGTGACTTTCCTTCAGGCACATATTCACGAAGAAATTCGAGCGTTAGATTTTCAGCTGTTGCTTCGTTGACCGGGCTTGCTTTGACACGATCAACCAACCCTGATTTTCCGTGTTGCTTGGTGTTCCACTCATCCATATTTTCAAGCACAGAATTGGATTGATGGATTGCAAGCACTGGACCTTCGGCAAGAATATTTAAATTATTGTCAGTAACGATTGTCGCAATTTCAATAACATAATCATTTGAGACATCAAGACCCGTCATCTCTAAATCAATCCAAATCAGATTCGTTGCTTTTTTACTCGACATACTCTTATCCTTAAACTTGTGTATTTATTGGCCCTAACTTAAATATTCATTGAATATTTATAGTCTACTATAAATATTCAATGTTTTTTCAGTTTAGTAAGGCAAAAAAGGCATCGGACATCACTTATAATCTCAGATGCGCTATTCTTTCTTCTTTCCAAACTTCGTCTCAGTACGTGAGCGCAAACGTTGGATATTTTCTTGGTGACGCCAGAAGACAAGCACAGCAATAATCGCAAACCCAATAAAATACGTCGGACTTGAGAGAAATAACATTAAAAACGGCGCGACCAAATATGCAACAAGTGCCGCTAATGAAGAATAACGGAAAATACCCGCCGTTGCAGCCCAAATCACAATAACGATAACACCAACTAAAGGTGACATTGCAAGCATCGCACCAAAACCAGTCGCCACACCTTTTCCACCTTTAAATTTATGAAAGACTGGAAACACATGACCAATATAAACGGCGACTGCAACTAAACCCAAATTAAGTCCAGATTGACCAAAAACCCAACGTGCAAGCAAAATAGCAATGGCACCTTTCAATAAATCTCCAAGTAAAGTATACAAAGCTGGTTTTTTGCCAGCTAGGCGTAACATGTTAGTTGTACCTGGGTTGCCAGAGCCTTCTTTTCGGGGATCAGGCGTTTTGAAAATTTTGCTCACGATGATTGAGCTTGAAATAGAACCAAACAGATATGCAACAATCAGTGCAATGAAAGTCCAATGTGTCATGTGAATAATAGTCATAGCGTCGCCTCTCCTTAATAAACCCTTAGCCCTTAAAATTAATACCACCCAATGACTTAATTATCAAGGGAAAAATCCCAATGCCGAGATCAGCTACACTCTGAAATGTGGCACAGCATCAGGAAGCAAGCCACTTTCCGGATCCTGAATAATACCCTGGAAAAATCTTGTATTTAGATCCTTTTTTGCTGGTTTCCTAAACTTCTGCAGCTCAACCTTAATCTCATATAAGCAACCGCTATCAAAACTTGGCTTTGAACTACCTCTTTGAAGTCGAAAGTAAGCACCGAGCACTGCTTCGCTCTGATTCAGACTCTCATAAAGCAATGCTTCCCATCTACCAAATGCCTGTTCAAGCATTAACTTTAATGCAGCATTTTTCTTCACCGGTGTTTTTTCAAAATACTCTGTAGCAAATTGAATTAAATTCCATAGATCGTTTTTGAACGCCTCATCGACTTTATCTTGTTGCTTAATATATTTCTTAACTTGTCTGTCAATTTCTTTAGCAATGCATTTAGCCATTTTTGTTGGTTGATGTTCAGTAAACCAATTTTTTGCATCTTCATTATGAGCAGCCAATGTTTTAACAAATGACGTAAAAAAACCATCTGGCAAATCATCAACTGTCGCGCCGTTTGAAAAAGCGAACCCTAAGTTATGCCAAGCAGTCGCATGATCAGTCTGATGGATAATCGCCTTACCATAACAAAAAGCTTTTAATGATGCTTGATCTTTTTCCTGCATGCCTGTCTTCAAATCAGCAGGAAAATCTTCCGGCAAGTCATCAACTGTTGCGCCTTGTGAAAAGGTGACCCCTAAGTTATACCAAGCACCCGCATGATCAGGCTGATGGATAATCGCCTGACCATAACAAAACACTCTTAATGATGCTTTATTCCTTCCCTTCATTGCTTCCTTCAACTCTTTAGGAAAATCTTCTGGCAAATCTTCAACTGTTGCGCCTTGTGAAAAGCTGGTCCCTAAGTTATTCCAAGCAGTCGCATGATCAGTCTGATGGATAATCGCCTTACCATAACAAAAAGCTTTTAATGATGCTTGATCTTTCCCCTGCATTTCTTTCTTTAAATTGGCAGGAAAATCCTCCAGCAAGTTATCGACTGTTGCGCCTTCTGAAAAGGTGAACCCTAAGTTATTCCAAGCATACGGATTAGTTTGACTTTCATTGAATATTTTCGAGAATAACGGCATTTGAAAAGCTATTTTATCTTTACGAGAAGCTTTGCTATATGGGGATAGTATAATTCTGACTACCGCCAAGTTTTCATCCTCATCTTTTTGCAACTTTTCGATGACAGTTTTTTCAAATCCAGCGTCAGATTCATTTAAAACTTTCCTTGTAGTCAACAACAAAGAATAATAGCTTGAAGAATTAGGCTCTTTTAAAAATAGAGCTACGCTTTCGAGCAGTTGATCTAAACCATTTTCTTCTTTTTTTAGCTTTAACATTCTCATCACCTATGTTTATTTGAAATCTGAAATGAATTATAGCAGGCAAACCTTAAGGTTTTCTTAAATGGGGATGAAAAATTTTAGCATATATCCATCGGCCAGCGGGCGCGGGCCTTCACCGTTAAATCATCATGCTGTCCAGCCAATAATCGCTGGCAGCCGGCATAAGCAATCATGGCGCCGTTGTCTGTGCAAAAATCAAATCGCGGATAAAAAACATCGACATCATTTTTCTTCATCGCATGATTTAAACGCTGCCGAAGTAATTCATTTGCACTCACACCACCGGCAACGATCAATTGCGAATAATGAGTTTGTTCCATCGCGCGACGACATTTAATGACAAGTGTATCAACAACTGCTTCTTGAAAGGCACAGGCAACATCAGCTTTCAATTGCTCTGAGTCTTCATGTTTGTGTAACGTATTGACGGTAAATGTTTTAAGTCCGCTGAAACTAAAATCTAATCCTGGGCGATCGGTCATTGGCCGCGGAAAATGAAATCTCGCTGGATCACCTTTTTTCGCAAACTTTGAAAGCGCTGGCCCGCCGGGATAACTTAAACCCAAGAACTTTGCAATTTTATCAAAGGCTTCTCCCGCTGCGTCATCTAATGATTCACCTAAAATCGTATATTGCCCAATCCCCTCAACTTGCACCAACATGGTATGGCCACCAGAAACCAAAAGAGCGACAAAAGGAAATGTCGGCGAGGGCGATTCTAGCATCGGCGCCAATAAATGCCCTTCCATATGATTCACACCAATTGTCGGCACCGAAAGTGCATAGCCTAACGAACGACCAAACATCGCACCCACAAAAAGCGCGCCAATCAAGCCTGGCCCCGCCGTATAAGCAACACCATCAATATCGGTTTTGGTCATTTTAGCTTCAGCAAGCGTTTGTTCAACGAGCGGCAATAATTTGAGAATGTGATCCCGGGAAGCAAGCTCAGGCACAACACCACCATATTGCGCATGCATCTCAACTTGGCTAAACAGCTGATTGGCAATGACACCACGCTCGCTGTCATAAACAGCAACGCCTGTTTCATCACAAGATGTTTCGATTCCTAATACGCGCATGCTCGTTGACCTTTTTATATTCTACCTTCTGGATAGTAAAGAATTTCATTAGAAAGCTCAAGGAGGGCGGAGAAAGCGTGTCTGATATTATCTAACCCACTTCTCTACGATAACTATATGATAACGCGCGGATTTATGAAAAAAGTGGGTTAGATAATGTCTGACACCTTTTTTTCGAATACGCCAAACTTTCCACCACTCATCCCTTTACACCGCTCAAACATCCCAGTACAATCTCGGGCCTTTATGAACTTAATAAAACTCACTGGGAGTGAATATTCTATATGCCTAACGTCAAAGTCAGAGACCATGAACCTTTTGATGCCGCATTACGCCGCTTCAAACGCATCTGTGAAAAAGCCGGTATCATATCCGAAATGCGTCGACATGAATTCTTCGAAAAACCAAAATGGAAGCGCAAACGACTTGCTGCACAAGCCAGAAAGCGTTTGTTGAAAAAACTATCTCGCGAGCGTATTTTGCCAGCTCGCGCTAGTGCCTCAAAGAAAAAAGAGAAAAGAGAAACCAGAAGAAGAGATAGTTAATTCTTATGGATAATCCCATCAAGCAACGACTAACAGACGACATGAAGTCTGCCATGAAAGCCCGCGATCAAAAGCGCCTTGATGTGATTCGCTTTATCTTGGCGGCAATTAAGCGCAAAGAAGTCGATGATCGAATCGAATTAGATGAGACTCAAACTCTTTCTATTTTAGAAAAACTCTCAAAACAGCACAAAGATTCGATAGACCAGTTTAAGCAAGCCAGCAGAGAAGATCTTGTTGAAAAAGAAACTTTTGGACTAGAGATTGTTAAAAGTTATCTGCCAGAACCTTTATCCGAAACAGATCTAGATCAGTTAATCCAAGAATCAATCAAAGAAACCGGCGCCGAGTCAATCCGCGACATGGGCAAGGTCATGGGCATTCTAAAGCCAAAAGTTCAAGGTCGAGCCGACATGGGCGCGCTTAGCGGCAAGATTAAGCAATTGTTACAAAACTAAAAAAGCTTAAAATTGCCATTATTTGCCGAACGACGGGGTATCACCACTTTTGCACTGATTTTGCAGCAACCCTAACACAAAATCTAACTTTCTATTAATTTCCTCATTTTGTGCCTGCACTTCCTCAACTGTATTTCTTAATTCTCTATTTTCTTCTGAAAGCCGCTCTTGCCCATTTTTTAGTTCTTTGTTATCGTTCACAAGCTGATTGAGCAATGTAAATTGATCTTCATCTTCTTCTGATGGCGGAGCTGATGGCTCAGCACTGTCATGACCAGTCCAAGTCAACAAATGTGGCTGTTGAGCTTGAAAAAACTCATTACTTTCGTCAGCAACATTCTGGCGTGAAACTTCTTCACAATCTGACTCCGTATAAATTGTTGTTTTCACCACCGTAGCAGCAGAACTTTTATCCCCAAAGAGCCTCCACATACTATAATTACTTTCCGCATTATAATTACTTTCCGATTTTACATTCAAATGAGGCGAAGCTTCACGCTCATCAAATTTTAACCCTGGGTAGTTACTCGTAAACTCTGCTTGATTTGTTCTGACAACCAAGCTTGAAGGTACAGCGTTTACCACGCCACATAGTGACTGCCATAAAAACTTGATCGGCAACAAAGTGGCCTCTTCAGATAATAACTTTTTAAATGATTTACAGCTTATATACAGGTATACAATCATGTTATTAGTGAGCTTAAGGCAAAGACTTGGATTTTTTTGAAGAAATCCAATCGATTTTTCTGTTTCTGCACACACAATGCCATATATGATTCCGACATTCTGATCTTTTTCCAAATAGCTCAATATTTTCTGGCTGCTTTCAGCCAAACCGATAATAATATCAACATCTAAATGCTTAATATAATTTAAATGTTTTTCAAAAAAATCCTTGCCATGTTGGCTGGCACCGATCTTATTAAATATCTCAGACCAACAAGAATTAATTGTCTCTTTACTGAGTATTTGCTGAAAAGCTAAATTATCATATTGATGATAAGACCTCAGAAGTGCTTCTGGCGATAGTACGAGCAATAATTTAGGATAAGCCTCAAATAATGCAAAATCCTCGACCTTACATCGTTTTAAAATGGCATCAATATCTGCAGGATGTGCTTCTAATGTTTTATAAAATGCTTCGGATGTATCACATGCTACTTTTACTTGCAACGGTGTGAGTTTGTCATAATAGTCATTTTCTTGTATCCAACCACAACCCTCCTTGCTTTCGACACACTTATCCAAATTCTCTTTGCTGCTCAATACTATTTCTTTAAAGAGCCTTTCCCAAGCCGTAGGACCTTGAAATAGCTGTTTTCTAAATGAAGGTATTTGAAACAATAACTTAGTTAAGCCTCCGTAAAAATAGCTATCTTTATCTATTGTCTCGATTAATATGTCAATTTCGTTTTGCTCAAACTCTTCAAAAAACTCTATCTTCGCCAAACCTAGCTTTGTAAGTTTATCTAATGTCACAGGTTTGACTTTTAAACACACATCAGAAATATTAACCTTTGGATCTTCCCATATTCCATTGATATGCTGAGAAAGATCGGAAAAAGACTTTATATTGTCGTCAAGAGATTTTCTACTCATTACCTCGTCTAACAAACAATAAATATATTTACATGAACTTTCAGGACATTGATTAAAATAGCTAAGAAAATCGGATGACGAAATATCTAAAACTATAATCGCTTGTGAATTTAAATTAACAACTTTAGAAAACGATTCTACATCGGAAAACAATTGAAACATTATTTTTTTAAAAAAAGAACAGTCCCGTAATGACCTGTTTTTTAAAACATATTCAAACATATTATCAACGTTTCGCTGAAATGCCTGATTATTTGTATAAAGCTCCAAAAACTGCTTACTAATATTCTCTGTTACCGCAACGGTTTTACCAGGAAGATTTAAATGTTCAAATAACTTTTCACAAGAACTCTCCATGCAACAAGCAAAAAGATCTATTAAGTTATCGCCGGATAGTCCATAATTATCCGTTATAACAGTTAAAATAGATGATTTTATCTCATCGCTGAGAATATCTTTTGCATTAAATAAAAAATAATGCAATGTCTCCATGACGTTATATCCAGAAAAAGAATAATAACGATTAACACATGCTCGTATTTCCTTAAATTCGTCTGGCAATAATTCATCAAGATTTAAATTTTTAATTCTATCCATAAAATCTAATGTTAAGCAACACTTATGATCATCTTTTATTAGGGCTAAAATTTGACCCTTCAAATCAAAAATACCAGATGCTTCGAGTAAGGTAAAAACTTTATCTTCTTCAGCTCTGCTTAAGTAATACAAGAAAAAGTCGCTTGTTGCTAATTCGCCTTTATTAGAGAGTCCACTTATACTACCAACGAGCCTGTCAAACAATAAACCACACAAACACGCCTCCTTTTTTTGTTTGCTATCCCACTGATATTCATTAATCAGACGCTCTAATAGAGATTGATTATCTTTTGCATCAAATGCACTTTCTCCAAAAAACAAAAATTCTACTACAGAAAGCTGAAAATGAACTTTGAGTTTTTGAAAATGCTCTTTAGCAAAATTTAGTTTGTGAGAATTTTGATTGTAAGAACGTATGTTCATAATACTTTCAAACCACTGTCCTGCATTAATCATTTCTATAGTGCTATTATTTTCTATGTTAGATGCCTGTACCATTAAATCTACGATAGCTGGATTTTCATGACTCCAATCGTAAATAAATTGATCAGATACTTTCAAAAGTTTAAAATGTCTCATTGCAATACATGGATTTTCGTTAATAAGCTTATAAAGTTCACATACCGCCTGTTTCAATTTTTTTGGAAAAACGTCGGGGCTAAAAACGTCGGGGCCATCAGAGGACCACCATTTCTTTTGGGGCTCGCAAACTTCATCCCTTTTAACGTACGAAGCTAACTTTTCCATATTATAACTTACTTCATCAGGCATAAACGTTTGTAACCGCCGTCGAATTCTTCCATAATCATGATAAGTGAAGGCAATGAACGTAGGATTTGCAAGCTTAGTAATAGCACTCCTAGCTACAATAATTTTCGTCATAATTTCTTGCTCGTCTTGATTCTCTGTTTCTTGTCCTGGCATCACACACCTTCTATTTTTGTTTTAAAATTGAACTTTATTTAGTCTAGACCAGAAACCTTAATGAAATCTTAAGAAATCAAAAAAAATGATTTTTTTGTATGTGTCATCCCGCGATCTTTCCCGCGGGATCTAATAAAAACAACAACTTGCACGAGATGCCGCGGTCAAGCCGCGGCATGACGGTAGAAAAAAATGAATAAATTATGCCCTATCGATCCTATAAAAATACCCGGCTGGTCACATAATTTTTCATAACGTAACCCAAACCAATCTGTTACACTCATAATCACGCTCAACTACCGAAGTTAGGATTAATGTCAGGTCATATTCCACAAACATTTATTGATGAATTATTAACCCGCACAGATGTTGTGGCGCTTATTGAGCAATTCATCACACTTAAAAAAACAGGTGCCAACTATCAAGCCCTTTGCCCTTTTCACAATGAAAAATCGCCCTCCTTTTCGGTCAGCCCAAGTAAGCAGTTTTATCATTGCTTCGGATGTCGCGCTAACGGAAACGCAATCGGGTTTTTAATGGAATACGATCATATGAGTTTTGTTGATGCCATTGAAACGCTGGCGTCACAAGCAGGTCTTGAAGTCCTCTATGAAAATCAAACTGGCGACATAAAACCAAAGGAAAACAGCACTTCCCTATACGAGCTTATGGAAAACATTCAACAATTTTATGTTGCACAGCTCAAACAAAATCAAGAAGCTACAGATTACCTCAAAAGCCGCGGACTTTCTAAAGAAGTAATTCAACAATCTGGCATTGGATATTCACCAAACTCTTGGGATGAGCTTTTAAAAAAATTTGGCAGAACTGAATTAGCTCGACAACAATTACTTGATACAGGGATGTTAATCCAAAAATCTGAGAATAAATTTTACGATCGTTTTCGTCATCGCATGATGTTTCCGATTCACGATCGTCGTGGACGCGTGATTGGTTTTGGCGGCCGCGTGCTCGATGACAGCACGCCAAAATATTTAAATTCGCCTGAAACTCGAATCTTTCATAAAGGCAGTGAACTTTATGGCTTATATGAGGCACGAAAACAAAATCGCACCTTAAATCAGCTGCTTGTCGTCGAAGGATATATGGATGTCATTGGGCTCGCCCAACATGGCATCTCATTTGCCGTTGCAACACTTGGCACAGCAACAACCGCTCAACACATCCAACAATTATTTCGGATTTGTCCTGAAGTTATTTTTTGTTTTGATGGCGATCAGGCCGGACAAGGCGCTGCATGGCGCGCGCTTGAAACTTTACTACCAACAACAAAAGATAGCTGGCAAGCAAAATTTATGTTTTTACCAATGGGTGATGACCCTGACAGTTCAATCCGAAAAGAAGGCAAAGACTCATTTGAAAAACGAATTAAAGAAGCAGAAAGTTTATCGACATTCTTCTTTCGACATTTGATGGCAAAAGTGGATATGGAAAATTTAGATGGTCGCGCTCGTATGGCAAGTTTGGCCATGCCATATATTCAAAAAATCCAAGCGGATTTTTTGCGCGAAATGTTGTTAAATGAGCTTGCAAGATTAACTCGAATAAAATCTGAAAAACTAAAACTTCATCTGCTTCAACCAAAAACAGAAAAAACACCGCTTCAAAAAACATTGCAGAAAAATAAAATTTCTCCGATTCGTACAGCAATTACATTACTCATCCAACACCCAAATTTAATTAGCCAGCTTCAAGAAAACACTTTTCAATTTGATGCGCCCGGCATGTCTTTATTGTGCGACCTCATTCAAGTGATTAAAAAACTTTTAAAATCAGGTCGTTCAGAATCCACACTGACAACCGGCACTTTGCTTGAATATTGGAGAGATAAAACCGAAGGAAAACAATTGGCGATACTGGCAACACAAGAATTACTCATCCCTAATGAAGGGCTGGTCAATGAATTCTGCGACACAATGAAAACTATAACTCAGCAAGCTACCCAAGAAGCCATCAAAAAGCTCATGGCAAAAGCTGCAACGAATACTTTAACTAATGATGAAAAGAAATTATTACAGAAACTGCTGAAAGAAAAAAATATCTAAAAATGGAAGTTTAGAAAAAAAACAAAGGACCGGAAAATATCCAGCCCTTTATAATCAATTCTAGTAACGATCGCCGCCGCCACCGTGATCACCACGATCACCGCTAGTTTTTGCGCGAGCTTCATTAACTTTAAGTGTTCGGCCTAGCACTTCTTTGCCATCCATCGACAATGCTGCTTTTGCACCTTCTTCAGCAACAAAAGTAACAAATCCAAAACCTTTTAAACGGCCCGTTTGACGATCCTTAATTAAAATCGCCTCTTCAATATCTCCAAACTCAGAAAAGGCCTCTTGTAATTCATCTTCAGTAATATGATACGACAAATTACCCACATATATTTTATTCATGCTCATTACTAGTTACTCCAAAAAAATAAAAAAATGACGCGCCGAAAATAAAAACACTTTTGAATTGCTGCTAAAAAGAAGAGCCTCGCAAGGTAGTTGTTTCATACGAATCACACTTGCCGGTGATTTCATCAACTCGAGAAATCGCCAACGGGCAAAATATTAACATAACTCAAGGATATGAGTCCATTGATATCTTATACACAATTCGAGATTTTAGCCTAACTTAAACCTAGAAACTGCAGTTGGGCGCGGTTTCTAACTTGAAGGTGAAAAACGGCAACTATTCTCTAAATTCTCACAAAAAATACAGTCAATCGCTAACATATTGAAATTTTTCAACTATAATTGACCGGATTTCAAACAGGCGGAATCAAAACTCACCTTTTGCGAAACTTGCGTGAGTACTGGATTCTTGGGCGCTAATTGGTATAATGTGTCCCCTTTGTACGGCATATTTCCATCGCTTACTATTTAAAAGGCTTTCAGACGATGATTGATGATGATTTAGAACATGATAAAACCGAAATTGACGGCAAATCGCTATTTGAGCTGGCCAGAACTCAAGGCTTTCTGACAATTGCACAAATTAACGATAATTTGCCTGAAAATATCAAAGAAGAGCAACTTCACAATATTATCAGCATAATTGATGATATGGGAATTCGCGTCTATGATTCTATGCCTAACGCCGATGTTATTCAGCTCGCCAAATCTGAAAGTGGTGAAGAAGATGCAGCAGAAGCTGCCGCCGCTGCTTTAGCTGCTGTTGATAGCGAACTCGGACGCACGACGGATCCAGTTCGAATGTACATGCGTGAAATGGGCACTGTCGAACTACTCACACGCGAGGGAGAAATAGCCATTGCCAAAAGGATAGAAGAAGGTATTCGCCTCGTCTTAGAGTCACTCTCACATCATTCTAAAACCGTTAACGAAGTATTATGCATCTATGAACAGCTAACAGAAGAAGATATCGAAAATGGCCGCTTGACTGATGTCATCACAGGATTCGTGGATATTATAGAACAACCTACAACGCCAATTCATATCGATAAAGTTGCTCCGTTAAGCGTCTCTGATGATTCAGCTGAAAATACAGATACAGATAAGGATAAAGATAAAGATAAAGATAAAGATAAAGATAACAAAGAAGAGGATAGCGACGATGGAGAGGGCGGTGATGATGATGGCGGCTCAACCTTCATGGAAGATACTGGCCCAGACCGTACCGTAACCACTGAGCGATTCAAAGAATTGCGCAAACTGTTTGATGATGTTGTTAAAGCTGAAGAAAAACATGGCCGAAATCATAAATCGACAACTAAAAAACGGACGGAAATGGCAAAACGTTTTATGGACTTCAAATTAACGCCTAGACAATTTGATCGCATTTCACGTCGTATGCGTGAAGTCCTTGTATTGGTTAGAAAACAAGAACGCACTATTATGCGCTTTTGTGTTAATAGAGCTCGCATGCCACGTAAGAAATTCATTTCTACTTTTCCTGGCAATGAAACTAACTTTGAATGGATTAAGCAACAAATTACCGCTAATGAAACATATTCTGAAGAGTTGCGTAAACATGCAATTGAAATTCAACGCTCGCAACGCAAGCTGATTGAAATTGAAAATAAAATGAAATTAAGCATCATGGAAATTAAAGACATCAATCGCAAGATGTCAATCGGTGAAGCAAAAGCAAGACGAGCAAAAAAGGAAATGGTTGAAGCCAACCTTCGACTTGTAATCTCTATTGCAAAAAAATATACGAATCGCGGATTACAATTTCTAGATCTTATTCAAGAAGGAAATATTGGTTTAATGAAAGCCGTCGATAAATTTGAGTATCGTCGTGGCTATAAGTTTTCAACTTATGCAACATGGTGGATTCGCCAAGCAATTACTCGATCAATTGCAGATCAAGCTCGCACCATCCGTATTCCAGTACACATGATCGAAACAATAAACAAAATGAATCGCATTTCTCGACAAATTCTTCAAGAAAAAGGCGAAGAGCCTTCCCCAGAAGAGCTTGCAATACTAATGGAAATGCCAGAAGACAAAGTACGTAAAGTGTTGAAAATCGCAAAAGAACCAATCTCGATGGAAACACCAATTGGCGATGATGAAGATTCACATTTAGGTGACTTTATTGAAGATGCAAACATTGAATCGCCTGTTGATGCGGCAACATCTTTTGGTTTGGCCGAAACGATGCGAGAAGTATTAGAAACATTAACGCCGCGTGAAGCCAAAGTATTACGCATGCGTTTTGGAATTGACATGAATACTGATCACACGCTTGAAGAAGTCGGCAAACAATTCGACGTTACTCGTGAGCGTATTCGACAAATTGAAGCAAAAGCATTGCGCAAGCTTCGACATCCAAGCCGCTCCGAACAAATGCAAAGCTTCTTGGATGAGTTTGAAGAAGAGTAAAAACTAGGATTGAGGAATGTGGATTGAGGATTGAGCACCGCACCTTTCTCCTCATCCCGCGGCGAAGACCACGGGATCCATATTCCAGAGGCCTTAATTAAGAACTTTGGCTCGGGAAGCTAAGAATCTCTTGATTTAAAGGCTTGAGTGAAATATGATTTGCATTGACAGGCCATAGCCTGTCATTTGTTTTTTTCCGAAAATAGTTTCGGGCCCTTAGCTCAGTTGGTTAGAGCAGCGGACTTAAGAGGAGGACCTAAACGAAAGTGTAACAATACATTTTCACATGGTTAACTCCTATTGGGTTGCTATGAAATAATAACATTGTTTTATAGTAGAATCTGTCAAATTCGGTGAAGGCTAAAGTTTTTTCTATGCTAATACCGAGCCAAGCTTTTGAAGCAAGAGAGATTATTATCTTTCTTCTTAAAAAGAAGGTGTAGAGACTGGACGGCAGACTCGTAAAGAGAAGGTACAGTCCGGACCACAAACCGAAAGGGTGGTGAAAACCATAGTGGTAAGCATAATCCGTTGGTCCTAGGTTCAAGTCCTAGAGGGCCCACCAGTCTTCGTTTGAAGCGAAGCGAAAATAAAAACTGTACCGGCGTAGCTCGAAGAGCGAAGCCGGACTATTATTTCATGAAATCGCTTCAAACTTCGCCTCGGCAAGTCAACATTTTATATTCTCTAAGATCGTTTTACTAAAACATCCAGCAACAGTTAAAATGTGAAAAATGTGATTTTATGTTGTAAAATTGCATTTTTTATGCGAAAATTGCATTTACAATACAAATTAATGGATTTTATATGTTATTAAACTTCTCGGTGAGTAATTACAAGTCATTTAAAGAGCGCAAAGAGCTAAACCTGGTAGCAACTGCTGACAAAGAGCACCTTGGTGATAATACTTTTTTAGCAAACAATCAGCGATTATTAAAATCTGTCGCTATATATGGCCCAAATGCCAGCGGCAAAACTAATTTATTGAAAGCCATCCGCTTCATAAGGGAGTTTGTCTTACAGTCCGCCAATAATCAAGCTGGTGAGACAATCCCAATCACCATTTTCAAACTAGACAGCAAAATGAAATCAAAACCAAGCGTATTTGAAACAAACTTTGTTGTAGAAGGAATTCGATACAAATACGGTTTTGAGGTAAATGAAACCAGAGTTCTAAAAGAATGGCTGCATGCTTATAAAACTAAACAACCGCAATGCTGGTTTGAAAGAACATTTACGCCAGAAAAAAAAGAATATTCCTGGAAATTTGGGAATAAATTTAAAGGCAAAGTTCAATCTTGGAAAGAACTCACTTTAGAAAACACTTTATTCCTTTCTCGAGCCATTCAATTAAATAGCGAACAACTAAAACCAATCTACCAGTGGTTCAAAGATTTATTCGTACTTAATTCTTCTGAGCAACTCTTTCCTGGACGTACTGCCGATTGGATTCTCGATTCGGATGAAAATAAAAAAGAAGTTTTGAATTTTCTAAAAATATCTGGCGACAATAGTGGGATTACTAACATTGACATAAGAAATGAAGAGATTCCAAAAGAGAAGCTCGCCGAAATGTTTGGAGAAAAAATGGCAAAGCGATTTCTAAAAAACAGCTATCAGAAACCTCGGGCAACAACTATTAATCTGTCTCACAAAATAACCGGCTCAAAAAAAACTGTAGATTTCGATTTTATGGAGGAATCAGCAGGAACTCGAAAGCTAATTTCGCTGGCCTCTTCTTGGTTAAATACAATCAAGGAAGGACGAATTTTAATTATAGATGAATTAAACAATAGCCTGCACCCTATATTAGCTAAATTTCTTATTCAAATTTTTCATGACAAAGAAATAAACAAAAACGGGGGCCAGTTAATATTTACAGGCCATGATTCATTTCTTTTAGATTTGGAAGTTTTTCGTCGTGATCAAATCTGGTTTACCGAAAAAAATGCTCAAGACGAAACTGACCTATATTCTCTCGCAGAATACAGCCCTAGAAAAAATGAATCCATAGAAAAAGGTTACCTGAAAGGTCGATATGATGCTTTACCACATATAGATGAAACAATTCTTTCATAAAAACAAAGGACTATTGCTTCAGATGGGAAAGAAATCAAAAAATCAAAAAATTTCAAGAAGACAAACAAACAAGGTTGTTTTAATGGTTTGCGAAGGAAAAATTACTGAAGTAACTTATTTTAGGTTAATAAAACAAACGCTTAAAAAAAGCAATATAGAAATCATAAAAGGGAATGGCAGCAACCCAAAAAATATACTAGAAAAAGCAAAAGAAAAATATAGAGACTTTCCATATGATCAGATATTTTGCGTATTTGACAAAGACTCTCACCACCATTATCAATCAGTAATTGATGAGATAGAATCATTAAATAACAACGACATGCCTATAAAGGCAATCTATTCAGCGCCATGTTTTGAGTATTGGTTTTTGCTGCATTTTAAATTCACATCATCTCCATTTCCTCGAGCCGGAAAAAAATCAACCGCAGATGTTTGTACAAAGGCTTTAAAAAAATACATAAAAAATTATGATAAAAAGAAATTGATCATTAAAGAGATATTTCCACAACTATATAAAAAAACCAATACTGCAATAAAAAATGCACAAAAAAATCGGGCTGCCTGTAAAAAAGATAAATTTAATGAACCGTGCACCAACGTAGATGAATTAATTGAATACTTGCTTGACTTATAAATTATTCGCAATTCTTTCTGCTTTCACCATCAGATGAATAGCTCATTTATGATAATTCCGCAGACACACCAAGCCTAATTGCAAAAAAACCTAAAAATCATGATATAATTATCCTCAATGACGCCAAATGGCAAATCATACAGAAGGAAGTCAACGAATGAGCGCACAACAAAGAAACTCCAAAGAAATATTGGATAAAATCGACTTCGGTGTTCGGCGCGGTGCAGCACGCGCACTTGCACGACACAAAAAAGCCGGACAAAGTATCTCAATTTGGAAAGATGGTAAAGTCGTATTAGTGCCACCAGAACAAATCGAAATCCCTGAAGAATTTAAAGATATCCTTGAAAAATAAATTAACAACTTTCTCTCGACCTAAATAACTCATTCCATTGGAATATCGCTGATATGAAACTAAACACGCAATATTCAAAAGCCAAACATGAACTGCTATCGACCAAGCTCAAAGCTTACAATGAGCAACAAATATCTGCTTATCAGCACCAAGATTTTTTACTCACTTATGAAAATGATGCCGGCGAGTTGATTGCTGGATTATATGCTTTTCTTAAATTCGGTATATTTTATATAGATTTGTTGTGGGTTGATGAAAACTATAGGAAAAAAAAATTAGGCAGTCAACTACTCAGGCAGGCCGAAAACATGGCGCGAGAAAATAATGCACTATATATCAGAGCCAATTCAGGCTCCTTTCAATCACCTGAATTCTACTTAAAAAACAATTACGAGCAGTTTGCAAAATTTCCCATTCAAACTGCTTCGGATGAGCAACAATTCGATTATTATTTTATTAAGTCTTCAAACAAACCATAAACAATCTCAGAAAATAACAAGATACCGTTTCTGCATATAACAATTATTAACCTAGAAACCGCGGTTGGGCACGCTCATCTTGCGCAAATAAATGCGATCCACTGCGGTTTCTAGGATTATGCGTTACCGGGTGCAAATCTCTGACTACGAGGCAACAAAGGATCTCTCTCGCTTAACACATGACTTTTCTGTGGCTTAAAAAATCCGTGACAAGCCAGTTTTGATTGTAATTTTGTCACAGCATCACTAAATGGCGTCTTCTTATCTGAAATGGAAATTGGAATGAAATCACCCTCAATGGCTTCATTTTTCGCAGCCGGTTTCTCAACATCAACATATTCTTTGCCAAAAACATCTTTTACCGTCTGGCCTACAGAAAAACTAGCAATAATTTTCTCACAGTTTTCTGGATTTCTTTTGGTGCTATCAAATAAAATTGCATTAATCATTGCTGGGTCTGATTCATCTATCAGCTTAAGTACATCATCACGCAAGACAGACAGCAAATTTGCAACTTTTCTCTCGTCAGCACAAACAATTATACGTGTAAAAATATTATACACCGCACCTAAGACGGGATTGACCGCATACGTATTAACAAGTGATGCGGTAATAATAGCAGGATATACAGTTAACATAAAAATTAACTTTGGATCATCAAATAACCACTCTGAAAAATCAGCTAAATAGTCCAAATTCAATTTGAGAACTGAAGCTGATGAACCTATCCCCAATATAATCTCGGGGAGAATTAATAATTTTATCACCGTACTTCCATGTTGAGCTAAAAAATCAATTATTGAATGACTATACTTTATCGTTTCTCTTAGGCGTATAAAATAACTTGGCACATAATTCAAAATATTTTTAAACGCACCCCAAGTCATTCCTTTAAAATACTCCATCCAAGTTCTTGTAGCTTTCCATTGACGACAAACATACTTAACAGGTATGCCTAGGGTCGAATCATAAATCTTTTTTCCCATATCCCAAATAATTTTGTTATAGAGCGCAAAGAAAGCCGAAGCAACAAGAAGAGAAAGTGCAATATTTGTTAGACTAGTGACAGGCTCATGAAGCAAATCTGATACTTTATAAGCTGCATCAAAAGCATACCCCAATAATGTAAGCGTAATACCTCCAGCCCCTGCTGTTTGTACGAGCTTGCTGATAATATTATTTAGCATATAATCATCCGCTGGTGCCGAAGCCAATAAATTGATTGCAAAAAGTAATTGTATGACTTCAGATTGGCTTTTATCAGGCTTTAAAATCAACTGATTAATTCTTTTTAATAAATCTTTATTGACAGTCACTTTATTGTCAAGCAAACGATTAAAAGCTGTTTCAAAATTTCGCCTAAATGCGGCTTTTACATTTGTCGCAACTAATTGTGTATTATATTTATCCCGATTTTTCTCACTATAAACACAATGACGATACAACCAGTGCATTGGTTCAAACGGTTTTAATAACATCTTCCTCACTGTTTCAGAGCCCGGCATATGTAGACTTAAATACATAATAATGACAACCGCAAGATTAGAATAGGACCCCACCTCCTCCCAATCAGCTGCAGCAAAAGGCACAACTGAAGCACCTGATAATGTCGCTATAAAACTTAGTCTTGCGGCTGTTTGTATACCTCGCCACATTTTAGCACTACAACTTTGATCAAGATTTTGCAGATGACATAATTCGGGTGAATTTGTTTTAATGATTTTTATCGCTTCATTAAGAATCCACCGAACCGAATCACTAAAAAAATACGAGTTTAAGAAAAAATTTAAGCCCACTCCACCGGCAACAGCAAGCCATTCATAGTTTAAAAAAGGAAGTAATGACGCGCCTTCAATTGACAGCGGACTATAAAATTCAACAGATAAATAGCCAAGCACAAAAGAAGTTGCAAGAAGAAACATCTTTGGGAGCTGAAATCTATTCTGACAATTAAATTGAAGTGACGTAGATAACTTATATGTTAGATACAGAAAATCACTCAACGCACCCGTCTCACCTTCAGCTTCTTTTTCATCTAAAACATCAACAGCATCATAATAAGTATAAGGTGCAAGCGCTTTTTCTAGCTCAGAAGACTTCTGATCGGTTTTTTTGAATGTAGATATATGATTTATTATCGCATTGTAATGATTTATCAATGTGTTAATTTCTACATAGATATCACCTTTTAAATTATAAGGCAAGGTAAATAGATCCCTATTTCGGCCATAAAAAATGGCTATTGAACTGGATACTGGATAAAATAAACGTTCTTCTTCAGAAAGCTTATCAATATACTTTCTTATCTCTTTTTGAATATCACGAAAAGCATTTTCAATTTCTGTTAATTCATCAGAAATATCGAAAAGCTTATGGTTGGTTGTTTGAACTTTTTGAGCAATGATTTCGAATTCATTTTCAATTTTTTCGACTTGTTTTTCTAAAGACTCTTTAAACTTTTCATCTAACTCTTCTTTGTGCTGGTTTTCTGAATTTTCTCCGAGATTTTCTAAATAGTCATCGTATAGCATTGCAATATTCCTTATTGTTATGGTTGATATAAATATATTGAGTGAGACTGCTTATATTCTGTCGGCAAGGAAAATGGCATATTTTCCCGGACCTAAATTGAAGGCGCATCGTATCATTTTTTAGCGACATGACAAAGAATTATTTTAATTCAAGGAATATTTGTAAAATTTTGAATCAACTTCCATCACAGAAAACGTCTCTGGCAAGTCGCTTTTTTGAATTTTTTGAAATCCATTTTTTTCGTAAAAACGATGCGCGGCATGATAAGCAGAGGTTGTTCCGAGATAAATTCCAGAAAGGCCTTGCTCATGGCTCCATAAGGTTAACTGATCGAGCAAAGCTTTTGCAACACCCTTTTCTTTGCCACGGTAGTTTTCATCCACAAACATTTTTCGAAGCGCAGCTTGATTGTTGCCAATATCGACAAGTGCAATCGTGCCGATCACTTTCTCGCCATCCAACGCAACCAAAAAATTCCCTTTATCTTTTTGATAAAATGAAGGGATTTGTTTTAAATCGGGTTGGTCTTTGATCGTGATTTTAATGCCAAATTCTTCAACTTGAATTTTTAAAATCAATTCGATCACTTGATCTTGGTAAGAATCATCAAATGAGACAACTTTAAAAGAGTCCATAAAAGCCACCTTCCCTATTTATCTAAAAAATGGTGTAAGCACTTTATCTCATAAATGTAAAAAAAACAATCAACTCTTCGTGACAAATGCAAATGAATGTTTTATGTTTAAATATAAAGGAGCATGCAATATGGATAATAACCCAGTCAAAATTACTCACTACCGCTGGGCCGGTCAATGGGGTCCATTCAAAATTAAAATTCCTTGCGGCGAGTGCGGCTTAACAAAAAGCATTATTCAAGATGTTGTCGAGAATGAATTAGCTGATATCCCAATTAAAATCATCGAATTAGACTGGCTGTCAAACTGGTGGAAACCAATATTTAGCGGTGGCTGGCACGCACCAATCGTGATGGTTGAAAATAAAGTCGTCAACCAAGGCACGGCATTAAACAAAGGACTTTTAATTCAAGCAGTTATCGAGGCTCATGTGAAATATACCTCCATCGAAGGCAATCATTTATTTGGCAAAAATACGTGTCCCTTTTGTCAGCGAGCAAAAAAAATATTAGAAGACAAAGGCATTGAATTTACTTATCACGAAGTTGTTAAAAGCCCCAAAGATCTTTACGAAATGATTGCGCGAGTTAAACCAATCATCGGCTCTAAAAAAACATTAACTGTTCCACAAATCTGGCTCGATGGAAAATATATTGGCGGCTGCGATGATTTGGAAAAACACTTCGGCTTAGAACAGCAATGAAAAAGTTAATTTTATTTTTTATCTTATTTTCTTTATCAACTATTTGCTATGCGCAATTTGCTGCCTGGGGAAAAACTGATTTTTCGAAACACACTATTGATCTTCGTGAATTACGATCGGGCGGCGTTTCAAAATTTGGCTTTCCTCCCATCACAAATCCAAAATTTAAAAAAGTCGATGCGATAAAAAAATTCCCATTAAAAGAACCCGTTGCAAGCATTACAATAAAAAACACTTCAAAAGCTTATCCATTACGTTATTTGCTTTGGCACGAAGTTATTAATGACACAATAAATAATATTCCCATTGCCATTACATACTGTCCTTTGGCAAATACGGTCGTTGTATACAATCGTAAAGTTGGCAACAAGGTATTAACATTTGCGGCGTCTGGTTTTTTACGTCATTCTAATTTAGTCATGTGGGATCATCAGACTGAAAGTTTGTGGCAACAAATTAATGGTAAAAGCGTTGTCGGGAATTTTTCCGGGGATACGTTAAAACACTTTCCCATTAGAGTTGAGTCATTCGCAAAATTTAAAAAACGCGAGCCCAATGGACTCATCATGCTAACCCCAAAAGGCTATCACCGACCTTATGGCATTACGCCCTATGATAACTACGAACGCGCTCGCTGGCCCATGCTATATCGTGGAAAATTTAATTTAAAAGGCATCCGTCCATTAGACCGCGTTGTTGCGGTTGGCAATAAAGCGTGGCCATTAAAACTTCTGATACAAAAGAAAAAGATTCAATATCAAGATATCGTCATTACATGGACGCCTGGTCAATATAACACAATGGATCAATCAGTCATCACAAAATCTGATGATGTCGGCAATGTCGTCGTTCAACGCAAAACACCTAAAGGCTTAGTCGATATTTTTTATGATATGCCTTATGCATTTGCGTTTCATGCGTTTTATCCGAATGGCACTATTTTTATGAAGTAGCCAAATAAATTATCAGAACATTCAATCACTTTCTAGTAATTGCCCAAAATCGATAATTTCTGCAAAATAACGACTATCTAAGATATCGTCACTGACTCCATTAACATGAATTAAAACTGGCCGGCATGAAGTTTGGCGTTTCAAATTAAGCCGTGCTATTTTATTCTCTACTTCTTGAATAACGCTTGGCTTAATGGGATGTTTGCTAAATTTTATTTCGCAAACATATAGCGTATTAAATCTTGCTTGAATCAGATAATCAATTTGACACCCCTCTTGTCTTGATGTTTTGCGTTGAAAATAGGGGTTATCACAAATAACATCTTCGGGTTTAACACCCAGTAATCGCTGAATAGCCATCCTGTTATTTAACACCAAATTCTCAAATTGTAACCCCATAATTGATTCCCAACCTGGCAAGGAAGTTATTGTTCTATGCTCAAATGCATTGTTCTTAATTCTATCTTTGTTGGGAAAAATGCAATGCAAATAAAACCGCAAATAATTATCGCTAATTGCATAATGACTCAGCATCGACCGTTTACCTGTTGATAGATGCCACGTAAATTCTCGTCGAATATATCCTGCTTCCAATAACTCTTCTAAATATTCACTCACAAAACCACTACTTTCCTTTCCAAGACATTTGCAAATATGCTCATAACTCGCTCTTCCATTTTGAAGACAATCTACAATTTTTTGATATAGATCACTTTTTTTCAAAAAAACTTTTGAAAAAATCTGATCAAACTCTCTAAATAACAACCCATCCTTTTCAAAACATAAAAAACGAATATTTTCTTCAGCTGATAACTCAGGATGAATTTCTTCAAGATATCTTGGGATGCCACCTGTCACTGACAGTATTTTAAATTTTTCATATGATGAAATTTTGCTCCCGATTCCATACCAAAATTTCACACATTTTGATAACGGCAGTTCATCGAGCGACATTGCCAATGATATACGACCATAAAAACCAGCACTGTTAATAATGTTTTTTTCTATCCACACTGAAACTGATCCACAGAGCACTAATATAAGCTCTGGGTTATGGCTAAATTGTGAATCCCATGCATTTTTGAGCTTTCCAAGAAAATCAGGGTCTTTTGAACCCATCCACGAAACTTCATCCAACAAAATAATCACCTTGCCATGTTTTGTTTGGCTCGATAGTACGGTAAAAAGATCCCCCCAATTATTTGCTGCTATCCCTGGCAAGCCAAAGTTTTCACCAAGCTGTCTTGCAAATTCAATGTGTTGTGATTTTGTCGTTGTTCTCTCGTTAGGAGGCAGGCCAATAAAATTATAAAAAACCTGTTTTTTAGCAAATTCACAGATTAACCTGCTTTTCCCTATTCGACGTCTTCCTTTTAATACGACCAAGCTTGCTGAGCGTTTCTTTGATAACCTATTAAGTTTCTGCAACTCATTGTTTCTTCCTATAAATAATCGTTTTTTTGCTGCCATGGATTTATCCCCATTAAATACAATCAACTCAGGGCTAATTTACACTATAATCCGCGCAAAATCAACATAATAAACATTCTGCGCGGAAAAATAACCTCTGCTTAATGCGCGCAAAATCAATTTTTGGGATAAATTTAATCGATATTTTTTATGATATGCCTTATGCATTTGCGTTTCATGCGTTTTATCCGAATGGCGCTATTTTTATGAAGTAGATTTAGCCAGCCCGTCTAACACTTCGCCATCAACGCGAAACACGGTCCATTCGTCCATGGGCTTAGCACCAATACTCTTATAGAAATTGATGGCTGACTTATTCCAATCAAGCACCCACCATTCTAAACGACCACATTTTTTTTCTTTTGCAAGCTTTGCCAAATAAGATAACATTTGTTTACCAAAACCCTTACCTCTCATCTCAGGATTGACGTAGAGATCTTCTAAATAAATTCCCGGCCTACCTAGAAATGTTGAAAAATTATGGAAGAATAAAGCGAAAGCAACCGGCTGAACTTCGTAATAACCAACAATCACCTCAGCATTAGAATGCTCACCAAATAAAGTTTCTCGCAAGATTTCTTCGGTTGCGACTACTTCATGCAACATTTTTTCATATTCAGCCAGCTCCTTAATCATTTTTAAAATTAAAGGCACATCGTTTATTGTTGCTGGTTTTATTATAAATTTTTCTGACATTTTTTACTCCTGGAATTGTAATTAGTCTAATATAAAAATCCAAACAACCATAATGGAATTTTATTATTGAACCCCTCCTCTATCGCGTCACATGCAAGATAAGCTAATGCCTGATTTTTAATTTGCTCAAAACCTTTATTTTTACCACCAATTTCAACATGGATTTTTCCGTCAATAATAAAATCACCACACAGAGGTAAATTTATTTTATGATTAGACGCTGCCATCATACTGAGAAAGAATGTTTCTCTTACTGTACCAATATTATATGACTCAACTGAGATTGCTGATAATTGATTTGTATTATCAAGATATATTTTTTCTGGATTCTCTAATTTTCGAATTTTTTTAGAATATCTCATCACCATACGAATTAATCCTGCATCTTCAAGATACTTAAAATAGGACTTTAATGTTCTTTCATCACCTATCTCAACAATCTCTTTTATTTTTTTCCAATTCGGCGTAAAAGGCACTGACTCTGCAATAAATGCTAAAAGATGTTTTATTTTTCTTATACTAGCTCCTGTTAATGCAGGATAAATTGCAGTCATATCAGATTCAATAATTGTATGAAAATTCTGTTCCAACGTTAATAAATAAGCATCTTGATCTTTTATTTCCAGATAATATGGGTAATAGCCGAATTTTAAATATTGATTAAATAGTGGTAATATTTTTTTATTTTCTTTCTTCAATAATTTTATAATTTTTTGTGCAAAAACTTCATGACTATCTAATATTTCGCTCAACTGATAATTGGGCAGCGATACACCCAATTCTAACTCTAAATATTCACGAAATGATAATCCTTTAACGGTACAAACTATGGCTCTTCTTGTAAGATCATGCGTACCCTTGTGGATTTCAAGCATTGAGCTTCCTGAAGCAATAATTTTTAAATCATGAAAAGTATCATAAATGCTTTTGAGCTCTTTTGACCAATCGCTATATTTGTGGATCTCGTCAAAAGCGATAATTTCACCACCCATTCGAACAAACTCTTCAGCAATTTCATATAGTGACATCTCTCCTAATAAAAAATGATCTGCTGGTACATATAGTATTTTCTGACTTAAAAGATCGTTGTTTACTTGCTTTAACAAATACTGAACAATCAAGGTCGTTTTTCCAACACCTCTCTGACCTACCAACACGGATAAGCGATGCTTAAAACAAGTATTTTGAAACAAAGTTCTTTGATATGGCTTCTGCTTTGTTTCTAAATATCGCCTACTAAGTACAAATAATTGGTCAAACATAACACTTCTCCCCCAACACAACATCGGAATGCAATACTATTATAGGCACCAAAACATCGGAATGCAATACTAATATATGGGCAGAAACATAGGAATGCAATACTATTTGTTAGGCCAAAAGTTAGGAATGCATTACTATTATTGACATGCAAAATCCGACATCGCCATCCCGTGGCGAAGACCGCGAGATCTAGCAAGTAGCCCGTATGTAGCGAAGCGAAATACGTGATAATTAAACAGGCTTCCCGTATTACACTACGTTTCATATGGGCTACGGGGCATTAAAATGGTATCGCGTGATATCCAAGAAACACAGCCAAACCCAGCATAACAACGCCGAAAATATAATAAATATTTGGGTTTGAGGTGATCACGCGCCTAAAAGCGATGAGTCTTTCTGGCAACAGCAATAGAAATATTCCTTTAATCAAACTCAGCCATGCGAGTACCGTAATCACACCTCGCCAGTCAGCTGTAAATTGATAGTGAAATAATACGAGCACTAAACCAAACATAAAAGTGAATATGCCAGCAAATAAAATGACGCCTTGATTGTCCATCATAGATTCGCTTGCTTTAATAAGCCAGTCACGCCGCAAAAGTATGACAAAACCCATGACTAAAAAATAAGCCGCAAAGAATCGCGCTAGAAATATTGAAACCATAACTACTCCTTGCCATTTGTTAATAAACTTGCTGCTTCTCGATCAATAAGATAAATCAACTCACCATCTGTTGGCTTGACATGCGTTGCGGGAAGCAAAGGATCTTTATCTTCTAATACTTTCTTCAGCGCTTCTGCTTTACGCGTTCCATTGGCAAGCATAATAACGCATTTCGCATTATTGATCACTGGCAACGTAATAGTTACTCGATCATGCTCATCAACCATTTTATTTGAAACACTTACCACTAAACGCTTTTCTTCTTTCATAGCAGGATCACCAGAAAATATTGATGCGGTATGCCCATCCTCACCCAAACCCAGCATGATCAAATCAAATCGTGGCAGCCCACCATCTTTTAATTTAAAAAACTCTTTCATGCTTTCTTCATATACATCAGCTGCTTTTTGTGGCGAATCTTCATTGACAGGAATAAAATGAAATAGCTGAGGACCAACACAAACATGATCGCATAAATTTTCTTTCACAAGTTTATAATTGCTATTTTCATTATTAAATGACACGAACCGATCGTCTACCAAAAAAATATGTGTCTTATGCCACACCAAGCAATTTTTAACTTGCGAGATTTTTTTATAAAAATCAACGGGGGTTTTCCCACCCGACACAGCCACATTAAATTGACCATTCTTTTTCACTGTTTCATTGGCCATTTGCATAAATGCATCTTGCGCAACTTCTGTAATTTGAGCCAAATTATCAAAAATGTTAATTTCAGGCTCGCCTTTATTTATAGATTCACCCATTGATGACCTCCTTCTTCAATTATACTATTTGCTTCTTCCGGACCCCAACTTCCTGCGGGATAAACTGGTAATTTGATGCGGTGATTTTCCGCTTGTTTCATAATCGGCTCGACAAGTGACCACATAGTTTCAATGCCATCTTGTCGAGCAAAAATTGTTTGATCGCCTTTGATGCAATCAAGCAACACTCGCTCATACGCATCTAAAAAGGTTGTTTGAAAAACTTTTTCATAATCAAAGACCATGTGTTCAGGATAAACTCGATTTAAAAACGCAGGATCTTTTACATTAAAGCCTAACGATATTGATTCATTAGGCTGTAAACTAAAAATAATATTATTTTCTTTGAGTCGATCGCAAGTCCTTCCCAACAGTTTCAGCGGCGGCGTTTTAAAAGTCACCACAATATAAGTTGAACGTTTGAACAGTCGTTTGCCCGTTCTGACATAAAACGGCACATTAGCCCATCGCCAATTATCAATAAAAAATCTACCCGCAAAATAAGTTGGCACTTTTGATCGCGGAGAAACATCTGGCTCGGAGACATATGACTTAACTTTCTTTTTATTTATTTTGCCTTCACCATATTGGCCTAGCACTATATTATTTTTAAGATCTTTAGCGCATAGTGGCCGCATGGCTTGAAGAACTTTAACCCTTTCATCGTGCATAAATTTAGATCCAAAACCAACCGGTGACTCCATCGCAATCATCGCAATTAATTGCATAATATGATTTTGAACAACATCTCTTATGACGCCAGACTCTTCATAAAATCTTCCTCGCGACTCAATACCAATATCTTCGGCAACGGTAATCTGAATGTTTTCAATATAATTACGATTCCAAAGTGGCTCAAAAATACTATTGCCAAAACGAAAATATAAAATATTTTGAACAGTTTCTTTTCCCAAATAATGATCGATTCTAAAGACTTGTTCTTCAGAAAATGCTTTTAAAATAATTTGATTGAGTTTTCTTGCTGATTTAATATCATGGCCAAACGGTTTTTCCAGCACAACCTTTCGATTTGGCGTTTCAAGGCAGACATGTCGCTCTGAAAGTTTCTCAATAACAACAGGCGCTAGGCTTGGCTGAAGCGCAAGATAATAAATAATATTATCTGTTTTGTTTTCCTTTGAGAATTTTGAAGTGGTTCGACAAAGCTTGTCATAAGTTTCACTGCTCTTTAAATCACCTTGCAGATAAAACAAATGCTTTTTAAAACGCACCCAATCAGCTTTCTTAAAATCTGCTGCGAGCGAATCTTCAATGATTTTTCGATATTGCGTATCCGTTAAATCCCGGCGCCCTAAGCTAATAATTGAAAATGACTTAAAACTTCCTTTTAAAAAAAGGTTAAAAATTGCGGGTAATAATTTTCGCTTGGCTAAATCACCAGTGCCGCCAAAAATAACCATCGAAAAGGAAATTGGCTGTTTATTTGCGGGCTCAAGCTCGCAACTTTCGAGAAACTGACTATCGACGATCGATGATCTTTTGTGAGCTTTCTTTGGCATTTCCTTTCCCTAGTACTTTTCCTTTTGTAATCTTCTACTGTAAACACAAAAAAATCAATCGATTATGGGCATAAAGTGCCTGAATTTAGACCCATACCTTGGCAATCTCAGCTGCATCACTTTTTGCCAGCTCAATACGGCGTTTCTGAATCGCAAAATCACCTGAATCCATTGGCTGTGCATGAATAAAAGTGACATTTGACAGCCCGATAAAGCCAAGTATTGTTTTTAAATAGGGTACTTGTTGATCATACGGCACAAAAGCACCTGCACCATAATCACCGCCTCGACTCGTGATCACCAGCATTTTCTTATCTTTGATCAACCCCTCAGGGCCCATATCAGTATAATGAAATAAATATTTTGGCTGAACAATCACATCAAAATAGTGTTTCAATTGATAAGGAATATTAAAATTCCACATCGGCACCGAAAGCAAATAGCTATCAGCCGATTTAAATCGATCAATTTGCTTGATAATTTCTGCCCATGCAACTTTAGATTCATCCGATAGATCTCGACCACCCATTAATTCATATTTCCCGTCGAGTCGAGCTGTTGTCATTTCGGGCAAATTTTCTGTAAATACATTTAACTCATCAACCTGCCAATCTGAATGTGTTCCAAGAAAACTCTCAATAAAAGCATTTGAAACTTTTAATGTTCTTGATGCCTCACCTCGCGGTGTTGCAATAATGTGCAATAACTTCTTCACTCCTCTTCTCCTCTACTTAGAAATAATTCAAATCAAACGTCCTTTTCATTGATAGGCGATTTAGCTTGCATGGATAGCGAAGCGGGAGGCACATGGATGTGCCAAATGAGCGCATCAATGAAAAGGACGTTTGATTTGAATTATTCTCCCTTTTTAACTGCATGTCCGCCAAACGCATTTCGTAATGCAGCAATAAACTTATTACCAAACGATTCTTTTTGACGTGAACGAAACCGCTCAAATAAAGCTTGTGTAATCACAGGCGCTGGCACACGCTCATCAATTGCAGTTTGCACTGTCCAGCGACCTTCACCAGAATCTTCAACATAACCTTTAATAGATTCTAACTTTGGATCTTCTGAAAAAACATCTTCTGCTAATTCTAACAACCAAGATCGCACAACACTCCCCTGGTTCCATAAATTCGACACTTTCTTCAAATCAATATCAAACTCAGATTTTGCCGCCATGATTTCAAAACCTTCAGCATAAGCTTGAAGCATTGCGTATTCGACACCATTGTGAACCATCTTCGTAAAATGTCCTGCGCCATGTGGACCAACATGTGCAAAACCATTCTCAGGCGCCAATGTTTTTAATGCGGGCGCTACATGATCAAAAACTTTTTTATCACCACCTGCCATCATGCAATAACCAATACTCAACCCCCAAATACCGCCGCTCACACCAATATCTAAAAAATGAATTTGCTTTTGATTTAAAAGCTCAGCGGCTTTCATCGAATTTTTATAATAAGAATTTCCGCCATCAATTAAGATATCGCCTGGTGATAATAGATTGGATAATTTTTCGATATGTTCGTTTGTAGGATCACCAGCCGGAATCATCAGCCAAACAACCCGTGGCGCCTCAAGATTCTTGACAAGCTCTTCGAGCGAAAAAGCACCGATCGCGCCTTTTTCTACAATTTTATTAACCTTTTCAGGCGAATGGTTATAAGCTACAACCTCGTGACCACCCTCGAGCAATCGCGTGACCATGTTAAAGCCCATTTTCCCAAGACCTACGAATCCGATTTTCATACAGCGCTTTCCCTATTGATTGAGGTTATATTCAGCATAACGAACTACGAGCAAAGCGGTCAAGTTTTATGGCTATAAATCTTTGTTTAATTCAGAATTATTTGGTATATAAAATATGCTGTTATTGCCTGAATATGGCAAATATAGAATAATAAATATATTTTATAATAAAATTAAGATGTTATCGATATTTGCTGTCTTACTTTTACACAAAATTTATCCTTCATTATTGAATTGCATGCAATTCAATGGCAACTGTATTGACAATACGCATTATGCGTATTACATAATGCGTAATGCGTATTTACTGTCGCAATTTCACACCAAACTCATCGAACTGGCTAACGAACTACAGGTTTAACGTCTATAGATATTTACTAAACTCATAATTAACTGGTGTACAAAATACGCTGTTATTGCCCGAATCTGGCAAAAACAACCCTATCAATACGATTATCCATTACAACTTCTTCTTTGCTTCATCTTGACACAAAACGTTAGCAGAAATAATGTTATTTGGATGACTATCTTTCTCATTCTCTTTCTTTAAAATATCTAAAACCCAATATTTTCGTGTTGAGCCATCATGACAATATGGCAGCCCTAAATCATCTCGAAAACATGCTGTAATTGCTTATCCATTATTCTTCTCCATAAGCAATGATAACATCTATGGCAGGCGCATAAATTCTATTGCGGCCCTCTTGTTTTACTTCTAAAAGCTTTATGTTGTTTAATTTTACAAGCATTCTCGAAACATATTGCCTGGTAGTATTCATTTCTTTGGCCAAAGAGGTGGCCGTTGTCGTTTGTAATTTTACAAGCATTCTTAGAAATTCCTCATCTTTAGAAGTAAGGCCATTTTTAACCAGCCTTTCTCTGGCGAGCTTAACAACTATAGATTTTGTTAAATCTATAGTTAATTTATCCACAAGTTCGCCAACATTGACTTCATGCAGCAAGCGTTTAATTAATCCAAATACATATCGTAGCCTTCCATCTGTTAGTTTAAAAAGATATAAGAACACATCTTTATCTATCGGCAATTCTGCATTTGGATTATTTTTATAAAATTTAACTCGCCTATCAATCAAGGCAACATAATCCGTGAGATTTAACGGCTGAATTTCAACTTCATAGCTAACAATATCATCTAAACGATCTACGTTTTGTGCTATAAATTGTCTTAGGCCAATATCGCCAACCAATAGCCAACTTACATTATTTGTCTGCACATAATCCCTTAGCTCATTAAACAAATATTTTAAATGTTTTGCCTCGTGGATCTCTCCTACGTCTAAATTGTTAAGTTGTAATAAAATACCATATTTATATCCTGTTGATTGAACAAGCGCGGCTAAATCTTCTAAATGGTGACCAAGCACCGCTGCTGGCACAACAACAGGTTGAGTAACTACCCCTGCTTGTTTTCCGTAACTTGCACCAACTCCTAGCGCGTTCAAACCAAACGATCTATATGTTTTAGCAATTCGCGCTGAAAGCGCTTTTGCATTTTGAAAGCGCTCATCTTTTATCAATTTTTTTATCTGTGATAATTCAATTTCACGGACGATATTCGCAACGATCACACTTAATAAAGCCTCAATTGACCACCCTGCTCCAACACGTATTTCATTGCCAGGTGTAAAATAATCTTTTTTAGCTTGTGCTGAAAACCGTAAAAAATTTCCAAATGATGTTGTCCCAACTCCTCTAGCGCCCTCTACGATCATCAGCACATTTCTTTCTTGTAAAACATTTTGAGAAACATTGATTGCTTTTTTCTGTCCTGTATAAAGCGCAATAGTTGATTGTATAATTGGATCCGTATTAAAAGGATTATCTTTAAAGCCCAGGGATTCCCATTTCATCTGTACCTCCTTCTTCATTTGTCAACGCGCAACCATTCTAATCAAAAAATGGTTGCGCAACAAGCTTTAGTTGACAATGGTTGCGCATTACATATTTAACGATAAAAATTAAAAAACAATGCTTATTCAATAGGTTACCTCTGCGCGTCTTTACTTGGCAGAAATAAAATTTATTGTCGCAACTTAACACCAAACTCATCGAGCTGGCTTATAACGAACCGCGCTCCGTTAGCCTATGCCCGCCCTTCTTGGAAGGGGATTTTGTGAAGACTCACTCAAGAAATTTTGAGGATCTACTTTATATAAGTTGGAAAGCAAAGAATGATAGGCACAAAATGTTTCCATATATCTTATATATAACGACTTGTCAGGATCACTAGAATCAAATGCTAACTCAGAAAATTTATTTTCTAATGATGCCTCATTACCTTTCTCAATTTTATCAATCTCTAATTCCATTAATTTTGTGACAAAACAAACATGTAGGTCAATATCAGTTGACTGGCAAAAGACTTCTAGATCTTTTAACTCACTTGCATTTAACGTCGGAGGCTCATCAACATTATCTTGAAAGTGATATTGCCGCAAAATTTGCGTCGCGACATCAGGCTGCTTGCTTTCATAATAAAATTTAATGAGTCGTAAAAATCGAAATAGTGGCATATTAAGTTCGGATACCCACTTAAACTCACACTCTCCATTTTCCATCGAGCCATTTAAGCCCGTCACAACACGCTTAAAATAATTTTGCACTAAATAAGTGGGCTCAATTTTGTTAAACACTATTGAATTAAAAATATATTGAGATGCACAAATCTGACGCCAAACTTCTGGTTCAAAACTTGGATCCATGGTGCCTGCCATTTGAAGTTGTTTTTTAAACGGCGAGATTGAATGCTTGAAAAGAACGGTATTATTAGGCTTGCACTCACTTTCAGACTGATAAAGTTGCATATCGCCATTTTCATCAACGGACAATGAGACCGTACTATTTGCAACCATTTCAAACATTGTTTCTAGAATATGCTCATAGAACATTGATTCTGAAAAATTTGCTTCCCGCCTCATCTCAGAAAACAATTGATAAGCTGCATTAAAATCCCGTAATTCAAATGCAGATGTCGCCATTAAAAACGCTCTGATATCATTGCTGGCAATAGCTGTTATTTCTTTATATAACAGGCTCTTTTCAAATTTGTCTTCTGGCTTAATATCTTTGGCAAAAATCTTCACTAAATAAATCAAAAGAGCTACAGAATGAAGTTTTAATGCGCCTTTTATATGAACACAACATTCAATGATCTCTTCAAAAGATTTGTTTAACGACACCTGTCTCTGCAAGATCCCAAGTTCCGTATGTTGACAATTAAATTTTATATTGGCTGTCTTCCTTTGCAAATTGAATGCTTCCGGGAAACGCTCATTACTAAGCAATAAATCAACATACCTTTTATAAAAATCATTGGCAACTGAAGACGATATGCCGCCAACCGGTAATACAGTTAAAATGCCATCAAGTCGCTGAAAATCTCTTTCTGTTTCGCATCGTTTGCAACAAGCATGTACCGCATTGTAAATAGTTTTTTTCAAAGAATAGTGAGCAATATTATTAAATTCATCAATAACTTCTTCCGGCGATCTTTCTATTAACTCTTTGATATAAATTTCATATTGTTCTTCTACATAGACTAGCAAAGAATCAGGCAAACTATCGATAGAACATGCACACGCGGCAGCGTATTTCTCAGCAGAAATTAAATTTTGTATTTTTTGATATTTTTTTGAATCGACCGCAGATTGCAACAAAGCGTGTACGAATGGATATTGTTTGTGTGTGAATACTTGAAGGCATAGTTGTTTTTCCTCATTAGAAAGACAGTCTGTCATACTTTCAGGAAAGTGAGCAAACAAACCTCCTAGAAGACTTATCACCTCATCTGATTTTGCATCTGAAGAAATATGACTAATCAGTTGAGACAAACATTCATAATAAAGCATTTTAATTTTCTGAATTTGATCATCATCATATCTTAAAAAATTATTAAGCAATCGTAATATTCTATCCAAGTAGTTCGCCGCTTTAATATAATACTTGTCTTCAAGTGTCGTTTCAATTAATTGAATGCTATTCTTAAAACAATGTATGCAAAGATCATAGATTAAGGTTTTGACACCTGATTCTACTTCAGATGAACCGCTCAAATTTTGATGTAATTTTAACAAAACTTTTACTTTATTCGGCTCAAAATCTTGGTGAAACATAAGCAATGGATTCATCACTAAAATATCTTTTAATCGAGATACAAGTGCTTTGTACGCCATAGCTTCTTTGGGACAAATCTTATCCGGTCTATTATTTTTAATCGTCAACAATACGAACTGTGGATGAATATTATCCTCGCTACACAAAAGCCCCTTGATATCTTCAATCGATAAATCTTGAGAAAGATTATCATAATGCTGATAACAATCCGGCGCACCTTCAATTTTCTCCAAAAACCGAAAATAATTTTCCGTTCTTAATAATTGTCCTAATGTGCCTTTATTCTTTTGTGCCATTTCTAGAATGTCAGCATACCACTTGTTATTAAACGTTATCTCATCAGAAAGCGCGCACAGAAAAGCGGGGGTTTTTTTCATGGTAGGCGCAATTTTATTATTAAGTTCAATACTTTTCTCTACACTAATGCAGACATTCTCCCAAACGTTGCTATTTATAATTTCAGAACCAATCTCTTCATCTGCAAACATCTCAACAATCAAAAGAACAACTTCATCACAAGGTAAATCGGTTAAAAGTTCACGGTGAATGTCAATAAATTTTCCTTTTTGAAGACAATCTAAGTGTCGGCTAAAAAAAGTTAAAAAATCATCTAACCCAAGCGCGTATCGCAATCGATTCAGCAAACCCCATGTGCCATGTTTATCGATAAATTTTTTCTGATCTTTTATATTTTCAGTGATAAAGTCCTTTGCATCATGTGGATCAATTGACCTATAATCTGGCAACTTAGAGAATCTATAACCTTTTTCAAAAAACACTTTTTTATAATTTTTTTTCATTTTAATTACTCCGATTTATACGCGCATCAGTGACTTAATAATGTTAAATTCTTTATAGCGTTATCCCTTTCGCCATTTTATTTTTCTCAACGTCATGATCATGGTGATTTTGTTGATCATCTTTATCGGTTTTATTTTTGGCGGATTTCAATTTGTAGGCGCCAAAAATGCCTGTCCCGAAACAACCTAACAAAGCAAAGGCTAAACCGAATAAAACCACAAATAGAAGAACTTGACGGTCACATTCCGCTTGAAAATTAGAACTTTCCGAAGAAAAACTTTCAGACTCAGTCATCGAACCATTCTGAGTAATATTATACAAAGGGGGAAGATTATTCTTATTACAAACAGGATTAAAAACTAAAAAACAATTCAGACCAATTATCGCACCAACTGCAGCAGATACACCAATGGCAACTGCAGCAAAAAACACTCCACACAAAACATCACAACGATCAATTTTTTGATAATCCAAACGTTTTAATAAGGGTAATTTTTCTGAAGCCACGATTTTTTTATCATCGTTTTTAGGCGGTTTGTTGGAAAAAATCGTATAATGACTTTCACCGGCTAAAAGGGGGTTCTCAGAATCTTTAAACATCGCTTATCTCCTATTATTATTTTTTTATAAAGTTGATTTACTGTCGCAACTTCACACCAAACTCATCGAATTGGCTTATGACAGTAGTGATGAGATTTTCGGTGATATTGTTAACTTCTTCGACGGTGCGTACGCCACTTTCATTGCTAAATTGAAGTGCGATTGTAATCGTGCGAACGGGTTGATTGTCTTCTTTGTGTTGAAATAAATCGACTATTGAGATTTTTTCCAGCCAAGCTGGCGCTTCTTTTTGGAGACAATCTAACACTTGCTGCGCTTCGACTTTGTGCGGCAGTGTAAATGCCAACATGCGATTCATCGGCATTTGATTTGGCAAATCGATGACATCAGGCTTTATAAAATCTGGGGCTTTTAATAACGGCGAAAGATTTAATTCAAGATAACACGGTCGGTTTCGTTTGATATCAAAGTTTAAACAAATTTTCGGATGCACTTCTCCCACGACGCCAACAACTTTTTCATCTAGTGTGATCACAGCACGACGATGTGGATGTAGAAAATCAAAATTTGCGGCAGCTGAGCTTTCAACGAGCTTTATTTCAAGCTTTAATCCAAGCGCTTTTCCAATCTCATCAACAACGCCTTTTAAGTACCAAGCATCCAATGTTTGTTTGGACTGATTCCAAGCTTGTGAATTTTCGTCGCCATTTATAATCAGCCACAACTGATCGCGCTCTTTACATACTTTATTTGCACTTGTTTCATCTGGCACAAAAATTCGTGTCCACTCGAACATTTTTACATGTTTATTTTGGAATCGAATGTTGTCAGAAACGGCATCAAGCGCTTGCGGCAAACATGTTCGTTTTAATAATGAATAACCTTTGTCGATTGAATTAATGACTTCGACATGATGATAAAACTCATGCCCTTCTGACAAATTTAATTTTTGAATTTGATCGCGACCATAAAATCCATTCGTCACAACCTCATAAAAACCTAAACCCAACAACACTTGATCGACTCGTGCTTTAACTTTTTCTTTTTGCGATGGCACTGAGCCCTTATCAACATAAGGCAATCGCACCGGTAAATTATCATAACCCACTGATCGCGCTAATTCTTCATAAACATCTTCGACCGATTTCACATCCCACATGCGATACGCTGGAACCTTCACAGAGAGCGTTTTGCCAGATTTGACCTCAAAGCCATATCGCGTCAATCGCGACTCAATATCTTTTTTAGTGAATTTATCGGTTTGAAAATAATGTTGCACTCTTTCAGGATCAACCTGAATCAGGACTGGTTTATTTTTCCAAGAACCCACCATGCCAATATCACCAACATGATGCGCAATTTTATTTTTTTCAAGCAAATATACAATTCTTTTTACCGCAGTCAATGCCATTTCTAGATCAGCACCTTTCTCAAATCGCGCTGATGAATCCGTACTTACCTTTAATGCGCGAGCTGTAATACGAACAGCAACCGGATCAAATGTTGCCGACTCCAAAACCATGTGTTTTGTTTGCGCTGTCACTTTTGATTCTTCACAACCAATCACACCCGCAACCGCTAAAACCTTTCTATCATCGGCAATCACTAACGTTTTTGCAGGCAAAACAACCGGCTCTTTTTGAAAAAGTAAATGTGCTTTTTCGTTTGCGCGTGACAAACGAATCGTAATACCGCCATCAATTTTATCGGCATCAAATATATGCGTCGGCTGACCTAATTCTAAATTCACCAAATTGGTTGCATCGACTGCAGCATCAATGCTGTGAATTTCTGCAGCCTCTAAAGGATAAAGTGTTTCAACAGGAAATGATTTTTGTAAATCATCAACTTCTAAAAATGTCGCGGTATAACGCAAACATAAATCACTTTCACATTTTAACTTTATTTTATTTTTACCTTGTGAAAGTTTTGAAATATCTGGCCATGTGACTTTGCCACCAAATCGCCCGGCAAGTTCTGTTGCAACGCCCCAATATGACATATGATCGCCACGATTGGCGAGTAATTCTAACGTAAAAATCGCGTCATCTTTTTCTTCATGAACACGTTTCACTTCTAAGCCGACTTCATCAAACATGTCTCGTAATCTTCGGCTATCGCTTGGGAGCTTACTATAATAGTGTTTTAAATGGTTTAATGAAATTTTCATACGCCGCCACCATTTAACGCTTGATAAAAACGCATATCTTGCTCGTAAAATTGCTTGATCTTCTTCACATTAAATAATTGTGCGGCCATGCGCGTAACGCCCCAACCAAATGCAATGCCTTGCACTTTGTCGGGATCATAATCAAATCGCAATAACACATCGCGGTGAATCATGCCGGCACCAATGATGGTCACCCAACCTGTATCATGGCATGCGCCACAACCTTTTCCGCTGCAAACACCACATTGCACATCCAAACCAATTGATGGCTCAGTGTAAGGATAAAATTTTGGCTTGAAACGTATTGGACGATCTTTACCATATAATTCTTGTGCAACAAATGACACAACACCTTTTAAATCCGCAAACGTAATATCTTTATCCAACCAAAAACCTTCGAATTGATGAAACATCGCGACATGCGTTGCATCGACGGCTTCATTTCTATAAACACGACCAGCACTTGCAACTTTAATTGGCAGCGCTTGATGCGATTCAAGAATTCTTGCTTGAACGGCTGTAGTGTGAGATCGCAACAATAGTTGATTCTTTAGCCAAAAGGTATCTTGTTCATCGCGAGCTGGATGATGATCGGGAATATTTAGCGCATCAAAATTATAAAACGCCGTTTCAACTTCATCACCTTCTTCAAGTGCAAAACCTAATTGCCGCAAAACTTCCATGCAGCGTTGCTCGACTTGTGTAATCGGATGCAACATGCCGCGATCGTGCGCAACACCAGGTAATGTTAAGTCAATCCATTCTGATTCGAGCTTTTGATCCAAGGTGTCTCTTTCGATCCGAACAGCTATATCATTGATCGACTTTTCGATAGCAGTCGAAACCCCCTGAATGGACGCCGCAAATGTTTTCTTTTCCTCAGGCGGCAGATCTTTTAAGACTTTGAACGCCATTTTGATTTGGCTATTTTTACCAAGATATGCTTTTTTTAACAGCTCAAGTGCCTGCAACTCTTTGATTGTTAACAAATCTTCGTGAAATTGCGCGAGTATGGCTTTAAGATCAATATTGTCTGACATGGCTCTTTATCTTGCTAGTTAATATTGCGGTAAGTTTACACAAAGTCTGGCAGCAAAGGAAGGATTGCTTGGAGGAACGCGCGAGCTAAGTGTCAGACATTATAAAGCACCTAATTTATTCAAAAGTGCTGCGATTCTTTCTGCCATCTTATTATATCCTGCTGCATTAAAATGAATCGCATCTGATTTGAGATCTGTCTTACGCTCTAATTTACCGATCAAATTTAACTCAACCGGAATATCATACGCTTCTCCGATTTCTTGATAAAACCCTGGGGCAGATAGAAAAACACCCGGTTTTGGTGCTGCAATCAAAAGCACATCAATATTATGAGCTTTGAGCCAATTAATCATTTGTTCAATATTTTTCTTAATAACCTTATGACTAACTCTTCGCAACAAATCATTGCCACCAATGCCCAAAATTACTAAATTTGGATGATACTCTTCCAAGAGGCCTGGCAATAATTTTAAAGCTTCTCCCGTTTTAAGACCGTTGACGCCAGCATTAATAACTTTACGATCAATCAATCTTGCAAGAACGGCCGGATAACTTTCGTTTTTCTTGACACCAAATCCAAAGGTCAAACTATCACCAAAAGCTACTATCGTCGCATCGTGCGGCAGAAAAGCTAATGTTGGCGAAGAGGAACATCCAAACAATGATGCACAAAGTAAAACGATTAATGCGATCTTTCTAAAAAACATTTGCCTGCCAAAATAATTTATCTAAAGAATATCTTGCCGAGAATATGGAGAAAATGCAAACAAGCCACATAAAATATTGCTCTATACACGACAATTTTTTAAATAGAACTCAAATAGCTTATCAAAATAAGCGCTAAAGGCGCGACATAAGATAGCCCAGGCCGCGAGGCCTGGGAACAACATTGATAGTAGCATCAAGAGGTCTGAAAGACCGGCATAAAAAAAGATTCTAACCAAATCTTATGTCGGTCCTCTAGACCTCATGGTTATGGCATAGAACCTAACCCAGGCCTCGCGGCCTGGGCTATACAAATGCCGCTCCTTCGGAGCTCATCTAAATATTACATCCGATTGTATTAAGTACAAAAAATTTGTGTCTTTTTCAAAACCTTAATATTTCCTTAAGGTAACTTTGATATACTGCAATCGAATCAAAAATTTAAGAATAAACAAGGAGGGCACCATGACTATAATAAATCTTGATACAACATTTTTTGATGGCTGGACAAAGTTTCAATCTGCTTTATTTACGCACAACGAGCTTCACAACAAACCAAGATACAGCGACACTGAATTATTTTCTAAACAAACAATCGATCCAAATGATGATCTTGAAAAAAACCGACGAGAGCTATTAAACTACATTAACAATTTAGATTTGTTTAAAGCAGAAGAATACAAACAATGGTTATGGATTGCGCATTATCGCTCACTCCTTGAATTTAAAAATCCAAATGAAAAAGTTGAGATTTATCACAAACTCACCGAGCGCTATAACCAACTTGCCAATTATTGCGATGAAAATGAAAAAACCAAGCACGCGTTAATGCTGGAAAATGCCGCATCTCATGAACAAGCGGCAAACGATCTCGAGCAAACATCTGAGGCTCATAGAAAGCTTTCTAAAATTCATCGACAATCATCTGAACTATTTGAACCCACCAATTTAAACGATAAAACTATGCAGTCTGAAAAGCTTATGCAATCGGCAGACGATTTGACACAAGCTGCGTTTCTCGAAAAAGCAAATGACGAGAAAGCAAGGCTTATTTATGAGGCCTCAACAATCTATCATCAACTCTCCGTCTTACATTTTAATGACAATACAGATAATTCAAATCGAATGTTCACCCGCGCAAAAGCCCTAAGAAATGAATTGAACCCAACTGGAAAAAGTCCTTCTTTACAAAAACCAAAAACCGTTAACGATAATTTTAATAAATATTTTAAAAACATTAGGCGTTCTTTCTCTCGTCAAATTCGCCTTCGTCACATTTTCACCCGGCATTCCATTTTCTCTCATGAATTAAATTTTCCTCGATTTATTGAAAATCTTATATTG
>SDBS01000203.1_pt1 | contig 52219 bp, 103 predicted proteins | sample 2277091 | NCBI WGS metagenome assembly SDBS01 (sample SAMN10404972, study PRJNA504765) | marine sediment metagenome | isolation source: marine sediment core GS10_PC15, 163 cmbsf | place: Arctic Ocean: Southern Knipovich Ridge | collected 2010 | reverse complement strand
CGTTTCGCCAGTCCTTTAGCGATGATACCACGTATGATGAAAGCTCGGTTTTAAGCACGATAGAAAGCACTGAACTGGCTATTATACACCAAAATCTGTTAGGTGACGAGCGGGATAATTATGGCACAGTGGTAAATGTTACGCAAACCCGCACGCAGATCGGTACTTGCACTTACAATCTGTGCAATCGCGTAAGCAAAAATGTTAAGCTAGCAGTGGGAATTGGACTGGTGAGTGTGGCGGCTATTTTAATATCAGCCCTCGCAGCCGAGGGCCAGCTATGATGATGATAAAAATGGAGGCGAAATATGAGCAACGTTACTAGATCTACTACTAACGAGACTTGGTTGAGAGTTACTCAAGATGATGAGTCAGATACTATTACAGACGGAGCGTCTCGTTGTCAGAGATATCAGCAATACGTGAAAAACGCATTTAACTCCATAGATCCACAAACGCTATCTATCTGCTGTCTGGGCGCAAATGTGACTGGTGCGATGATGCAGCTAAGCACCTTGGAAAACAAGATATCTTATGTGTACATTGTTGCGTATATTTCATCCATTGCTGTAGCGTTTTCTCTTGAAAAATTGAGCAGAGAAACAACACAAGAAATAAAAACATTGAAAAACAGAGTACAAGATCAGCAGATAGAAATTGACAATCTCAGAAAGAGGAGTTAATCATAGTGAAAATATCAAAGTCTGGACTCGACCTCATTAAAGAGTTTGAAGGCCTGGAATTGAGGAGCTACGTGTGTCCTGCGGGTTATAAAACAATCGGTTACGGGCATAAATTGCTTCCTTTCGAGATCAAAGCCTTTAGCTGTGGCATCACCGAAGAGACCGCTCACTATCTACTGCTAGACGACGTTGTAAAGGCCGAGAACGCTGTCAACAGGCTCATTTCCGTATGGCTCCACCAAAACCAATTTGATGCTCTGGTATCGTGGACGTTTAACCTTGGGTTTGGCAATTTAAGGACATCAGAGATGCGAGAATTGCTAAACAAGGGCGATTACGATTCAGTGCCGGATCAGATGAGGCGCTGGAAGTACTGCAATGGTGACTATAAAAATCCCAACAGGGGATTAGTTAGACGAAGGGATGCCGAGGCGGTTTTGTTTGGTGGTGGCGAGTGAACACTGGCGATAGACACTACCCCACGTTTAAAGAGATGTGGTGGGGGACTTATCCAATGCAGTGCAAGTGCCAAATTACCCACCTGGTTGTTGATGATCGTGACAAATGGAGCGATGGAAAGTGTAGCAAAACTGTTACGGAACAACAAAAACTGTTATGGGATGTATAGAAAGCCGTAAAACGTATACATGTTAGCTTTGATATGTATAGAAAACAGCAAAACATAGACATATTATAACCATGTGTCGATGAAACCCATTTATTTAAACATGAGAAAATACAATGAACATTAATACTGCGGAAAACCCAGTAATACACAATCAAAACCTTTCGATTGTAGTCCACCGCCCGATCACTAGTATAGAAAATTCAGAGAGCAGCAGAGACTGGACAGATTGGCTTAATGATCATTGTCCGGCTTATGTGGCGCAAGCCGTGACTAGAACAGCGAATATGAGCGTATGGGAAAAGCAGCAATTTTATCAAGGCCTTTTTGCAGGCGGCCTGATTGTCATGATTGTTCTGAGAGGTGTTTTTGATTCCAAAACTTATGGTGAAAGGAACTCCTATATTTATCTTGCATGGTGCATGATGGGAACGTTAACCGCACTTTTTTATGACGACGATCCTGGTCATGAAAAAAATATCAAAACATTGGAAAATCGTGTAAATCAACAACAAATTGAAATTGATGCGCTTAAAAAAATGGTTAGTTCTTTTAAGCTTATTAATAACAAATAACTTAGATTAACAGCTAGTGGCCGCACCAATATATGACCTATACTCAGGAATTTCAGGGATTTTTAAATGATTTTAGAATAGCTGGAATTAGGCTTGAGCGGCTGCTGGCGTTAGAAAAAGCAGTCGAAGATATGGCTATGCACTATGATGCAGGTCGTTCAGATCAGTGGGAGGCCGCTGCATTCGGTTTGCAGTCTGCGGCAACCCTGATCTTGATAGATATAGAGCAAGCTATTATAGAGAAGCAAGAGCAAGAGTGAGTCTCAACCCCGCATATCGTACAACGTGAGAATTGTAGTCTGTCACACAAACCCCCAATCTGTCCACCCTACCCACCAAGCCACACTCCCGCAACGGAGTGGGTGTGCTTGTGGACGTAGATCAGAGAAAATATCACCTTAATACAATTTGATAGATTGCTTTTGGTTCTACTATAGTTGAAGAAAGAGACGTCTTCAATTATATGGCCTAGGTGGCAGCATGTCTAGCGAATATCTAAATTTAGACGAAATGTCTAGGAAATAGTAGCCCAAAGTCCAAATAAGGGTTGACTATTGACGGTAATTATATTATATTATATTGTAATGCTAGATGTTGTAACATCCACCAAAGGAGAACTGTAATGCTAGAGAGAACCGGCGGAAACATATCGGTGTATATAGACAATAATTTGCTAGAGAAATTGAAGAAGCTGTCAGTGCAGGAGGACAGAAGCGTTAGCAAGATGATATGCAAATTTGTTAGAGATGGTTTGGATTTGAGCGATTGGAACAAGAAAAGGGAGGCAGAGTTGTGAAAGGGTACGCATCTTATATAGGGGATTGCTATAAAAACACCGGGCATCTGACCCCAAAGGAGGATCTGGTGTTTAGGGAGCTTCTTGATCATCGCTATGCAACCAAAGGGCCGCTGGTTGATGATGCGTCAAAACTGGGGATGATTATTGAAATGACCCAATACACGAGCGAGATTGTCTCCATTCTCAATGAGTTTTTTGTGCTAGGTGACAATGGGTGGGACAACAAGCCGGAGGAAGAGGTATATTGGCTCACCACCAAACTACCGCTAATGGGGAATAGAAAAAGGGAACAACAAACAGATTGACACCCCCCCGTTGTTTATGTTATTCTGTATATGGACTGGCATAAACAACACCTATAAAAATAGGAGTCATGCGAACGCATAGCGAACGCATAGCGAACGCATAGCGAACGCAATGCGCACGCAATGCGCACGCAATGCGCACATGATACGGAGAGAAGTAATGGGTCAAAAAAAGTTAAACAAGGCAAGGCTGGGGGTCTACATCCACCCTGAAATTATATCTAAATTCAAGGAGTTAGCTATTAAAGAGCGGCGAAGCTTGTCTAATTTGTTGGAGGTGGTGATGCAGGATCGAATAGATAAGGAGATCTTATGCACTACTACACATTCCACATAGGTGACTTTAGGAAAAAAGCTTATCACTTAAATCCGCTTGAGAGAGCAGCTTATCGAGAACTTATAGATTGCTACTATATGACTGAAAAACCACTAGATTTATCAATAAAAAATCTGGGTAGATTGATCAGGATGCCGGATAACCTGGACATTATCGAACAGGTTCTAAAAGAGTTTTTTGTTAAAGAAAACGACGGCTGGAAACATGCAAGAATTGAGTCGGACATTGCAAAATATCATGACAAATCAGCTAAAGCCACGCTATCTGCAATGGCAAGATGGGACAAAAAGCCTAAAACTAAGTCGTTGAAAAAGAACAAAAAAGATGATAAATCTATGCGAACGCATAGCGAACGCAATGCGAACGGTATGCTAACCAATAACCAAGAACCATTAACCAATAATAAAAAAACCATCTTCGCTAACGCTCAGATACCAAAAAAAGATTCGAAAACGGTATACAAAAAAATCGACCTTGAAAATCTACCACCAGAAATCTCAACAGCGACGGCAATCGAGTTCATCGACTCACGAGCAGCGATGAAAAAGCCTATGACGCAAGCTATTTTTGACAGATTGATGGCCAGTGCTGTGAAAATCGGAGCGGACGGAATCAACGAATACACTGCTGACGAAGTGGTTTTAACCGCTGTTAACCAAGGATGGCAGGGTATCAAACCGGAATATTACAAACCAAAAAAAGGAGGAAATAACTATGGAAACCAAGAACTTGACATGTATGACTGGGGCGATGGGAAGTCTCTCAGACCTCGATAAAAAGATCATTAGCGACCTGTTGACCGAACTTCAGGGATTATTTCCGGCGTGGAGGCAAGCCTTTGGAACGCAAAGAGAAATTAGAAATGTGCAGAAAGTTTGGGCCAAAGCGCTGATCAGTTGTAATCTGACAGATTGGGGCCATATCCAACGTGGATTAAACAAGGCAAAACAGTCACATAACCCCTTTTTTCCATCTGTCGGCGCATTCATTTCGTGGTGCGTGCCAGTTTCAAAAATTCGGATTGACGTGTGGTGCCAGGGGTCGCTTCGAGAGGAAATGCGCCAACACTATCTATCCCAATTTGGTGTGTATTGTGAGGACGGCCAATATTATTTTGGTCAGTCTCCTAGCCAAGAAGCCCTAAATAAGGCACTCAGTGCGTCCTTATTTTCATTTGAAAGGTAAATCCATACCAAGGCATAGGGTAGAAACAATAGGGCTAAAACAGGAGTATATGGAGTTTTATGGCTATAGCCAAAATAGAATTATTGGGGGTTAAATCAGGAATTTTTACGCATATAGATAGTAGCAGCTTTTGGGGCTAAAAGCCACCTGATTTTCACTATAATCAGCCCCATTTCTGGCTTTGATCAGAGGGTCTATTTATTCTAACCATAATTCCCTGAAAAGTAGGCAAATAAATTAAAACACATAAACTCAAATAAACATTTGACAATGCTGGCGGTCTGTGAAATAATGTCAACGCTGGCAATGAGAGGCATAGTAAGTTGGCTAATTATACTCCGTAGCGGATTTTGGGCAGTCAACAGCTCCCTGCCGGGATTTGTCGGCCTGCTTTTATTTCCATACGGGTTGCCTCCGCTATTTGATTGATCTACAGCTAATCAAATACATCGGCGCAATTTAGGAGTTGGTGGTTATAAATGCGGGGAAAGAATGGTCGCAAAAAAACCGGTGACATCCGGAATGGTTGATCCGGCGCGGCCAGACTTTTTATTGATTCTCATAAGGAGTAGTGATATGGATATAGTTAACGAATTTTTAAGAAATTCTTTAGTGCCAGAGAGCGAATGGAAGAACAAGGGCTGTCAGCCAAAGGCTAAGATGCTAAAATGCCAGGATGGGTTTTATTTCTCTGTGCAAGCGAGCAAAGCCCATTACTGCTATCCGCGCATAAACAACGACATAGGCTGCCCCGTCATTTATCTCACTGTGGAAGTTTCTTATCCAAGCAAACAAGAAGATTCCCTAATTCCCTACGCAGATAGTGCGTGTGGTGGAGATTTTAATACGGGTTATGGTTGTGTTCCTATAAAAATAGTCGAGGATATTATAGTAAGCCACGGAGGCATTAAAAGATATAAACCCCTCGAGGCAGTCCTAAGAGATACAGTAAAGGATTTTGTAATGGATAGGCGGGGCGACGAGCTTGTTCATACTATTTTCCGTGACCGGTATGTTCCAGCTGGAACTGATAGAGGTGCCGTACAGGACATCTTAAATGACGTTCAAGGGGTGATGCTGGTAATGAAAATATTAATGGGACAAAATTATGAGCCAATGTGCGTTGGGCTACAACAGTATTTGGATGAAAGCGCCGAAAGCGAGGGGGAATTAAGTGAAAATTGACATATTAATCGAGCGGTTGAAAGCTATACAGAAAAGTGGCGCTGTAGACGAATATGGAGATCCCTTGGATTTTGGCGTGGTTGTTGGGGATCCTAACTTTTCTCGCTGCAGCCACATCAGGAAAGTACACCTTACGTGCGCGCTTGAAAATGATGATGCTTGTTATTTGGCCGATATAAATACAGACAAGGAAATTAAATGAAAATTGATGAACTGATTAAGCGGTTGAAAAAACTACAGTCTAACGGGGCGACAGACGGGAGCGGCAACGATATTGATTTTTCTTTCTATGCCGACGAACTTGAAAACACCGATGAAGGTCGATGCTGCTATGTAGAAATCTCATGTGTTCTGCTCGGTGGCGATGCTGATTATTTGATGGGGGAATAAAGTGCCTTATTTTGACGAAAAATATAGCGCACAAAGAAGTCGGCCAAATAACATCATCTATGGGGGTGGATATTGGGGTAATTTTGGGGGCAATGGCCATGGTTGTGGAGCACACAACAATTATGGAGCAAATGGCCATGGTTGCGGCAATGGTATGGCGGGAGTTGGTGACTGTAATGGTGATGGTCTTGGGAATGGATATCCGGGCGGTTACGGGCTAAGGGTCACTCACGGAGATGGCTATGGCAACGGTTATTATAAATACAATAAAAGGTGAGGTTAAAAATGTGGCTATATAGTGGCGAAAAAGTCATGGTTTTTTTGCACGATGGCTTCATTTTTGTCGGCGATATTTATGCTGACAAAAAAGGGCATGGTGATTGTATGTGGCTTGAAAAGGCCATGAATTGTCGCTTTCAAGAAACAGGGAAAGGGTGGGGATGGGTGGCAGCTCACGGCCAAGAACACTGTATAACTGACGACTATAGCCATGCGCCAGTGAGATTTAACCGACAGCAGCTTTTATTCACTATAGGCGTACCTAAAGAAAAATGGGCGCTAAAGGAAGAGGCAGGGGAGGAATAAAGATGAGACAGGCAGTAACTAGCGATGAAGATGCGCTTAAAAAAGCAGAATTTGATAGGGAAGTATACGATTGGCTGTACGAGAAGGACAATTACATGGCGGGCGATTTTTATCGTCTTTCAGTGTGCGGCGCTCTGCCTGCCGACAAGCACGCAAGGCGACTTATTGATGCGCTCCTTGACAGAATAGGAGTGGATGAACCAGGACAAGAGGTGGGCGAATGTTTGCTTAGGCGATACATTGGTCGTCTATTATGTGGGAATATAAAATAGGAGTAAGGATATGTTTGGTTATTACGAGATTAGTAGTGATGATCTGATAAGCATAGCATACATGAATGTCTCTGTGCTTGTCTCAAAATACCTGGACGTTAGCTACTACGACAATATAAAAGCATTTTTATTTGAAAGAAAAATTCTGAGAGACGATCAGTTGGGTGTTTTATATGAAACTATAAAAGGCCAGCATGATTTTGAGGTTGCTAACAACAAAGAATACCTGGTAAAAGACCAGGTCGAGGGAATTTTAAAGAGGCTGCTGGAGGCAAAGGGGTCAAAACAGCATGATGAGCGTAGGACTGTTGAGGACATGGAGCGTAGTTTGAATGACTTATCTCGCTGGCATAAAAACGCGGGGCTTGATGAGTCAGCTTGCTCGGATATTAAAAAAAGCATCGTGAAGATAAGGTCGCACGTCGCGGCGCAATTGAAAATAAATGAGGCTGGAGAAAACAAATGAGTAAAAATTACAGCGGCGGCATAGGAATTCTTGGCATTATGGGCACTGTTTTTGTAGTTCTAAAGCTCACGGAAGTAATCGACTGGTCATGGTGGTGGGTGACAGCGCCATTTTGGGGGCCACCTGCTGTGATTATTCCTGCTTGCGGTATAGGATTGGGGGTGGTGTGGGTAATTCAGAAGATTAGGGGATAGTGCGAATGATTGGGAAATTCATAAATAGTATAAAAGGGTGGGATTGGGATGACTGGAAATTTTTTGCATTCATGAGCGCTATATACGTGATGTGCGTTATGTTTGTTGTTGGGGTCTCAGTGCTAGTAGTGATAACTGTGAAAAAGGAGTATTGGGCAAAACAAGCAGCGGTTTACTATCCGATTGCGCAAACAAAAGTGGATTGCGCTCATTATAGCGCCACTGTATTAGTGTTGAAAAGCAGCACGACTAATGACATGATTTTGATTGATAAAAACAGCGGGTATAGAGTTCCTGAAAAACCTATCAGAGGCTGCCCCTACAAAATACTGGATGAATTTCCCACTTACAGCCGTTCTAAATATGACGTGTTTATGGAAAATCTCACACCGTTTCAAAAACAATATGCAATTAGGGGTAATTAAATGGGTTGTTTAGATAAAGCACAGTCAGATTTTCGGACAGCGCAAGAGCTCCTACTGGATGATGCAAGAATCGAGATGAGCCACGCATTTTATATACTGGCCAATGCGGGTAATTTGCCAGCCATTCCATCAATCCGTCTTGATTTGCTGAATTTTTTGATACACAGAAGATTTAAAATTGAGCAAGAGCATAGTGGTATAGAGTACATAAAGGGCTATATCTCTAAACTAGAGGAATTTGAAGGGGATAAATAAAATGAACAAACAAGATGAATTCTATGCGCTGGAAATGGTGCAGCAACAGCTAGAGCACAGGTCGATGGGAAAAGGCTATTTGTTCTCACTGTTACGAGGTCAAATTACAAAAAAAGTAGCTGCTGACTATGCAGTTAAAGAAATGATCAAGGAGTCAAATAATACAGTATTTTGGATTGATTTAGCGCAAGAATTAAAACTTCTCGATAAATTTATAAGCGCAGATGTGAAATATATTTTAATACCGTATTTTGGGTTGGTTGGTGTCACTATTGACAGACTTGAAAAAGAGGACAAGGACACGGATGAAAAAATGGAGTCTTGAGCTAACATTTTCAGTAGAACCGCATGACTGGTTTAATACCAAAGAAGCTAAAGAAAAGGCATTTTCTAATGGCCTTAGTGATTGTAAAATACATCCGTATATGACGGATTTTAACCCATATATTATAGTCAAAGCGACCAGGGATGGGGAAAACTCTAGTGGAATTGTGTGGCGATTATGCCATCAGTTTGAAACAATATTTCCAGGATCGCAGCTTATAGAAGTGCATACAAAACATGGTTGATCCAAAGCCACCACCAGGCCCAGAGAATCGCTATACTAAGCACAGCGGCGAGCCAATACCAAAGCCACCTCCTGGGCCTCCGTTGCGAAAGGTTTATGATAGCGGTGGTTCATTGTTTAGTGGGTGGTTCACAAAGATACCTGTGACCCCCGGATCACCAGTGGTAAAAGTTAAAAAGCGGTTATTTTTGAATGGATTGGGCATGATGGCCCTTATACTTTCCCCAATAATTTGGGTTGTTATTAAAATTCTATGGTAGGAGGAATAATGGAAATAACTGAACAATACTTAGAAAGCATTATTGTTAAAGAAGAGTACAATTTAACTAGTAATGTAGTGACAAAGTGCACTTTAACATTAAAAAATGGTTCCACAGTTGATGGTGACTCTTATTATAGTGAGCCTGATACTTACGATAGAGAAATAGGCAGAAAGGTGGCTTACAGGCAAGCATACAAACAGATATGGCCGTTGGAAAAGTATCTGATGGCCGAAAAACAGTATAACGAAAATAAAAAAGGTGGCAAAATTGAAAATAACTAAAGGCCAAACAGTACGCCCCCTGCATGACTTAATCCTAGTGAAGCTACATGAGAAAGTGCAGAAGAAAGGTGCGATTATCCTTGCCCCATTTCTAAAACCTGAAGGCCTAACAGAAGGCACAGTGGCGGCAGTAGGCCCAGGGCGCTATCAATTGGACGGCTGGTTCAAACCGACCACTATTACACTAGGTCAGATAGTGCTATGGGGCAAATACTCAGGTCTTGAAATAGAAAAAGAAGGCGAAAAGTTCATGCTTATAGAAGAAGAAAAGATTTTGGCCGTGTTTTCAGAGGGATATTATAATGAATCTACTTCCAGAGATCGGTAAAGAGGAAGAAGAACAAGTAGAGAAAATTGTAGACGGCATGCTAGAGAATTACAAAATTTTTAAGCATAAATATGGAGAGGAGTTCAAAGAGACGTTTAAAAATATTCCGCCTCATGAGGTTGATGATACCATGGCGATAACATGGACAATATATGCGATGAGGCGGATAGCGCAGTTAATGGGTGAGGATAAGCAGGTGCATTGAATGGGCATAATTAGCAAACTCAAGGAGTGGTTTCCTGACGATAGGCCGCTACCGGGCGGCCATAACCACTACCCGCCCAAGAATTCAAGGCGACCGGATCCTCCGCCTGCGCCACCGCGCCCACCTAGAGACGCTGAAATGCTACGGCTATATGCCAAGATTGAGCAGCTGGAGAGAGAAAAGGAAAAGCTGCAAAGCGATACACGGATTATGGAGAATGAGGGTGGAAAATGAGTAGATACAGATACATTGTGGAAATCACGAAAGACAGGCGATACCCGTATGTCTTGATTGACACCTCACGTACACCTAAAAATGAGTGGGATCACAAAAGCGGGGTTCTGATACGCGGGTATGCGGATTGGGAAATGGCTGAAGCCGAGCGCAGGCGCTTAACAAATATTATGGAAGATTATAAAGGGGGTGAGTAATGAGTAGGTATGTTGAAGAAAAAATAGAGGACTTGGAAGAAAAAGGCTACAAGCTTTCAATGCTCATGGCTGATCAATTCCGAGACACGCTTGGGATGATACAGGTATTGAAAAAGCAAGTAGAATTACAGGGAGAGCAAATAAAGTTTTTGTTGAAAGATAAGCTATGAATAACTTTGGCCGAAAGATTAAACGGTTGCGCTTGCAAAAAGAAGCGTCCTTTCAAATTGTTGGCGATGCCGTAGGGTGCTCGAAAGCACACATATGGAAATTGGAACATGGCGTGGCTACAAACCCACGTATTGAGTTGATAATCCGGATGGCTAAATATTTTGGTGTAAGTCCCAGTTATTTGTATAAGGATGGTGCTTTAAAATGACTAATTTGATGACGATTTTGTTAGCTAAACCAGCGAAATGGCTATATAGGAATTTCTGGCACTACAGTTGGATTGTGGTGTTGGTGGGAGCGGTAAGTGCGCTTGCTTACTGTGTCCCGCAGGATTTCAAACTCAAAAGTCAGATCAGGGAGGCAAAACTTCTTGCCAATGAGGGATGCTACGTGAATCGCGGGGTGAGGTGGTCTGATGGGGATATTGTTATATGTGATGCGACCCAGGTGAATGATGAAAGTTAAATATATTCAGAGAAACTACGAACCAAGCACCCGCGCCACTAGAAGCCTATACTCCAATGCCGACCCACAAATTCATGTCGGTGATTATAAGGTAATCGATTCGCGAATGGGGCCTGCTTTTTCATTCGATGCCCCTATCTTCCAAGCGATTCGTCGAACGATAACGGGAGAATTGCCATGACTAAAAAGAAGGCGGTCGAGGACTTACAGCAGGTCGGTAGGCCGACAGACTACGACGAACAGGCGCACATAGCGCTGATTGAGCTTGCTAGCAAGGATAAAAAAAATGCTTGTACAAATCCAGAGCTGGCAGATTTTTTGGAGATTAGTTTAACGTCTCTTGATCGATGGTCAAATCAATATCCCTCATTTAGGGCCGCAATAGCTAGCGCTAAAGACGTGGCTAATAATCGCGTGCGCTCCAGCATGTATATGAGAGCCATAGGCATGAAGACAAAAGAGACAAAACTGGCAATGTTTCAGGGCCAATTCACAGACGAAAAGGTGATCGAGGTCGAGCACGCGCCAGACATAAATGCGGCGGCTAGGTTCCTGATGTTGCGAGACCCAGAGGCGAGGCGTGCTTGGAATTCACAACAGGTAGAAATGAGCGGGCCAGGCGGCGGCCCTATTAAAACTCTGACGGGCGAACTAACGCCGCAGCAGGCAGCAGAGCTTTATAAGCAAAAGATTTTGGAGGACGGTAATGATTAGCTCTATTGCCGTTGTCGTTATTATAGTGAGCACTGGTTGGGCAATCCAAGAGACCATCGTGTGGGCGGCTAATAAGTTCATGCGAGGCCGTCTAGGCAAAACGCTTTTTTGTGATCTTGGAAATATTCACTATGCGCCTGGGTTTAAAATCAAGGACGTAAATAGTGATAGAATATCGGTCGCTAAAGTCCAAAATGTCTGTGATGGGAAAACGTACAGTGAAGCCTGGTGGATTCAAACCCAATGCCGCCGCTGCAATGTGATTCTGTTTTTGAACGAAAAGAATGACTGGACATGTCTTGATAGGCCGCACCCAAGCGATGCCAACACCCTATAAAATCCTAATATCGAATGAATATTCCTCATTTGACGGTCATTTGACTGCAAACCCTCTTGTAATTTATTTCCAAATAAAATCCCTTAAAGAACAAATACTTAACAAATAAGTCGAATTATTTTCATTTGACTGTGAAAAAAGCTTTACATTTCGTGAAAATAGCCGTATTATAGGTTCATGAGATCAAAGGGGTCTCACACAAAGGAGCGGATCATGTACTTACTACAACTAGTTACTCAAGACTACGAGCTACAACTCAAAACTGAAATATTGGTGAAAACAATCGGAGAACTTAAATTCGAGGGCAGGGAAATGGTTCGCTATAACCCACGGGCTGTCGGGAATAAATATCGTATATACGGAATGGAAAAAAACACTAGGGGCTACTACGTATCGACAGGAATGTTGAAAGAAGGCGTGGTGCAAGGCTAAGTATTTTAAAACAACAACAACACTAAGGAGAGAGACAATGAGCTACATAATTGATGTGCAAACGGGTAAATGCGTAGCAGAAACAGATGGCCGCAACAATTTTAAAAGCGGATTGAGAGTTAAATATTCTCATCAATACACTAAAGAAGTCATAGATCAGTCGAGAGATCTCGTACTAGTTAACGATAGGGACGCTAAAATAAGTAACGCTAAAAAATACGACAAAATGAATTTATGCGGCGCTACGCATATAAGCGAGTGGCTTTCTGATCCTACGCCTGATTTTTTAATCTACGACTAAACCAACCGCCCCGCGAGGGGCATAATAAGGAGAGAAACATGGTTATTTTAGAAACAAGGGGCGGAATTGGTGAGATTGTATCGCTAGAGGAATTATACGGCGACGAGAAGCACAAATATATGGCATACGATTACGCTGGCCCAAGCTACGATAGCGAGGTGTGCTATTTTGCAGATATCGATGGAGCATTCAAGAAATACTGCTATTTTTTGAAGCACCGATTTGATTTTATTTTAGAGGGATCACTAAAGGAGCGCGAGCATGAAGTATAAAAATGACGAATTTGTCAAGGATCACTCCGAGCGAGACTGGGACGGCTACGGGGCAGAGCCTCTTAATTTAAAATCATACGAATGGGCTTGCTCTTTCATAGACGCTTGGCCGGGTGATGTGCCTCTACCGGAGCTATGCTGTGATCCCGATGGCGAAGTGTCACTTGATTGGCCGATGCGGATTAATACGTGTTTGTCGGCCAGCATGAGCGATAAGGGCGTGCTGGCTTATGCGTTCTATTTGAGCGACAGAAATAACGTAAACGGGGCTTGTGAATTCAATGGCAAGACAATTCCCATACATTTTATGTACGTTTTTGAAATGGTTTGCGCTGAAAATGGAGTAAAACTATGACCGATAAATATTTTGTCAACACTAGCGATACGGAAAATAGAATGGAATTTTTAACGCCATCGGGGAAATGCGTTGCTACGAGAGACAGTGGCTTGAGCGGGGTGTGGTTGGTTTGTATAGAGAGTGCTCCTAATCACACTAAAGATATGCAGACAATAATGGCAGATCCTACCCCTGTAGGCGTGTATGAGGGCTGGCTTCAGGTGTGGGCTAAGGATGAAAACGAACCCATAGACCACCCAACACACTACAATTCACACGCCAGCGGTGTCGAGGCGATAACGATATGCAGACATATGAATTTTAATATTGGGAACGCCTTTAAATATTTGTTTCGTGAGTCCAAAAAAGGCGGCATCGAGGATTTAAAAAAAGCGGCTTGGTACATAGCCGATGAAATCAAGAGGGTGGAGAAATGAATAGGTATGTTGTGAAGAGATGCAAATATAGGGGTGAGACTTGGGGCGTGATTGACAGCCAGGCGCAAGTAGTAAAAGAATCTATGTGGCCTGGAAACAAGGTTTCTGTTGGCCCCACTTATCCCAGCAAGTGGCTTGCGCAGAAGCAGTGCGACAAATTAAATAAAAAGGTGAAGCCATGATAAGAAAAACACTAAAACAACTGCGACTTTTTCATCAGTTGACCCAAGGGCAGATGGCCCGTAAGGCGGGTATTTGTGAGTCGCTAGTCTGTGAAATAGAGTCATGCAAAAGGCCATTATCGACATTTGCACTAGCACGCTATTTGAGTGCATTTTCTCTGACAGCAGAGGAATTGACAGATTTGTATAGGGCATCAGATGGCGGAGAGGGAATTGACTTTGGCTTGCTGCAAGCACTTTTAGACATGAAAAAACCTTGACATTCTGTGAAAATAATGCTATTGTTTTGTACGACAAAAGGAGATTGAAGTGGAAGATGACATAGGCGATATGAAAATTCACCACAGCGTAGCGGTTCACGTTGGGCAGTTTATAGATGAGGTTCATATTCAGGAGGGCCACCTATCCGAGTTCGACTTGTGCGAGCACATGGGCTGGGGTATGAAGGAGTTTGATGATTTTCTGGTCAACAAAATAATAATAACCGCAGAAATAGCCGAAAAACTTAGTGAGATTCTTCTTGGATCAGCCAAGTTTTATATAGGCATGCAGAAAAACTACGATGCGGCTCAGGCGAGGAAGGAGGCTGAAAATGGAAACTGAACACAGGCAAGGCTCAGAGGGCTGGCACGCGCAGCGTGTAGGCAAGATAACATCATCCCGCGCATCAGCTATACTCGGTCGCTCTAAATACGCCACACCGGACGATGTGATGCGTGAAATGGTACGCGGCCATTTTAAGAAAGACTCTGAAATTATTGATAATATTGCCATGAAATGGGGCAGGGACCATGAGCGCCAAGCGGTTTATCAGTATGAAGAGAAGTCGGGAAATTTTGTTATTTCTACGGGTTTTGTCGACTCACCCGATGTGGATTTTCTTGGCGGTAGTCCTGATGGCCTGATTGACGATGATGCCGTCCTTGAAGTCAAGTGCCCGTTTTGGCGGCATGCTATTGATATAACAAAAGAGCCAACCTATGCCGACCAAGTTCAGCATTTATTGAGCACATGCGCCCGTAGTAAGTCGGATTTTGTTGTGTGGAAGCCGTCCGGTTTAACTATACAGCGCGTTGATTTGGATCGTAGCTGGCTCAAAACCAGTATGCCGATTTTTGAGGCATTCATAAAAGAGTATCGAAAAATTATCGCTGATCCTGAACTGGCGAAACCTTATCTCGCAGAAAAGTGGCAAACTGCTGATGATGCAGAGTGGAACAGGATGCAAGCAGAGTATATAGACGCGCGGGCGATGAGTATGTACGCGGAAACAGAAAAAAATATGATCAAAATGGAAATGGTTGGCAGGGCCATCACTGAAAACACTGGCTCAAACATCAAGTTGTCAAATTGCACCATGTTCAAAACGAAAAGAAAAGGCAGCGTCAGCTACAAAAAAATAGTTGACAAGCATTTACCGGATCTTGATCTTGAGGAGTATCGTGGCAAACCATCAACAAGCTGGTCTGTTAGAGTAACTGGAGAGTGAAAATGAAAAGAAGAATAGAGATAGAGGACTGCAATGATGTCATTTTTGATGGAGCTGATGAAAACCTGCTCACACAGGAATGGCTGGGACAGTACGGGGAAGGAGGGGCTGAGCTTCAAAGGAATTTTTATAGACTGTCTATATCTCACAAGGTTCCGTCCAACAGAGATGACCGGCGAGCTTTAATAAGCGCCTTACTAGACAGGCAGGACACATTTGACCATTCGGCCATTAGAGATAGAAACGGAGAAAAGCACTCTAGATTAATTTTAGCTTTGATTACAGATCATATTGTTAGGTTAGTAGACCCAACAAACCAGACAAGAAAGCTCAAAAACACACCATAAACTGACCCTGCCAAGGCATTATTTGAGCTGGTGAGGGTCAATTCTAACCCGTCTAATTCCACGGGGTTAAAAAGGAGACATTAAATGAGCAATGAAAAATTAGAGGTGTTTTACGAGGTGTTTAAGGAAGAGGGGCATTTTCTTGTACGGTATAGAATTGGCATAAAAGGTCTTTATAACACTGTGTGTGAGTGCGGCTATAAACATGATGCCGATAACATTTGCTACCTATTAAACGATCAGCAGCCTTTGAAACCGTATGGGCAATAATTGGCCGCCCGACTACACAAAAGTATTCAATGCCAGGATAAAGCGCCTGCAAAAAATCAAGGGCACGGGAACAGGCCAACATGCATGGCACTATTACCAAGAAAATCCCATTGATTTTATTGAACACTGGGTGATGACGTATGACCCCCGCAATTCCACTTCTGGCAGTAACCGACCCACGAGCATGCCATTTATCCTCTTTCCAAAACAAAAGGAAATGGTCGGATTTATTCTTGATTGTGTCGAGAATCAGAACAACGGACTAATCGAAAAATCGCGCGACATGGGCGCGACCTGGGTTTGTTGTGCGCTCAGTGTATGGATGTGGCTATTCAGGACTGGCGTGAGCATTGGCTGGGGGTCAAGGAAGGCTATTTTAGTAGACAGACTTGGTGACCCTGATTCTATATTTGAAAAAATCCGCATTATTATTCAGTATTTACCGTCGTTTCTCAAACCAAACGGACTGTCTACCGTTGACCATATGAATTTTATGCGTTGTATTAATCCTGTAAATGGATCAACAATCACAGGAGAATCAGGCGACAATATTGGAAGGGGCGGTCGTAAGCTATTGTATTTTAAGGATGAAAGCGCGCATTATGAACATGCAGCCTCGATTGATTCGGCACTAACAGATAACACTAACGTGCAAATTGATATTAGCTCAGTGAATGGCGCAGGTAATGTATTCTATAAAATCCGTCATGGGGGGCGTGTTCCTGTATTTATTATGGACTGGCGTGATCACCCCCTCAAAGACCAGGCATGGTATGACCGAAGAAAAGCTGATGCTGAGGCAAAAGGGTTGCAGGCTGATTTTGCAAAAGAGGTGGACAGAGATTATACAGCAGCCATCGAGGATGTTTTCATACCAGCCGCCTATGTCCGCGCAGCCATTGATGCGCACCTTAAAATCCCGTTTGAGGCAGAGGGGGTCAAGCGTATGGGTTTTGACCCCTACGACGGTGGAAAGGACAAGCACGCCGCTGTGATAGTGCATGGTGGCATAATCCAGTTTATCAAGGAGTGGACGGCAGGCGACGCTCACGATGCCACGTATAAAGCAGTAGAATATGGATTTGATCACGGCATAGAAGAATTGATTTTTGACAATATCGGCATTGGAGCATCAGTAAAATCTACGACTATCACTATCAGGCAGCATGCGCTTGAGGAAGCAAAAAGGAAGGGGCTGCCTGATTCACCCTACATCACATGGCTAAAAACAGTAAAAGTGGTCGGATTTAATGCTGGTGTTAATGATTTTCCTCTTAAAAAACAGATGTATACAAAAGGAAAACGTCACGGCGACATGTTTTTGAATGCCAAGGCGCAGGCGTGGTGGTTGCTACGCGATAGATTTTATGCAACATATAAGGCTGTCAATGGCTCAATACCCGAAGATACAAGCGCGCTAATAAGCATTCCCTCAAAAATGCAGTTTGCCAATGATTTGATCACAGAACTCTCTTTGCCAAAGAGTTTCAAAACAACATCCGGCTTAATCAAGGTAGAGTCAAAAGACGAGTTAAAAAGACGCGGCATACCCTCTCACAACCTCGCAGACGCACTAGTTATGTGCTATGCACCCGTTCAACAACGCTCTACAGTAAGAGTCATGGTAATCTAAGGTAGATATCTGCTTGACCAACCCCTGAAATTCAGTTATAAATACGTCTTCATTAATCTAATGGAGATTTCCCATGACCGTCCTATTTCAAAATGTGCCTGTATCTGCTGGGGTTGCGAGCAATCCCGTGACGTTCGGTGGCGGCCAAAGAATAGCTACTATAAGGGCCGATAATTTTGGCGGCGGTTCTTTAGTTATACAATCCCTCTCAAAAAACGACCAAACTCCGTCCAGGTGGGCTGATCTTGTCAATGGAACATTCACGGCAAATGAACAAGTGCGGCTTAATTTTACCCAACCCGAACAAAGTTTCCGAGTCCAGCTTGTGGGTGGAACTGGAGCCACAAATGTTTTTGTTGAGATTTCATAATGATTGAGCCGATAGTACAGCAAATCATCGGGATTACAATACAGCCAATAATTCAACCACCGGATGGCCCATTATCTAACTGGATTTTGGCTGACGGTACATGGGATGACACGGGCATTTGGATTGATTCGGCCGTGTGGATGGATGCGCCCTAAAAACAGGTAAAAACTCATGACGCAACAAATTGTAGATAACGGCGATACTGGCCTAGTCGCACGCACAAAAATAAATGATAACTTCGGTGAAATTTATAATGGAACTTCTGCTGTTAATAGCCTTAATTTTGATGCGTCATTAGCCGGGCAAATAAAACAAAACTCCAACTCAGGCACTATTGTTGCGAGTCAATCTGACGCTGTCCCACTCACAGATAACGGCCGCGACGTAGGTGGCATAGGTGATTTGACTGTGAATTCAATAGTGGGATTGCCTATACATTACCTCGGATCTGGTCGTTTCCAGTATTTAATGAGTGCGCTATCTTCAGCTATTCAACAACCACCCGGTTTGGCCACCGACACTTCTTTTGTAATTCAATACGGAATAAACATCGTCGGCCCTATAGAAATCAACGGCGGCGTGTTTTCAATCAGTGAAGTCGGCGCATATTTTTTTAACGCCCTTTTCAGTCTAGGACGAAGTTTAACAACTTCGGAGTCAAGAATAAAAATACGCTTTAATAGCGGAGTCCTTGCACCTGCTTTCCCCGTAGAGACGTTCGTAGTAGACAATCCCAGTGTCCCCCATGGTCTTAACCGCACCTATCCCATAGTCGTTAACGAGTTGGGAGACGGCGCTTCTTGGTCAGATATATCAGGCGATTTAGGTCACCCAGCAGCAGATATAGTGGTAGATTCTTCGGACGTTTTGTATGTGTGCAGGCCCAATATCACTAGTCCTAAAGTGTCTCGTAGCACAAATGGGGGCACCAATTGGCTTGGGTATGAGACCGGTTTGCCTGCTGGGCCAGTGCATGAACTGGATATTGACAGCGATGATACGTTATATGCAGCCACCCAAGGATTTGGGGTATTCCAACGCCCGCTGGGGGCCGCAGCATGGGTGGCTGATAACATAGGCATACTCACTCAAGACTGCCATTCAATTTTCGTGGATCAGGCAGGGGGATATATTTATATCGGTACCGCCAACAACGGAATATTTAGAAGGCCTTTCACCGGAACGCAATGGCTGGCCGTTAATATTGGCATATCTCCTCTGTCCCCGCTGCGCTTCAACCAGATTACAAAAGAAGGCGACACGATTTATGCGGTGGGTAATCAGACAGGCGGCGCAGGCACCAATGGCGGTATTTTCCAAGCCACCGATTTTGATTTGTCATCGGGTGCGGGCTGGACAAAATCTTTTTCACCCGCTAGTACTATAAATCTTCGCTCTATCAGTGGCAACAAAAAAGGTTCAATCTACGCGAGTGGGGACGACACAGCGGGTGGAACGATACCTGTTTTTAAAACAACAAATGCCGGTGCAAGTTGGGGCACTGCCGACACTGGGTTACCTAGCACCACTATTGGTGGCTACGCAATAAAGGCGATACCATTTAGTGAAAAAGTTTACATGGGGTTAAATGGCGTGGCTGGTGGTTCAAACATTTGGAAAACCACTAATGCTGGCGGCGCGTGGGTCACATCCACCACTTTATCCAGCAATTCAGAGTCTATGTTTTTACAGCCCCTCACCAATACCACACAGTTCAAATTATATAGCAGTGGAACAAGCACGTTCCCCGTAGACTCTATTGACATTGGTACAGAACCGGTAACATTCAGTTTTGAGCTTTATTGCGACTCCGCAAACAGTGGCATGGGCGATGGCGGGTTATTCCCTGACCCCAGCGTGCTAGTGGGTTGGGATCCGACCGAAAGCACTAGAGTAGACGTTTATAGAGTTCTGCCTTTTTTAGAAGGTGACGCTAAAAACACATTTGTATAAATAATTATATGGCGAGGAGGCGCACATGGACGTGCGAATTTATTCAGCCGCCATAGCTTTTTCAGTAGTCGCCACCGCGACGGTAACATTTGTACTAGGGTACTGGATGCCTCGAAAAGATATTTTGGAGGAATTTTCACTAGTACGAGAAGAGATTAATCAAGAACAAGTCAGGGCCATGGAAGATGGTATACTAGAACTAGAAACAGAGCGTTGTTTGCTACTATATAGTGACGGCCCAGAGCAGGAGGCATGTATCGTTTCTGCTGAAATAGAAGCCGCCAAACGTGACTATGAAAGAAAAAAAGACACTTGATAACTACTGCTTTGCATTGTTTTTGATAGTCTTTTCTACAGTCTCACATGCGAGCATTGAGGATTCAAGCGCACCAGCGGGCAATGAATCTATAATGTTGCCTACAATAATGGATAATCCCAGCGCAACATGTTTATCGGCCGCCCATAACTCAAGGCTCGTAGGTAGTTCTATAAACACCCTAGCAAGCTCACACGCCACGTTTAGATCCTCAAGGTCATAATCAGTAAGCCCCTCGATAAGCCCCCTCTCAAGCCCTTCTGGCTTTGGATTTATAACGTCTTTAGTGATACTCGTTCTTAAAGAGTCTTGATCATCAAGCTCAAGATCGAACTGTGTTAACAGATCATTTACCTCTTTTATCCTTCTCTCAATTTCATCTTGGTTGGCATCTGCGGCTACAGTGCAAGATACTAGCCCTATGACAAAAAACCCGATAATGGCTAATGTAGTTGTCAGTAATTTACTCATTTTGACTCTCCTTTTTGTTGTGCAGGTTTGAATAGATCAATGGGCTGTATCTTTAATATGCGAGCTATTTTAAATATAGTTTTTATATTGACTTTTTTAGTTTTATTGTTTTCTATATAACCGATATATGACCCACTGCAACCAATTTTTTTACCCAATTCAGCCTGTTTTATCTTCTTTGTTTGTCTAAATGCCTTCATTTTCCCACCTGAAAACACGATACAACCATCGCCAATCTGCTTAGTGAGTGAACTGGCTTTCAATACGAGTTTATTATGTGTTGTGATTTTTGCTAAGGATTTCAGCAGGGCCTTGGGTTTAGCTAATGATTTGACTTTGGAAACTTCCTTATTCTCAATCCCTGTAAGCCGTAACTGCATATCATTTATCAGACCGCCACCACCAAAAACAGTTTCCTCCAGAGAGGATACCCTGTCCTTTAAGCACGGAGATTGAAATGTTTTTCCTTTATATGTAGCAGTTTCGTCCTCAAAATTATATGCCATTAGCATAGCCAAATCGTCTTTCATGATTGCCACATCAGCAGATAACTTTCCAACCACTTCGCTTTCCAAGTCCTCTAAATCCGCCTCAACAATATCGATCCTTACCCTCTGGTTAATAGTAAATATCGCATGATAAAAAAATATACCGATAAATACTAGGTTAAAAGCGATCAGTGAAAACATTATTACATTATTCATTTCATTCTCCTTGGTTGATTAGAATATATCCTATCGTTTTGCTACCTGTTCTAACAATGTCGAAAATTGATCCGTTATTTCTGTCATACTATCAGTTAAAGATTCTACCTTTTGTTGCAAGGCTGCAATAGTGTCCTTTTGCAAGCGAGCATCTTGTATTCTTTTTTCTAGCTTGTCCAGCCTCCTTTCACATAGACGGCCACCCGATGCCATCATGCCGATACCATCGCGCACATCTTGTAACTCATTTTCTAAATTTTTTGTCGCGCGATAATTAAGATGTGCATTTACAGCCAAAACAACGACACTCGTTGCCACTATTGCCAATATTATCCAGTCTTGCATTTTATTTCTCCTTTAATTTAACTCTCATAGACTTAACCAAAACATCGTATACAGTTTGGTGAATTTGTTTCCACTGGGTGCCATTGTCGGTGTTGTCATCTATACCCCACCAATGCAGGTTTTTATAGTGCAGCACGAAAAGATCGTGCCATCCAAAGTCCTCTATTAGCAGCCCTATTTCATCTTTGCTTGGCTTATCCATATCACTCCTCCCTACTTTCCCATTCCTTAATTTCTGCTCGCCTCTTTAGTATGAACAACGGCACTCCAATTCCGCCATATATCAGCCCTAGTGCCATCAAAGGCGTTAATAAGTTAGGCCATGATATCTCCCACACGCCAAAAAAATGGCCGCTTAACGCCACGGATGCCATTATGATCCACAGCGCGCCAAGTAAGCCCATTAAGAAACTAAAAACACTAAGACCCATGGCCCAGTCTTCATCATCCATATCAATTCTCCTGTTCCGGCAGCACGAAACTACCCATCAATTTTCCCCTATACATCAGCTTCAAAGATTTTAAGTCATTCTCCACCATAAACTTACATGCTTCTCTGTGATCAGCAACAAAGCGGCTTATGTGCATGTGTGTGCTAGGGATCTGGTTGTGAGACGTATTATCCCACCATGGATTTTTAGCCATTATTCCTCCTCACTTTCATCATCATCTAAAAAAGGTAGACCTTTTGCACTCTCCTCAAAAAAAATATAGCCTGGCGCATGGTTCATTATTTCATCATATAAACTTTGAGGAATAATTTCCCAGCCAATGTCCTCTTGGCCAATGACACCAAAACCCCACCAAAATTTTCCTTTATGTTTCGTAACACACATCTGGATATCCATAGGCGGATAAACTTCCACCACCTTTCCTATATCTTCTTTTACCGGGCTATCCATGCAACGGTACCTAGTCATTGTCCTCCTCCTCCTTTTCCTCGTCCAAAAAGTCCTCTTCTTCAAGTACGTCTGTGTTTGATTCCCACAGAGAATCTATTACCATGTGATTTTCGAGTGAGTCCATTATTCATCCTCCATTTTACATTCATTGCAATAGCAAGTTAATGGTTCTAATTTTGGCATTTCTCGCCCTATTTCCGCCTCAATTTCCGCTGTTGCTTTTGTATAATCAAAATCGTCTATCTTGTCTATCTCTATATTAAGTTCATCCCTGCTCATGATCCCGCTCCTTTGTGTGTTACAATAATCCCTGCTTGCCCACCCATTCTTCTATTTGCCTCCACATCCCCGCCAATGCTATCACCTGACAATCTTTTGCCCAGTGCTTATGATCTAGCTCGGGAAATAATTCCTCAAGCGAAAGGTCATTATCATTTTTGTCTGTTTCTTCAAGATTATAGCCATCTTCTTCATAGTTTACGTTCACCCACTCCAAAATATCTGCTGTTCCGGCCTTCGTTTTAACAGTAGCCCGCACGCATAAATTAGAGCCTCCGCAGCCGTCGTCTAAATTTTCTAGTTCAATTTTAAGTATTTTATAGTCATATTCCATGATCCCGCTCCTTTGTGTGCGCTGAGTCAATCCCAGCGTCTAAAACAATAATACTATTATTTTCATCGTATGTCAAATATATATTTGAGATAATGCGAATAAATTAGTGCGACCATGTAAATTGTTGTTATATAATGACTTTTAGTTTGTGGTTTATTAAAATAGGGTGAAATATAGCCAGCCGTTGCACTATATGCTGAAATAGACTATTTTAGGGCTTTAAAAATGGGAGTTGATATGTTAAAAAAATGGCGCGACAAACGAGCACAAAAGAAGCTGCTAATAACAGCTTATGCTAACAATATCATTGAAAAGAAGAGCTTAGGCTTTGGGGGCGGATCTTTCAATGAGTTTTTGAGCTTCAGAGGGTTTCACTCACTATCAACTATCATAACACTAGAAATGTATGCGCAGGCCATGCCTTTCTATAATGCTGTCAATACGCGCGCCTCATATTTTTCACAGATCCCAGTTCGGGTGTTCAATACCGAAACAGAGGAGTACGACGACGATCACGAAGCATTAAATCTACTCTCTACTCCCAACGCTGACGTAACAGGCAACGAATTTCTATATCAGCTATCTAGCTATCTAGACATAACAGGTGATTGTTTTATCGTTGCAACGGGACGTCTTAATGCGCCCCCGATTGAACTAGTCATCATCCCCCCCCAAAATGTAACTTTTTCCAGCGGCGACAATCGTTTCAGGTTGCTGGGTGTGCCCGAGTCTATCACTATCAACAGTATTTCAGGTTTGAGTCAGAATTTTAGAGCGGTTGAAGAAGGTGATCGCATCCGATACATAAATGGTGATATGCAAGAAGTGTGGCACATCCGCAGTTTTAACCCCTTTCGCACTGAAAACAATTTTTGGGGAATGAGTCCGGCACAGCCATTATTTTTAGAGTTGCAACAATATATAGAAGGCAATAGCAATAACTTATCGCTGCTGAAAAGGGGTTCACGCCCCTCGCTGGCTTGGGTTAACAAACGGCCCGAACCACTAACTGACGAACAATTAGCGACGATTAGAGAGGAAGCAGAAAAATATGCGTCCTCTGTTAATGCAGGTCGAACACCGATACTGGATGGTATGGAAATACAGACTTTCAGTCTCACGAACACTGATATGCAGTTCAAAGAGCTGCAACAAAGTGTATTCTCACGCATAAACAATGTGTATGGCATCCCTCTGGCCAAGCTGCTTGACTCTGTGATGACGCTGTCAAATCTCGAAACAAGCACGCTACAGCTCTATGATGACGCTATTATCCCTCTATCGTCATATGTGTACGCAGAGCTAACACGATTTTTAATGCCTCGTTATCCCGATTCAGAAAACAAAATATTTCAATTCAATCCCAACGATATTGAAGCGTTGCGAGTACGCTCTATAGAAATGACAAAAAAACAGGGAGAGATAGGCGTAAACACGATCAATGAATTGCGCACACTATTGGGCTATGAGTCGCTATCAAGTGGTGGTGATCAGCTTTGGCGGCCAATGGGAGACGCTCCGATAGCCGATGACTTATTTATTGAAGACAATTTACTAAAACCACAAAATAAGGCCATATCTGAACAATTTGTAAGCAGAAGACGATCTGATATATTGATCAAAAAAGGCTATATGTAATGGCTTTAATGAATGAGACTGCCGAAGAACAAACAGCGCAAGCTGAAAAAGAGCTAAAACAAAAATTAGCTCTTGAAGGCAGCATGATTCTTGTTTTTGACAAAATATTCAGAGATATATCTGATGCTATTGTTGTTTCATATGAAGAAACGCAGCAGGGGCCAGATTTATTGCTGTTTGATCAGAGAATAAGAGAAGAATTAAACAGTCATAATGAAGAAGTGGCGGCAGTATTTGGCTCACAGGTCATTGATTTTATAGCTGAAGAAAGTGTCTCAGAAAGTCGATTAGATAAAGCGATCGATCAGATTGCGTTAGAAAATGGCACTAGCAGAGCAGATGTTATTAACGATATAGCGGTTCAAAATTTAATAGCAACAAGCTTGCTTATTGATAATATCACGAATGCCAACGCTTCATTTATTGACAATACAAATGCCGCCAGTATACAAGATGCAATTGAGACAGCAGAACAGGTAGGACTATCAGACGAAACGCCATTTACAACCCCGCAAATAGGCGCGTTAGCAGCATCTCTGTTTTTAGCAGAAGGGCTGCAAAGGTCAAAAACTATTGCTGCTACTACTACTCAGCAGGTAGCTGAGGGGGTCAAAGAAGTTGAAATAGAGGCAGTACAAACGAGCGTTGCATCTAGCGCACAAATAGAGGGCGATGTTGTAGCGGAGCTTATAGAGCCTGTGTGGAGGACTGTGGGCGATAATCAGGTCAGGCCTGCACATGTTGAAGCTGACGGGCAAAGTCGTGGTGCAGAGGGTTTCCCAGGCGCATTTTTGGTAGGCGGCGAGGTGTTGAGATTCCCCGGAGACCCCAGTGGGTCTGCAAAAAATACTATTAACTGCCGATGTTCATTGATTTTTGTCCTTCCCTAAAAATAATTAAAAAAACTGTTGACATTGTTATTATCCTGCCATTACTATCCAAAAATACCTTGCATTATCCCAATTCGCCATGAAGAATTTGCTATGCGCCATTTGCTTTTGCCTCTAGAACTCAAGTCTATGGACGACGATAGAGATAAATCTATCCATGCCGACGATATTATTGAAGATGCGGTCTTCAGGGTCGAAGGAAACGCAGCGGTGTTTGGTAATGTGGACAGTTTTAACGATATCATAGAAAAAGGCGCATTTACTAATACGTTGCAGGGGTCATTGCCGCCAATTTTGTGGCAGCATGACCGAGACCAGCCCATTGGTGTGGCAGTTATGCTGATAGAAACTGACCATGGCCTGTTTTTGCGCGCTGAATTGCCCAAAGATGACACATTTGTCACAGGTCGTGTTATGCCACAACTACGGGTAGGTGGTGTAAAATCATTATCTATTGGCTTCACAGTAGAAAAATCACGGCAAGAAGGTGATAACAGAGTAATCGAAGGTATCGACTTGAAGGAGATCTCTATAGTGACATTACCGGCCAACGACCAGGCATTAATATCCAGTTTCAAAAATGCTTCGCCGTTTGCCGATCTTCCCTTGGCTCCCCTAGACAGAGAATGGGCAGAGGAAGAGGCTAGGGGGCGTGTAAGAACAGCCACAAATTCAGTTGAAGAACCTAGCTCAGACTATAAAAAAGCATTTTTCTTTTATGACGACGAAAAAGAAGACGACTTTACGGGCTACAAATTCCCCTTTGTTGATGTCATTGACGGAGAGCTAGTGGCAGTGGCCAGAGCCATAAATAACGCATCTGCAAGGCTTGATAGCAGCAATATTCCTCAAGATGACAAGACTGCTATAAGAAAGAACATTGACCGATACAGAGAAAAAATAGAGCGTATTCAAGAAGAAGAAAACGCCGACAAATCTGCTGGTGACAATATGAGTGATGACAAAGCGCTGCATGATTTCGAGAGAATTCAAACGATGTCGCATGCTGAATTGAAGAATGCATTAATGGGAGGCATATCTTTTTCACGAGAAGCAGCCAACTTTATTGCCTCTGCCTCGGTCAGCGAAAGCAAAGAAAAAACAGAAGAAAGAGAACTGGTCAAAGCATTACAGTCTGCAACATGTGATATAAAAGCTATTTTACCTCAACACAGGAATTAAATTATGTCTACTACAGTACTCGATGCCATTGGTGCACTCAAAAAGCAGGTTACTAATGTAGCTGACGGTCTTTTGGCCGCTCAAGAGCTGCATAAAAAAAGCATTGACTCAACGGCATCGTATGGTGATGACATAAAAAAAGCTAACGATTCTAGCGAATCCGCTATGGCAAAATACCTCGAGTTAAAGGCCACTATTGATTCTGTGCAAAAAACACAGGATTACATGGAAAAATCCTTTGCAAGGAATTCAGGTTTTAGTACTAAAAATGATATTTGTGAAAAGTATTCTGGCACTTATATGAGTGAGCATTCTGACGAGATTAATTCGCGTATGAATGTGGAAATTGGGGACTGTTTAAAGAAAAACCAGAGGATCTCTGATGAGGTTCAGATGCACATGGCGCGAGCCATGGTAGACCGGGCATTCCCCAATGCCAGTCAAGACGTTAAAGACATGCAAGTTAAAAGTTTAGTGGTAGGAAATGATCCCAAAGGTGGTTATTGGATAATTCCTGAAATCTCAGCTAAGACTGTTCAACGTATTTTTGAAACCTCGCCACTCCGCGGAATAGCTTCTGTTATGAGCACAGCTAACAGTGCTGTGAGCATGATAATTGAGGACACAGAGGCGCAAAGCGGCGGATGGGTAGGTGAAGTGTCGCCGCGTGGCGAAACTAATACACCGGTCATTGGTGAGCTGACTATCCCCATCCACACTCAGTTTGCTCAGCCAAAAATAAGTGAAAAAATGCTAGATGATGCTGGGTTTGATGTCCAGTCATTTTTGAATCGAAAAGTCGCAGAAGTCATGTCTCGTACTGAAAACACTGCTTTTGTGGTGGGTGATGGATCACAAAAACCACGAGGATTTTTAACATACCCGAACTGGTCTGCACCTGGTGTTTATACGCGGAAAGCTGTTGAGCAGATTGCATCAGGAGTCGATGGAGAATTTACGGCTGACGGTATAAAATTTCTTAAAAACTCACTAGTAGAGGAATATCAGCGTAATGCCATTTTTGGCATACGAAGAGCTTCCTGGTCATCTATTACTACCCTGGTCGATGATGTCGGCCAATATAAGCTAGGAATGGGTAGTCTTAAAACAGGCGACACGCCCGAACTTGAGGGGAGGCCCGTTATCTTTATGAATGATATGCCAGACATTGCATCTGATGCCCTAGCGATGATATACGGTGACTTTAGCGTTGGTTACACCATTGTAGACAGAATGGGTATCAGAATTATTCGTGACGAGTTTACGAATAAGCCCTTCATTCTGTATTACACTACTAAGCGTGTGGGTGGTGATTTGACTAACTACCAGTCCCTGAAAATACAGAAACTTGCTGTATCCGTATGATAACTGACAATTAACGGGAGAATTTATCATGGCGGTATTTGATATTCGCAGTAATTTATTGCCGTTGGTTAATTTTGATGCGCTTATTAATAGCGATGGAACTGTCTTTGGGGCCATCGTTGATAATGCGGCAAATGAGTTAGGTCTTATGTTTGCTGGTTATGATCAAAATCCACCTTCATTTGGAAGGGACGGCACCCATATCATAACTTTCCAGCAATCTGGCACCGGTGCATTTGCAGGAGAAGAGACTGTAGTACCTCAAGAAAATCTTATTGGGGATGATATGGTTTTTGATGGAACCGTAGCACTATTTGTGTTTATAACTCAGGGAATATTTGGGACATTGAGATTTGTTAGACCAGTTATCACATCTACTGGGACAACTAACGGAATTATTCTTGCACTATCGTCTATAGAAGGTGCTGAACAAACACCTGTTATTGATGATGTTGTTGGTGATTAGATACAATTTTTGTGAGGTTATAAAATGGCCGTCTTTGACATTAGAAGCAATCTTGAATTCGCACAGGTTTTTGATGACGACATAACAGCTAACGGAACACTGCTTGCTATTTCTGTAGATAACAGCGCTAATGAGCTTGGATTGATGTTTTATGCTTATATGCGAACAAGTTCAGCTGGAACTCATACGGTCAGTTATCTTCAATCAGATACCGGCGCATTTGCAGGCGAAGAGACTGTAGTACCTCAACAAAATTTGATTGGCGATAATATGGTTTTTACTTTAGCTACAGGAAATTTAATAGTTTTAAATCAAGGATTATTTGGGACTCTTAAGTTTATTAAGGGGGTTGTTGCATCGACAGGCGTTGGTGGCACAACCAGGTTCATTATGAATGCAATCCAAGCGCCCGAACAAAAACCTGCTCAGGACGATGTGGTTGGCAATTAGGATAGCACCATGGCCGTATTTGATATTAGAAGCAACCTAAAAGTATTGTCATCATTTGATGCTTTTATTAATGCCAATGGCGATGTATTTGGAAATATCGTAGACAATAGCGACAATGAGCTAGGCTTGATGTTTGCAGCATATCGAGAGGCTGCAACAGATGGTGTCTATACCGTATCATTTCAGCAATCCGACACCGGTGCATTTGCAGGAGAAGAAATTACTGTACCCTCTGAAAATCTGATCGGGGATGCTATAATTCTTACTGTTTCTACACCGGGTAATTTTGAAATATTGACACAAGGACTCTTCAGCAATTTAAAATTTGTACGTCCTGTAATAACCACCACCGTAGTAACTGTAGGGACATTTGTTGCTATGTTTTCTATACAAGGCGTTGAACAAAAGCCTGACCAAGATGATGTGATTGGCAATTAGGGTGGTATCATGGCCGTATTTGATATTCGTAGTAATTTGCGTGTTTTGTTATCATTTGATGATGTCATAACTGTAAATGGCGTTCTAAATAGTCTTATCGTTGATACTTCAGATGGTGAGTTAGGTTACATGCTGGCTATATATGCCGAGCAAACTAGCGGGAACCCCATCGATGGAGACTACGCTATTAGTTTTGAACAATCAGATACCGGCGCATTTGCAGGCGAAGAGACTGTAGTACCTCAACAAAATTTGATTGGCGATAACATATTTTTTGATAGTTCAAGCGTGGATTTTGAAACCAAAAGCCAAGGTGTATTTTCTAATTTAAAATTTTTACGTGCTGTAGCCACTACTACAAATATCGGCCCTAACGGAGTTACCCTAGTGGGTATAGTTGTTCAGGGCGTAGAACACAAACCTGATGTTGATGATGTTGTTGGTAACTGAATGTTCAAAAAAATGGTAAAAAAGTTTTCCGACCATTTAAAATGTCTTGCCAAACCTGTCAGCGGAATGGATGGAAATGGATATTGGCCTAAAATACCAAAAAATAAGACTGGTAGAAAACCATCACCACCACTTAAAAAATAGGGGTTAATTTATTATGGAACTCAATATTTTACAAGACGTAAATATAGCTGATGAGCACTGCTGGGTCGGCAATTGGAAGCTAAAAGCCGGTGAAGTCCGAAAAGTTCCAAAGCATGTGGCCGATAGACTGATCAATAGAGGTCAAGCTGAATTAACCGAAGCTGAGGCCATTATTCAAGAATCAAGTTCAAAAGAACATCTAAAAGGCCGCAGGAGTGGGAGGTCTGTTAGTGCTAAAAAAACAGATTCTACTCAGGCTAAAAAAACAGATAAAAAGTCCAGCATTCCCGATGCCATAAAATCTAAAATAGGTTTATAAAATGCTATGTTTCATACCCGGATTGCACCAGCACCGCATAGAAATTATACCTATGATTTGATAATACCACCTGCAATCCAGCCCATTTCTCTCGATTTAGCCAAACAGTATTTGAATATACGTCCGGCTGACACATCAAAAGACACACTGATAGACCTGTTCATAGCAGCGTCCACACAATATGCTGAGAATTTAACGCGCAGAGATTTTATTGGCCGTACTTACAGAACTTTCCGGGATTTTTTTACAGAAGGATCAGCAATTTTTGTAAGGGAAAATTTCCCCGGTGAGAATTACTACAACATAGGATGGCTGCTGAGAAGAAGTCCTTTAATTTCAGTTGAATCCGTGTCCTATCTTACCGGGGGCATTATTACGCTTATTGCCGATACAGTTTATTACAATACGTTTGAGAAAAATTACTCCTCAATTATACTCAATGAAGGACAATCATGGCCGTCCGACAAAGACCGCACCATGCAAAGCATCATAATCGACTTTCGAGTGGGTTTCGGCGAGCTGCAAACCGACGTACCAGCAGAAATTCAGAATGCGATCCTTCAAATTATATCAGCGCTATACAACAACCGTGGCGATTGTTCGCAGAGCGGCGCATGTGATTGTGCGACATTGGCTCCGATTGGTGCTAAGTCAATATTGATGCAAAACAGAATTGAGAGTTTGTAATGAGTAATTGCATATCTATCCGTCGAAAACATCGGAAGGTATGTGATGGGGCCATGAACACGCGCATTGATATATTTGATAGAAGTATAGCCGTACCTACTGTCACAACAGAATACGACGAGACATTTACACCGACAGAAACTGTTCAAGCCATGGTTGAAAGCACTCGCGGCATATCAGTATTTGACGGGACAAATACAGAACGAGCAGTTAGCCACACTATCTATTTTAGATATATAGATTTTCTGACCGCTGAGTTTTGGTTAATAATCCCAGATAATGATATAATTCTCGACATACTGAATGTGGAAGATTTGGATTATGGACACGAATACACTAAATTGCTATGCGCTGAACGAGGCCCACAAAGCAGGCGAGCAAATTTGGCATAATTATTTTATTGAATACATTTAATGGTGGGGTTTTTAATGAGTGTTGCAACAAAAGACGATTTAATAGAGGAGAATTTAACTTCTCTTGAAAAAGACGTGATAAATTATTTTGAAAATCTACCTTGCTCAACAGATGGAAGGTGGGGGAGTATCGCAAAAACCGATATTGAGCGTGGTTTTATGGCGATTCGTAGGGCCATAAATAATGGTTAAAATGGATACTATAAAACGTGACGGGGTTAGAATGGTTATTATAGAATCAATGAGCATTTGGCATCATGGCACTAGCATTATTGACAATAAAAACACACATTATACCGAACATAACTGGCGATTAATAAAAGGGACTGCTAGATGGCTTCCACTAAATGTTGCGGTTATAGTATTAAAATTTAAAATTGGAGAGATCAGTGAAGATCAGAATTTCCCGCCGTTGATAAAGGAGGTGGTAAATGATTAAAATTGATAAGGTTGATACCGATACGCTGGTAGATTTAACGAAAGTCAATAGCAAGGTGAGCGAAGCTATTCATGTGTGGTTTTACCGGGTCGGTGCTGACCTTGTCCGATCAGCATTTAGAGAAATTCTTAGAGTCCCTCGCCATGGCAGACAATATCTGGTAAAGAACCCGGTCACTGGGTTGGTATTCAACCACACGGCCAGTGTACCAGGTGAGACTGCCGCGAACATGTTTGGTGGTTATGTAAAAGGACTTGGATATAAAGTGATGGGCGGCAACCAGATGCTTTTTGGAGATACAGTTTCATATGCAGCCTTTCTTGAGCTTGGAACAGGATCTAATGCTGTCGGACTAGTCAGGGCGAATAGGAAACGTAGGGTAGGGGCGTCTATCAAGGAAAAAACAGGCATGTCGCCACGGCCAGGTCTTGCTATTGCTATATCAGCTATTGAAAGAAATGCTTACAGAGATGCTCAATTACAGATTAAAATTAAATTAGAGATAAAAGAATAGTGATTTCATCAGACATTATCATGCAATTGAGGGCTTCTCTGCCGCTTTATACTGATTTGTTTAATGATGTGTTGACTATTGCTGGGATTACTTCAATTGGGACAGTAGCTACAGCTACAACAGCCATTGATCATAGTCTGGTTACGGGCGAGATTGTTACCATTACTGGAGCTACAACGCCGCTTGTGATCAGCAGTTTTACTAGAAGCGGCACAGTAGGAACAATTGTCACTGCAACAGACCATGATTTCACGTATTCAGATACAGACAAAGTCAACAAACAATTTACAGATAATCAAGTAATAGTAACAGGTGCTACAGAAGCAGAATTTAATGGGACTTTTTTATTAAACCCATCATTGAATGTTATATCGGTACCGAACCGAAGGACGCTCATTGTCGTGATGGATGACTCGGGTGCTACAGTAGCCACCGGATCTGTTATACTGCAAAATGGCAACGCTTTTAGCTACAATGGCACGTTCAATGTAACTGTAATTGATAGCACAACATTTGAGTACACATTACCATTACCATTACCATTACCCGCTGATGGTTCGCCAATTTTAAGCTCTAAATTTAGAATAAGTGGGGCATTAACTTCAGAAAGATTTATTAACGACTCTTATACCCAACAGGAAGTTGGCAAATTATGGGCTTGTGTTGTCATGGATGACACGCTAGCATCAAAGCAAAGAGATAATTTAGCAGATTCAACAGCACAATATCCGGGAAGAAGCACTTATTATCGGCAAGAACTCATTCAAAATATGAGCATAATTGTAGTGCAAAGCATGGGCGGTTCATTATCAGGACAAGCAGAGAGAGAGTTGATTGAGCAAACCGTTACCCAGGCTATATTTAATTCAATTTTAGGTGTGAATTTCCCAACATATTTTGATTCGGACGATGACAAAAGGCTAACATTCAACACGTCTAGTATACTGTTTTATGATGTTGGTAAATATGCTCATCAATTCACATTTGAGCAAGATGTGCAAATTGTTGCTTGTGATATTTCTCCACCAGACTTCAATGTGGCACTACGAGATATATCTTTAACATTTACAACACAACTTGGAACACAGGAAAGAGCGCTCGCTATAGACACAGATGAGGTTCCATTATGAAAGTAAAAACAGGTGACATATTATGACTCAGATTAGCGCACCCGACGTGACTGTAGTAAGAATTTCCAGCAAGCCGCTTGCCGGGGTAACTAACCAAAAGCTACTGCTGGTTGGTCAAAAAACATCTGCTGGTAGTGCAGGTGATGGTGAATTTATACCCAATATCGGCAATGATGTTGATATTTGGAACAGCTTTGGCGGCGAAAACTCCATGATCGTTGCTATGATCAGGCGAGTCAGAAAAGTAAATCCTGAATCTGAACTAGATGCGATTTTCCTTGCCGATGATGGCAGTGCTACAGCATCAACTGGAGCGCTAGTGATTGGCGGAACTGCTACGGAAGCCGGCACACTAACTGCTATTATCGCATCAAAAAATGATTTTTCACTCTCTATAGCCGTTGTACTTGGTGATTCTGCTGATGCCATTGGTGGCAAAATTGAAGCGGCTATTACAGCAAGCGCCAGCATTCCCGTAACTGCGGTTAACACACTTGGAAATGTTGTGGTTACAGCGGTTAATCTCGGCACCTACGGAAATACTTTTGGCCTGGCAATTGATGGGGCGGTGGCGGGACTAACGACCGGTGTAACAGGAATGAGCGGTGGTGCTACTGACCCGGATCTTGACGGTGTATTTGACCCTGTAGGCACAAAAAGAGAGCAAGGAGTCGTATGGCCCTATCCTGACGACTTAGTTCCTCTGACTGACTTTCTTGATCCACGATTCAATCCTACTGATGCTCTGCTAGACGGGGTCGGCTTCACAAGCAAAACAGACACACTTGCCAACCTGTTGACGCTAGGAAATGCACAAAACAGTCCCTCAGTGTCTATAATCGGCGACAAGCAAGAGACTCAGACAGCCTATGATGCACCCGCTGTCTTTGAGATACCCGTTGTTAAAGCCTCTGAATTTGCTGGTATTAGGGCACTTCGTGGCACCGCTGGCGTTAACGTTGGCCAGTTTGTTATTGCCAATAATGCTGCGGATTCGATAGGCGGCCCTGGTCTTGCATCAAAGCCTTATTTTAACACACCATTTCCAAACATCCCTCCAATTGAGTTAGATAAAGGGTTTAATGGTAATGAGGTAATCCAGTTATTGGCGGCTGGTGTGTGGGTGATGGGCAACAATCAGACTGCAAATACTATAATTGCTGGCACTGTAGTGACTACTAACAAAACTGATGCTGCTGGCAATCTTGACCCCACATTCGGACTGTTGAATTTTGTTGATACTAGCTCAGCAATTGCAGAGTTCTATTTCAATAATTTAAAGTCTCGCTATGCACAATACAGGTTGACATCAGGTGGATTGATACCAGGAAGAGATATTGCTAACGAGCTATCTATAACGGGTTTTATAGTAGAGCTATATCAAGTTCTTGGAAGTACAGAATTTTCATTAGTTCAAACTGGTGTAGGAACAATTGACGGAGAGCCTGTTAATATTAGCCAGACTTTCAAGGATAATTTGACTGTGTCTATTGATCTTACCACAGGATTGGTCACTATCAACATGATAGCTTTTATTATTGTTCAGTTTAGATCAGTAATAACAAATATCACCATTGCGTTCACCCCCAATTCCTAATGATAAAAAAGAGGTAATTTCTAATGGGAAACATAATTATTTCAGACCCGCAGGTCACTGTTAATGATGACTTGTGGTTGGTAAAAGCCAATAATTTTACAGTTATAAAAGGCGAGGGTGAAAACTCTGTCACAGGATTGAGTTCTGGTGGCGCTCAAAATGCCATTTCTATTTCTCAAAATACGGAGACAAAATTTTCACAGATTAAATTTGAAGTGCCATCAGATACAACGCATATAACTAAGGTTGGTATTGCAAAGCAGAGATTCAATGCCAATACTGTGCAAGTTTCCGGGAGGGATAGGAAAACGGGAGAACAGATAGTATTTGTTATGTCAAATGCTGTTATAACGAATAACCCGGAAATAAATCTTGTGCAAGATGGCTCAATTTCAATTGAGTGGGCGGGCGATCCTATACCATAATAGTATTATTATAGTAATGCAGTTAGCAGGGAGGCGTAAGCCTCCTGTTTTGTATAATAATGAGGGTAAATTATGAGTAATGACATTACAGTAGAATTGACCAGGGCAATAAAATTCACACCCGACGGAAGTGGAGAACTAGCAGACGGTGATTTTGTTATTTTGAGAGAGCCGACAGCAGCACCGAGAGAGCTTAAAATATGCTCTTTTTTAAAGCAGCAGTTTTTTATAATGTCGATGGAAGTCGCAAGGAATGGCAAAGAAGAAAAAGATGATGTTGTTGAATCTACAGACAAAAAAACAGTTATAGCAGGTACAGAAATAATATATGGCATGTATGGATGTCAGTCTATAGATATGACAAAGGTGTTGGAGAAGGCAAAAGAATTGTTCAAAATAGTTGGAAAAATTGCCGGAGCTAAACTTCTTACTGATCATATGTTAAACAGTATGTATCCCGAAGACCTTGAAAAACTTCTTGGAGAATACATGGTAAATTTTATCCTGCGCTCAATCTTGTCCAAGACGTAGAAAAAATACGTGCCATAGTGTGCAGAGTAGCGTATTTGATGCAAGGAGGCATTACGTATAATGAGATGATGGCAATGCCATTGACCGAACTGGCACAGGTCATAGAAGAAGCGCATAAAATAAACAAAGAAATAGAGGATAGTTATCGCCGTGGCCAAAAGTTTTGATGTTTCCTATAGATTTTTAGCTATCGACGCTTTCACAGCCGTAGGTGAAAAGGTCAGTGCCAGCGTTAATAATATTAAGCGCTCTATTGTTGATATACAGAAAACCACAGATAATAGTTCCAGGACATTCCGTAAATTAGCCGATAGCATTGGTGTTTTTGGAAGCAAGATTAAATCATTTGGAAAAACTCTTAGTACTCATGTGTCTCTGCCAATGGCGGCGTTAGGCACCAACATGATAAGGCTTGCCAATATACAAGCCCAAGCAGAAGCCAAGCTAACACTAGGATTAGAGAATTATCGTGGCACAGCAAAATTAACGTTTGCTGAATTAATGAAAAGTGCTGATGAGCTTCAAAAGAGATCGTTATTCGGTGACGAAGATATAACGGCAAAAGTTACTGTTCCTTTATTGAAGTTTAGAGGACTTGGAGAAAAAGAATTTTCACGGGCGCAGCAAGCAATAGTAGATATTGCAGCCACTACTGGTCGTGATTTAAACAGAATATCTGTACAAGTAGGAAGGGCATTAAACAAACCATTAGAGGCTTTAACAACATTAGAGCAATCAGGGTTAGATTTTAATCTTCCCGGATTAAAAGGTACATTAAAATTATTGGCAGAGTCAGGCAAAAATTTACTAGCTCAACAGCTAATTCTTACAATAATAGAGCAGCAAGTAGGCGGAACAGCACTAGCACTAACAAAGATTGGTACAGGGCCGTTAGTGCAAATTTGGAACACCATTGGTGATATTAATAAAGAGATAGGAAAAGAATTAATTGAAATACTTGAGCCGCTCATAAGAAAAATAAAATCCCTAGTTGACCGTTTAGATAGCTTAACTGATGGGCAAAGACGGTTTTTAGCATGGGCCGTAGCTATAGGGGCTGTTATTGGGCCTGTATTAGTTGGTATAGCTGCTCTTGCGTTAGGCATAAAAGGATTGTCATTAGCATTTGCATTTTTAAGTATATCAATGATACCAGTAATTTTGCCATTAATTAAGTTGGCTCTAGTAATTGGTATTGTTTATGTTGCATTCAAGTTAATTTCAGGATTTTTAAAGACTCATTTCCCCAATGTTCTTACAGCTATTGGTGAAAAAATATTGTGGTTTAAGGACGGACTGATTGACTTAAAAAATACCATTGTTGATTTTTTCTCATTTGGAAATATGGGTGGAAAGCTAATATCAGGACTTACTAATCTTTTCGGGTCGATAGGTGAATTTGGGCTAGAAAAATCACAATCATTTGATGAGCTATTCCAGGGTGGCAAAGCACAAGAGCAGGCAGCACATGCTTTTGAAACAAAGTTTAACGTTGCAGCATTAGAGAGAGACAGCGCTGATATAAATATCAATTTAAAATCACCTGAAAATGTGATTGAATCAGTATCATCAAAATCAAGCGGAAGAATGAACCCTAAAGTTGGTATGCAAATGATAGACGGATAAGACTTATGTTTTTATTAAAACGAGCATCTTATAAAAAAGTCCCATTCCTGATGAAAGTTGCTACGACTAAGGGGGGCAGAAAAGATGCACTTCATGAATTCCCTGGCAGCAATAAGCAAAGTATCGAAGATTTCGGTTTAAAGCCCAGAAGTTTTAGTATCACAATTGTTATTATTGAAAATGACTACGAGAATAACCGTAATCGCGTGCTGGAAATATTGAGTGAGGGTGGTAATGGAGTTCTGATTCACCCTACTCTGGGCAGGTTGGAAAACATAGTCGCCAGGCACTGGACGATTAGAGAAGCAATTGATGAGTTGAGTAGAGCTGAGATAGTCGTTCAATTTGCACTTAATGACGCGCCAAGCATTCCATTTCAAAAAGGGGTTTCTGCTAATGAGGTTCAGGCCACTAACAGTATTTTGGGCGGCAGTGTATCTGATAATATCAGTAACAATTATAGTGTCAATACTAATCTGACTGGAAACTATGAAAGCGCTGTTGCGCAACTTCAAAAAGTTGGTGAAGCATTTAATGATCTGAGCACGTTTGGAAGTAATGTCAATGATCAAATTAATATCTATAACTCTGATCTAGTTAGATTTACTGGAAATATCAATTCATTAGTCACACAGCCATCACAGTTAGCTAACTCAATCGCCACATTATTTGCTAATTTAAACCAGTTATTCATATCTCCGGCAGATACATATGGCGCACTTGTGGCGCTGTTCGGATTCTCCGGGACAGCGGTCAAGCCAAGGCCGAGCACTACTAGCAGGATCCAGCGGCTTTCAAATGAAAACATCATTGATAAGTCCATAAATATCACTGCTCTGGGCTATGCTTATGAGGCTTCTACACAACTTGATTTTCAGACTAACATTGATATTGATGAGGTCGAAGAACAGCTAGAAGAGCAGTATGCGAACGTTATAGACCCTGGACTTGATGACCTTGATATTGAAAATGAGGTGCAGAGCGGTTTATCAGATGATATTTTGGATAATTTGAATGATATACGAGTTGATGCCCTGGAATTATTAGATGAGGAGTTGCTCAATACTAAAAAAGTGGTCAGTTTGAGGGTACCATTGCTACCAATTTCAGTGATAGCCTATCGATTATACGGCAGCACAGAACTAGCAGATGCGTTAGTTAATTTGAATGGAGTTAACCAGTCATCATTTGTGCAAGGAGACATCCTGGTACTTAGCGAATGATCACAATCCAGGTTAACGGTGTGCCATTTCAAGATTTCACATCAGCATCGGTCAGTTATGCAATTGATACACTGACCAGGACATTCCAGTTTTCATCTACAAATGTGCCTAGTGACGGCATCATAACGTTCCCATTTAAGCGCGGAGATGCCTGTAAAATCCTTGTTGATGGCGAGGTAGTAGTAACAGGATTCATTGAAAGAATAAGCGGCGGAGGTGGCTCTGATTCTCATATGTTGAGTGTTGAGGGACGAGGAAGATCCTCCGACTTGCTCGATAGCCAGCTTTTTGAACCCAAAGAACTGACTGCCGGTTCACTAACGCTTGCAGATATAATACAGTCAGTATTGACTAACATTCAGTCAGATGTGGGTATTATTGACCTCGTTAATCCTCCGCCATTTAACAAAGCCGAGGATATAATATCGCCGTCTCAAGGGATGCAGGCATTTGAACTGATTGAGCAATATAGCCGCAAGAGACAGTCGTTAATTTCCGAAAATGCAGAGGGGGACATTGTCATTGCTAATGTTGAGCCTAGTCCAGTAAACTACCAAATAATCCACAAAGTGAATAATAATACAAATAATGTAGTGCGATGGGCGTTCACTCAATCAGATACAGATTTGTATAACCGTTATATTGTCGTTGGCGCACAAGATGCAGTAGTTAATGCGTTAGAAATCAACCAGTTGTTAGCTGATTTTAACATTGATTTTGTTGTGTTTCAGACCAACAATACAGTATCCCCCGTGATTGATTCTAATGTGAGAATTGGTCGGCAGTATGTTTCTGTAATGTCAGACGGATACTCCAACGAGCAGTGCGCAGAGAGAGCGAAGTGGTCGCGTAGAGTTAGACTAGCAAGAGCGCGCAGTTATTCAGCTACAGTGTTGGGTTATAGGGATTTTAATGGCGATTTATTCAACACTAACACGCTGATTGATGTTGATGATGATTATGCAGATATCAATCGAAAACAGCTAATCAATTCGATCACTTTTAGCTATAGCTTGAGAGGGTCATTTACATTGTTTGGGTTATTAGAGCCAGATTCGTATTTATCAGCATCGGAAGAGCCTATTCCGCTGGGTTCTAACCAGGACGATTTTGGTGATATTTCTGATTTTTTAGATTAACTGATTATGAAATCACTTAAATCAACAGAAGCTGGAGAACAAAGCTCATTTGTTGAATGGTTTCGACTAAAATATCCTAAATTGATGTTATTCCATATTGCTAACGGCGAGCTACGGCATAATGCGGTCGGTAAAAAGTTGAAAAAAATGGGTGTTTTAGCTGGTGTTCATGACTTATATTTGATGGATTATCAATTATTTATTGAATTTAAGAGAGATAAAAAAGGGAAATTATCGGAATTGCAGAAAACATTTGATGAAAAAGCACGCTCTACTGGTCATAAAACTATGCTTGTGCATGGTTGTGCTGATGCCATGGAAAAAATAGTCAAATTTATTGCTGAGGCTGAGCCGAAATGATAAAAAACGATGGCGCTTGGGTAAAAACTACCAATAAAATGGATGATACAAACCTATTGCCTGTTCAGCAAGGATCAGCAATTGGTAATTTGAATAACTGGCTCCTTATGGCTCCTTATGGAATGCACTATAATGCGCCTATTGATACACTTTGCATGGCAATCGACAGTCAAAAACGTATTGCTATTGCAACATCGGCAATAGATAGAATAACAGTGGATTCGGGTGAAGTAATCTATTTTCATCCCATTACCAAAACACGCATTCACATGAAGAATTCTGGTGACGTGACTATTGAAGATGAGGCGGGAACTAAGCTAACGCTAAGCAACGGAAAAGTAACTATTTTGGCTTCTGAAATTAAGCTTGATGGCGATGTGGAAATAACCGGAGATTTGAATGTTTCGGGTAAATCCAAGCTAGGAGCGTCAGCTACACCTATACAGGGTATAGCAAGGATTGGGGATACTGTTTCTGGTGGATTGATCACCGGCGGCAGCACAAACAACATTGCAGATTGAGTTTATAGCATGACTACTGACGTTATTATGGAAGAAAATTCATCCGGGTTTTACGATATCCAGTTTACTGATGCGGGTGATATTGCCACGATTGAAGCACTAGACACACCTATTTTGATGGGAATATTTGCAGAGCGCAGGGCTGCTGCATCGGAAGTACCAGAATCATTCAGGCGGCGCGGTTGGCTTGGTAATGAAAGCACACCAGGATTTGAGATGGGTTCAAAGCTATGGGAATTTTTCCAAGATCGGGCTAGTTTTGATACACTAACGGGCATTCAGAGTGTGTTGAGAGATGGCCAGCAGTGGCTTATTGACGGCAATTTAGTTGAAAATGTTACTGTTCAAACAGCGTTGAGAAACAGCACTATAGTAGCAGACATGACATTTTTTAGATCAAACTCAGAAGTTGATCAAAGCACATTTGAGCTGTGGGACAATACTGGGAGTACATTTTAATGCCGCTCGGATTACCCAAAGACAGCAATGAAATTGAAGATAGGCTTAAAGCGGATGTCGCTCAAGAAGCGCCTGATAGCAACCCATACGCAGCAAATCATTGGCTGTTAGCTCTGATTGTTGGGATTGGCAGACGGTTGTTTGATTTTACTAGAGACCTGCAAAGAGCGGTTGATTTTTCATTCCCTGATACCACATTCGGCGAGGGTGTTACGAGGTGGGGTGCTATATTCGGAAAAGCGCAAGAAGCCGCCAAACAGTCAACTGGCATCGCTATTGCGACCGGAACAGATACATCAGTTATCCCCTCAGCAACGATCATGTCGGCAACAGTGACAGCAGAAGACGGATCGTCATCAAGCATAAGCTATGAGACAACAGCGCTGGCGACCATAACTGACAATAGTATAAGCATATCAAGTTTGAATCTTTCAGGACAGACTGTAACAGCAGTAACACCTACACCGCATAATCTTGCTAGTAATGTCCCGGTAACAATTGGCGGTGCTATTGAGCCTGAATATAATGTAATAAATGTTGAGATCGCAGTTATTAGTCCAACAAGTTTTGTGTATGCGATTGTTGGATCACCCTCTTCGCCAGCCACGGGCACAATAATTGCAGATTTCACTTCTGCCACGGTTCCTGTTATCAGCGTAGAATTTGGTGTTAATACTAATTTGGAATCGTCTACACCTCTTACGCTCCAGGCTCCAATACCGGGCGTAAACAACATATTTGGTGTAGGCGCTGATGGGCTTACGGGTGGAACTGATCAAGAAAGTTTAGACTCTTTACAAGCGAAAACTCTTGAAGAAATACGAGACCCTGTAGCGCATTTTAATGTCAGCGATATTGTGGCAAAAGCGCTAGAAGTTCCAACAGTTGCGCGGGTATTTGTACAGCAAGCTGGCGACTTGGTCGATACATTTTCTATTAGCAGTTTGACTAGAGATGGTGATATTGCTACTGCTGTTACGACTACACCACACGGCTTATTTCCCGGCGATTTTACGACAATAGCGGGAGCATCACAGACAGATTATAATGTTACTGATGAGGTAGTCATTGTTATTGATGCCACCACTTTTGCTTATGTTGTTGAAAATACTCCTGTTACACCGGCTACAGGAACGATTACAGGCGCAGGCAACGTTCCGCTAGGTAGCGTAAGAATTTATTTCATCACAGACGATGACGAAAATGTGATCCCAGCTGCTGGTTTAGTGACGGATGTATTTGAGCAGATATTAACTATTCTGCCTGCTACAACTGCCGATTCAGATTTAGTGGTTTTGGCACCGACTGCAGTACCAGAGAATTTTACATTTACTGCGATTAATCCTGATACACCCACCATGGAGGCCGCTATTGAGGCTAATCTAGCCCAGTTTTTTGCAGAACAAGTGGATGTTTCGGTTGATGTAGATGAAGACAAATATCGAGCGGCTATTATTGATACAATTGATATTGAGACTGGGGAACGGTTGCAATCTTTCACATTATTTACACCTGTCGGCCCTCTTCCGGTTGCCAATGGTGAAATTGCAACGCTGGGCGTGGTGACATTCGCATGAGTATCATGCAAAGGCATTCAGTTGCAGAACACGCCAAGGCGCTTGGGCAATACCTGCCAGGCGGGAGGTTGTTTGAAGCTGCATTTATAGAAGGGGCTAAATTTAGGCAGTTGCTGCTAGGATTTGCAGGACAGTTCAGAAGCGGTGAGTTATCATTAAAAGACTACGCTGATTTTTTTATCCCTGACAATGCGAACATGCTCATACCGGAATGGGAGCGCGCGCTTGGAATACCTGATGCCTGTTTTAGCGGCACAGGAAGTAATGCCGAAAGGCAACGTGATATCCTGGTTAAATTTGCGTCCTTGGGCGCGCAAACCATTGATGATTTTGTCAATGTTGCTGATTTATTTAACATTGCTATTGATATATTTCCAGGAAAAGATGTATTTGATACCCCTGCTCTTGCACCTGGCATCGCATTTAAAAATATAAAAGTGGCCAGATTCACATTAGTCGTAGTGTATGTTGCTGATGAGGACGCCGTCTTGCCACTAACTATACCATTCACATTAGGATCAGGAGTGTTGGATATTTTAATTTGCTTATTCAATCAAATAAAGCAGGCGAATTGCCAGGTTTTGTTTGATGTTATACCGCCGTAGGAGTTGACATGGAAGATACCGACAGCAAAATAAATGGCGATGTCATTGATGCCGCTGCTTGGAACCAAGCGCCGAAAGAAATACTCAATGTAATCACGTCGACAGGACAAACTTTATCAGCTGCTGATTTGTTTCAGCTTTCAAAAGCGGTTGCAATTTATGTAGCCAATGGGAACTTTTATAGTGACGGTGGTGCTGCTGATGCTTATATATTGTCCACCATAGGCGGCAAACAATCAATTTTAGCTTATCTTGACGGTGTTGAAATCAATTTTATTGCCGATAATGACAACACAGGCGCATCTACAGTTAACGTTAATACAATTGGTGTAGTGGATTTAAATGATAGTTCTGGAGCTGCATTATCGGGCGGAGAAATACAAGCAGGGAATTTTATAAAAGCTGCTTATAATTTGGTGGCGGGCCACTTCAGGCTAATTTTATCCAACGCATCGCTGACTAACAACGGCCTGACGAGCTATAACAGCGACACAGGAAGCGCGTCTGAGACTGAAGCAGCCACCCCTTTGGCTGTGAGTACGGCCAAATCTGAGGTGATTGCCCAAGTCGAGTTCCCCACCGGCACCATCATGCTGTTTAGTAATACTACAGCGCCAGCTGGCTGGACTAAAATTTTAACTAACAACCAGCATGCGATCAGGATTACTAGCGGCACAGCGGGCACCGTCGCTGGCACAGTCAATTTCACCACTGCGTTTAACAATACCCGTACCACCACGAGCGTAGGACTGACCACCCAAGGCACTGCACTGACGATTGCACAAATGCCTGCACACACTCACGGAGTTAGTGCTAGCTTATTAGGAGGCGGAGTTACACGGGCAGAAGGCAGTAATCAGGCCGAGGCAGGAACATTTAATACTGGCTCCCGGGGTTCAAGTCAATCCCACAATCACTCGATTAACAGCCACAGCCATACTAGCAATTTAGAGGTGAAATACGTGAATTATATCGAGGCATCCAAGGACTGATGAGCATATTTACCTCTGACAAAAAGACCAAACGTTGTCCCTTTATGAGCGGCAAGCCTTGCATGCAGCATGAGTGCATGCTGTATCAGCCCATCATTGTCGTAGATAAAAGCAAAACTCCTAGCCAGCCATTTGAGCGTTTTGATTGTACATTTAATAACCAAAATATACACGGGCAAAGCCTTGGCCAGGCTGCGCATGAGACCGGGGCTGCTATAGAGTCACTGCGCAACGAGGTCATCAAAGAAAGCCGCATAGCTCGGCAAGAGACGCAGCAGCAGCACAGAGAACGACTACAACAAACCGCCTCCCTTGACCATAATGGCCGTACTATACTCGAATACCGCGCTTAACCCCGGCCCCCTCCCCTCCTATTTATCAAATAAACATTTGACAATCGTAATTCTATATGATATTATAGATATGGTTTGTCATAGGACAATTATCATAAAAGGAGGTAAACATGAGCGAGTTAGTGAAATTTCCAGTGCTACAGAGTTTTTCAAATCAGCTTAATATTGAGCCACAAGACCTGATAGACACACTAAAAAATACTGTGTTTAGCCAAGGTAAAGACAAGGATGGAAAGAAAAAAGACCCTCCTACAGACGCTCAAATGAAGGTTCTTTTGCTAGTAGCCAGTGAATATAAATTAAATCCATTCACAAAGGAAATTTACGCATTCCCTGCAAAAAGTGGCGGGGGCATTGTCCCTTTTATCAGCGTGGACGGGTGGATTAAGTTGATGAACTCTCACCCAAAAAGTGACGGTTTGAAATTTGAATATTCTGATGTCACTAAATCCATCAGTGACACTAGACGCGTATATCAAAAAGACGTGGAGTTTACAACGCAGCCATGCCCTGAGTGGGCTGAGGTCATTATATATCATAAGGACAAAAATCACCCTATAGTTGTACGGGAATATTTTGAGGAGTGCTTTAGGAAAACAGAACCGTGGATACAGCATACACGGCGCATGCTAAGACATAAAGCCTTAATCCAAGGAATCCGAGTAGCTTTCGGCTTCTCCGGCCTTTATGACAGAGACGAAGCGGAGCGTATTATAGAAAGCCAGGAGGGAGAGACGATAGACGGCTCATCAGTAGTTATAGATAATCCGCTAGAAAAAGAAGGCTTGATTTTGGAGTTGAAAGAGAAGATTAAAGAGACGGGAGTGACTACAGATACGGCGTGTGCAAAATTCGGTATCAACAATCTGTCTGATTTAGACATTAGCAGGGCAAATCGTGCAATCTCGTGGTGTGATAAAACAATAGCCAAAAACAAAATAGAGGAAACAGGATATGGAACACATACAAAAAATGACACTGGGTGATGAGATCATTTATCAAGTCAAAGTTCACAAAATCATGCAACAGTTTAACCATGTTAATCGTGAGATGTATGAAAACAACATTGAAATGGTGCACGTATTCAATCGCAGCGATTTAGTAGGCTACTGGGCACCGGCTAAAGGGTTCAAGCCAAAAGGTTGCACATAAAAAGGATTATATGATGAATGGGGAAAAAATCAAGTTACGCATGTCGCTAGCAAATCATGTGTTTTGCGTAGTCCTGGAAATGTATATAGAGTCTTATCCTGATTTTTCCATGATGTTGCCAGAAGATAATATTTATTGTTTTAAACAGTTCATAAACTATATAAATAAGCAAAATTTAATCCACATTATGCAAAAGACATGCGATTTGTGTGAGTTTAGATTTAAAGAATTTCTTAAAAATCCTCAATCATGGGTGGGAATAGCTGATGGATCACGAGCAGAACATAGAGCATATGGGTAAAAATACAGTCTTGCTAGAGAGATTTTTTCAAGGCATTTGGAAAACGTATGAACGGCCCGAAGATGGCAGGTGGGTGCATGAGTATGTGGGCGGCATTGAATTATTCGATGAGATTTTGGAGTACCACAGGACTGAATTTGGCATGGATCTTGATGAATCAGTTATCGAATTTCTTCAAGAGATATTCAAATTAAAAATAAAGGAGTAAAACATGCTGGCTATTGATAGATACCCAGGGCAGGTGATTGTAATAGATGATGTTTTATTTATCACAATAATCGAATTTACCAAAGATGAGGTACAAATAGGCTTTGCCTGCGATAAAAAAGACTCTATTTGGATCGGAACAGAAAAGCCCGTAAATGAGGCAGTTATAAAAGTTGATGACTGTTTTTTACTAACAAAGCATATTGATTTTGGCATTAATTATCTTATGTTTTCAGGATTGAGAGAGTGGAATGTAAAAACTGAAAATGGGGATCGTAAAAAAATAGTACAGGCAAGAATGGGCTTTAATTGTGAAAAAAAATACACTATATGGCGTAAAGACATTTGGGATGAAATCCAAGCAGATAAAAGAACGGCATCTCGTTACAAGCCTCTGACTATTGGAGTATAGGAAATGCCTAACCTAAAACCACTACCAGAATTTAAAACAGAGGGTGAAGAGCGCGAGTTTTGGAAGACGCATGATTCGACGGATTATATAGACTGGAGTAAAGCCAGTAAATTTTATTTTCCTAATTTGAGGCGGTCTGATAGTGAGTAAAATTAACAGGAAGTCCATTTTAGTGAGGGCTTGCACCAACTGTGAGTCTTCACTAAAAGGGATTTTAAAATAGGGGACAAAGAATGTGGGATAACATCGAAGCATTTAAAGATACAATAAAACTAATAGACAAGGGATTTTTTGCCCTCCAAACCCCCAATCAATTATACGATGTGAGAGATTATTATGTGGGTGAGGATATATCCGTATGCTGGTCTATGCTAGAGGAGGCTGTTATAGATAGACTAATCTTCTTGGGTAAGAGACGATCACCGTTTGTATTGACAGCGACAAAAAAAAATATCAAGGGCACTCCATGGCTCGCTGCTTATCAAGATCGATGGCGTAGGGAGTTAGAAGCATCCGAAGAAGAGATTAACAGGGTAACAATATGGCTACAAGACGAATACCACGATATCCAACCGTCCGAGCTTTTCGATGTGTTTAGTTTCATGTCATGGGTAAAAAAAACCTACGCTGAAAACTACGGTTATGACCGTGAATGCTGGGGATGGAGTGGCCCTTTCTCGTACTGCTATGGATATTATTTGTCCCAGGCGATAGATGCCTATTACACGCATCGGGCCGATATTGATCCTGTAATACAGAAACGGATAAAAAGAGAAAAAGAGGCTCAAGAACTGGAAGACAGGAAAAATTCTTACTGGGACAGGGTGGCAGGCATGGTGCACAATTCTCCACCAGGGACGGCCTCACAGTACGTAAAAACCAACAGGGAGCCAACATGATAGAAATAATATTTTGGTGCTCTGTGACATTAGCATTCGTGTATGTTTGTGAAAATTGGTTGATGCCGAAATAATTTAAGAGGTAAAAATGATAGCAATAATAGGTAGCCTTGTGGGTTTATTTGGCGGTATTTTGCCGGACATCATCAAACTATTTACAGACAATCGTGATCAAAAGAACAATCTCAAGGTCATGGATCGCAAGCAGCAACAGGCATCTGAAGAGCGGGCCGCTGGTCGTGAGTCTGATCGTGACATAATGTCAATCAAAGCTGGCATGGCGGCCATAGAAGCGCAAAACAAGATCACTATAGCGCTGCTCGCTCACGACTCAAAACCGTTGAAATCCGGTTTGATTGAGGCCTATCGTGCATCGGTGCGACCAACGCTTGCCTACGGTGTTTTTGCGGTGTTTCTGGCTGTAGGCCTTGGGTTAGTGCCTCCGCTGCAAGGCGAGTGGGGACAGTGGTTGCAGGGCAGTATATCAGTGGTTATGGCATTCTATTTTGGAAGCCGTGCAATGGAGAAGATAAGGGGCGTGAGATGAGTGAAAAAACTATTTATAATTTGGGTTTGCATGAAGGCTTCATAGTTGTTAATACGCCCCATTGTTGTCTTTATGTTATTAGAGTTCCAGGCGGATGGCTGTATTTTGATGATACTCACCCCGCCATATTTATCCCATTTAATGATGAATTCGAGGGGGAGCCGTGATTGAAAAAACTGACATAGAGGATCTTACTACTGGGGATAAATGGACATCTACACCAGAGCTGATTCACATAATGAGGCTGCATTATGAAGTCCAAGAACTTAATGGCGAAATAGATCAAATTTATATGGCGCTCAGTGAAATCATGGATCGCGTGGGCTTAGGAACTGTGAGCAGATATCATGAAAAGGAGGAAGATAAACAATGATTGAAGAACCTTTTACACTCGAAAAGATCAACGAAAAAAGAGCAGCTATCGGCTTGCGCCCAATGACCGTAAAAGAGGGAGGCCCGACGATTGAGGCGCTTAACAAGCAACAAAAAAGGCTTGAGGCGCTCCAACAGATCTCTACTTGGATCAACGGAGGTAAGCAGTGATTGAATTTAAAAAATTTCAGAAAATAGGCCGTGGTGATGCTCTGCCGATCATGGTCACCATCACCGAAAAAATAGACGGGATGAATGCGTGCGTTGTGATCAAAGATGGCAAGATAGTAGCTGTGCAAAGTCGAAACAAGTTTTTAAATGCTAGCGATGGCACAGGATTGTTTGAGTGGGCGCATAATAATTCTGACGAGTTAGCAATCATGGGAGATGGCTATCACTATGGGGAATGGGCTGGCCCGGGCATACAAAAAAATAGGCATGGAATTGAGGGTAAAAACTTCTTTTTGTTTAACACATACAGGTGGGGTGGTGGAAAAAATCCTGTATGTTGCGCGGTTGTACCAGTATTATACGAAGGTGAGCTGGAAGCCACAACTATTCAAAGATGTATGGATTATCTGATGGTGAATACAGTCGCACAGCAAACCCCCGCCCATCCTGCCAACCCCGAAGGCATTGTAGTCTATTACCATTTTTTTGACAAGTACACCAAACACACGTTTAAGGAGAAAGGTAAATGAAAAATACCATGGATTTAGGGATAAACCCTGATGAATGAATTACTAATATCAATGTCGGACGATGACCGGGGTTCTGAAAATACGGATGCAAAATCATGGGGGGCCGAGCTTAAGGCTTTTAGGCTTCGATGTAACGTGACAAGTGCTATGGTATCCAATATGCTTTGTGCTATGTTTTCTGATCCGGGGTATATTATGAGGGTGGAGAGCGGCAAGAGAGATCCGCCTCTTCAAATGAAGAGGGCCATATATCAGACTTTAATTTATTATTTGGCACGACCTCCAACAAAACCCTTATACAGTTCCGGTATTACATATAAATTATCCCCATCGTCCAGTGGTTAAGACACTGGCTTTTCAAGCCAGCGACGCGGGTTCGACCCCCGCTGGGGATGCCAATATATGGGGGTTAAAATGAATAGTGCAGTAACGTTTTTAACTGGCTTCAATGTTCTACTGATTGTTTTTAACCTAGCGTTTCTCTACATATTTTTTCGTAGAAATTACTGTGCTTTGGGATGGAGAGCAAAGCTAAATATTGGTCATAGTAATATGGTAATAGAATTACAAGCAGAGGTTGATGCGCAAAAATGGAGGATTGAGCGTTTGGAAAAAAAGGTGGGTCTCATAACCGATAGTATGACAAAAGAAAAAGGGCCGTCGTGAATGAAAACTGGGACGACGAGGAGAAAGACGAGGAACTCGACGAAAAACCATTAGGGCTACAGATAAAATTACGCCGCATGGACAAGGGTTTGTCGATTGAGGATTTAGCGAAAAAACTGGGATACGACGTCACTGGGCTGTGGCACATTGAAAAAGGCCATCAGCAGCCCAGTAAAGTTTTTTTGGCTGATCTTGATCGTGTGCTAGCGGACAAGGCAGAGTGGCCGCAAAATATAGGGTCGGCGACGAGCGCAAAAAAAAGACGAGAAAATCAGCTCAACAGATTAAAAAAACAACTGAATAGGGTAAAAGAAGAAGAAGAACGAATAAAAAAAGCAGCTAAAGAAAAAGCCAAAGAAAAAGCCAACCGAATAAAAAAAGTAGCTAAAGAAAAAGCCAACCGAATAAAAAAAGTAGCTAAAGAAAAAGCCAACCGAATAAAAAAAGTAGCTAAAGAAGCAGAAAAAGAAGAAGCTAAGAGAATAAAAAAAGTAGAGAAAGGAAAAGAAAAACTAATAAAAGAAGAAGCGATATGGCTGAAATGGAAAGAACCGCAAGAAGTGATGGTAAAAAAGCACGCTGCCATAGACAGGGCTAAGAAAAAACATGGGGGCGAACATTTAACGTGGGGCGACAGCTTGCGAACTTGTCGGCTAGAACACGAATGGACAGTTGAACAGATGGCAAAAAAAATCAATCGTAGTTATAGCTGGGTATTAAAAGCAGAAGCAGGCCATTTTCACCCCACTAAATTTGCTTTGTTTATGCTGTCTACAGTGTTAAAACAAGACGTTAATAAACTCCACGGCAAAAAAGTTTTGAAACCTTTTCGGCGGCACAACGAGTCAGACAAAAAATTCGCAGACTATATTTTGGCATGCCGAATAAAAAAGGGGTGGTCAGGACGGCAGTTAGGTCGGGCGATCGGTCGTGCGTCCGGGTACGTTTCTCGTATCGAGAGCGGCACGCGGATAATTTCCGATCAAACAAAGCTGGACATATGCGCAGCGCTTGGGGTGGCTATTAAAGAATGACGCACCAGCACAGGATAAATACTATGCCCTTTATCAATGACAACATAAAAGAAAACCCGTACTCCCATATGTATAAAGACATGGATAAAAAAGAAGTTTTTGCTAAGATGAGTGATATAGAAAAACATATCGTTGGGCTAAACATACGTCTCGAAGCGTTGCGGTTGCGCCGTAAAGATTTGTTTCAAATCAAAGAATGACGCAGTTGCACCGCGATTTAATATTATTGTCAATAAATTTTGGGGTTCGAAGCGGGTCATCGGTAAAATCAGGCTGAATGCGGCTACGATAATAGTCGGTTAGTGCTGGCGGAGATTTAGACCGTGATTTTTTGAACTCTTTATTTTCAGGTATCGATGTTAACTCACTAGAAGCTAAGCTAAAGTCGGGTATTATCATAGTTAAATTCATAGGGATTTTATGGACATTTTTGATAATGATAGCAAGTATGGAACGTTTCGCCAGTCCTTTAGCGATGATACCACGTATGATGAAAGCTCGGTTTTAAGCACGATAGAAAGCACTGAACTGGCTATTATACACCAAAATCTGTTAGGTGACGAGCGGGATAATTATG
>SDBS01000202.1_pt1 | contig 52304 bp, 54 predicted proteins | sample 2277091 | NCBI WGS metagenome assembly SDBS01 (sample SAMN10404972, study PRJNA504765) | marine sediment metagenome | isolation source: marine sediment core GS10_PC15, 163 cmbsf | place: Arctic Ocean: Southern Knipovich Ridge | collected 2010 | reverse complement strand
GGACTGTGATATCCATATCTTCTAATTCTTCAGCCAAATCTTCACTACTTTTGGAAACTTGCTTGAAAAATTCCATCATTTTAAGGATTGCAGCTGGATCGGCAGCATCTGCGCCTGCTTCCAATAAACCCTTAAGTTCCTTAACTAACGCGTCATCAACCATAATATTTCAACTTTTTAAACTTTTTTCAACCTTCTTTTTGAACTTGAAAAATTGTGTATTATTAATACATTAAATTAATGCAAATTTAATAATTCACTTTACTTTAAAAGGATTTTTCTCTTATCACGTTATCTTGAAAAAACCACAATTATAGATGAGAAAATTTCGTTTTACTTATTAAGAAGAGAGAAGAGATTAAATAACAAAAGAGAAAAATTGACAATTTTCCTATGAATTCTTTTATATCCTTTATCAATTATGGATCTCTATTTCGAGACTTGATCAATTGTGAGATTTAGTTAATAAAAGCGCCCACAGCGGGATTTTCAGAAAAGAGCGATATGCTTTTTCTCTTTGAACCCGCGTCGTAGGAGTGACAGTCCCAAATGCTTAGTCAATACGCAATATATTGCGCATTATAGACCGAGCTACACTATATGGGCATTTTTTAACAAATATTCAAATAACAATCGTTAATTGAAATATAACATTAGAAATAATTCAACTTTTAAAAATTTTATTCTCATACCTTCATTGATACGATTTTTGATAGAAAAATTGAAAAGTTGGAAAAAGTAAAGATTTTTTATTGAAAAGGGTTACTGAATATATATAAATCTAATAACAGTTAGAAAGTCAATTTTACAGTGACCTATTCAAAGACATTTAATTCAATAATAGATGAATTAGAGACGGAAGAGACAGAAATTGTAGCCACTTTTACTAGGTTTTTGGAATTTAGTATTAATTTTATTCAGAGCACTCAAGAACTTAGAGAAGAAATTCTTGATTTTGATAACATATATCAATTTTATGTAAATGATATTAATTTTGAATTATGGATAGAAATATCTAATGGTTCTATAATATACAAGAATGGTATCAACATTAATTCTGATTTAAGAATTTTTCTTACGAAAAATTTATTATTACGATTAATAAAACAAGATATAACAATCACCGATGCTTACATGAAAGGTTTACTTAAAATGCAGGGCGATATTTCACAGGTAGTTAAATTTAGAAATTTAGTTAGATTTTACAGGAAATATGTTAAAAAGACCTTAAACTTTTATGAATAATTATCTCTCAATCGTACTTATACGGTTATAAAAAGGTTTTTTAGAAATCGTAGATAAGAATTAAATAACCTATATTTTCATTAAAATATTTTCAACTAATTAGTTTTAAAAACGATAATTGGGCCTGTAATCTGTTAAAGACCTCTATTAAAAATTGGAAAAATAAGGTACTCCTTCAGTTTAAATCGATGATCTTCTTTTGATTATCTAAGACATGAATTAATAAAAAAGTCATTAAATAATTTCTATCATTTTCTTATAAAAAGCTAATGAATTCCGATTTATTTATCCAACTTGTAAAAAATATTAATAATTATATCATATTAAATGAAAGAGAATTAGTTAAACACCTCAGTACACTACCTGACGATATGTTTAAGAGAACTAAGAAGGGAAATCTCATTAAATTTGAGATTGAGGATAATTCACTAAAACGTCGTCGAGATCCCAAAATCCTTTCGGTAACAAATTTACAACTAATTTTAAATCTTGGTAATAAATTTTTAATAAATAAAGTTTTAAAAAATTTTAATAATCCTGGATTCAAATATGAAAGTGAACGAGTAATTTTCGACATACGTAAGGTTCGAAATTCTATTAAAAAATGGTTTAATTATCCTAAAGTACAAATACATCTTGATAATCTTCTAGAGTTTTTTGAGGTGCCTATAAAAAAAATAGATAAAACTATTATTGATATGGTTTTATGGAAATTTGACGATTATATGGAAGATATTATTTCAGCAACAAGTTTCACAAAAAAATTGGAGCGTTATAAAGATTATTTAACTACTCCTAAAAATTGGTTTGTACCTTATTCTGGAAATTACTTCGAATTCTCGTCATTATTTAATTTTACTACCCATATGTTATTCATCGAGTATTACATTAATATTTCTGATAAAAACAAACTCATTTATCTGAAAGAAGATGTTTTAAATATTCTTTATGAGCATATGATCGATTTAGGAGTTTTTAATCCTGATTCATTAAAAATATTTCGTATACAGTTTACTGCAATCGCTTATACTTTATATATTTCTACTGTAATTAAAATAAAAAAAAATCAGGAGCTAATACAACCTTCTACAATCAAAAAATATATTGTTAATTTACCTAAATATGCTTCACATCTTAGTCTTGGAGAAAATTATTTTCCGGGTCTTTTTAAAAAAAAAAGTGTCATATCGAGAACTACAGCATTAGATATGTTGAAGAAAATTAAAAAAAATCAGAAATTTTGTGCGATTGGATATGAAGAAGCGGTTAATGCTTTAGAGAGCCTAATAAGTTTAAGTAGATCTTATATTTATCGTTCCGCTTATGTAGGAATTTTATCTCATGGAATTCTTGAAGAATTTTTTATGAAAAAATTAATCAAGAAAGATTTCAATGTTGAAAACGAATCGTTAATTAATACTCCAAATTCTCTTCACAGAGCGGATCTTCTTATTAATGCATTAAATGATTCAATGACAAATTTACCCGAAATTGCAGAAGAAAGTGTTGAGAGTATTACTGTAGATTTTACTTTATCAACAGAGAATAAATATATTATTGATAAAACTTACCGAAATTATCAAAGATCTGATAGAATGTTATATATTGTATTATATTCAGAAGATCGGAATAAAAGATCCAAAGAATTAAAGGAAATAATTAAAAATACTGTTTTTAGCTTTAAAGAAAAAGTGAGAGTAATGACTTTGGAAAATTTTTGCATAATTTTTAATCTTAGTAATAAAGATCAAAAAGAAATCCTTGAAAAGTTAAAACTTTTTTATGAGGCTATTAAGAATGACGATGCTCTTGAAAAATTAGAATGTTTAAACTTAGTAAGTCTTAAAACACTTGATAAATTTGGAAATCTTTCTTAAGAAACTATAGAAATTAGATTAATAGTTTCCTCAATAAGTTTCATAAAAAATTTTATTTAGATTATTATATTATATTCATCATAATTGAAAAGGATAATTTTTATTGGGCCTGTAATCTAGTCTGGATTTTATCTTCCACTAAGGAAGATTTCCAGAAAGGGTACCCGGCTTCGGACTGGGATGTCGCAGGTTCGAATCCTGCTAGGCCCACTATTTTTTTAAATTTTATCTTCGGCAGCTATTTTTTTTTCAATTGTTTTTAGGTTTTTAAGTCCTTCAGTAATTAACGTTTCTGGGGAATCTGTAAATGGTTTCCAAATGTTTCCAAATCCAGTATAAAATGATTCTATAACGAGCCATTCTTTATAGTTAATATCTCTAAGAGCTTTAAAAACTTCTTTCCAATTTACTAAGCCAGTTCCTGGTGTTCCACGATTATTTTCAGAGGTATGAAAATGTCCGAGATAGTCTCCAGCTTTTATAATTGAATTATAAAAATTTAATTCTTCTAAAATTAAGTGATGCGTATCTAGTAGTATAAACATATTTAGTTCTCCAACATCCTTACAATATTTTAATGCATCATCTACTGTATTAATGAAATATGTTTCATATCTATTAATTTGCTCTATCCCTATTGATATATCAAAACCATTAGCATATCTGGCGATTTCTTTCATCGAATTTACAGAATTCTTCCACTCATCTTCTGAGGGCGCTGAGCCAGTGAAAATCCCCCCTGCTTTATATACTACACCTCCAATTTTTTTAGCGTGTAATATATTAGCATGATCAATCGCTTGTTTAAATCGAGTAATTCCAGCTTACGTGTATTATCATCTAATGATGCGATATCTGAATCTTTTTCGCATCCATAACAAACACAAGCATCTAAATTCCATTTATCCAATTCATTTCTAACCTTTTTGGATGGAAAGTTGTCGGGATTAAAAATGGGAATCTCCACAACGTCACAACCAAGTTCCTTTACTTTTTTTATTAAATATAAATCTTCTTCTGTAAAATTACGCCATATTTATACATCCTTAGATCACTTACCCATATTTATAAAAATAAATTTTTTTATTTTGTTATACTACATCAAAAAATTGGCTTTAACCTAAACTTATTTAATAATTAAATTCATAATAATTAATAACAAAACTTTTACGAATGGTTACTTCTAATGCCCGTTGCTTTGGATTTAGATTTGATTTTGAATAATTTAGTAAATGATCTGAAATCTAAAGTTTATTTTGTAATAATCACTTCGGAAAATGGAGTAGTGAAAAAAGCTTACATCAATGAAGATGAATTCAATAAGGCGTCTATTAGTTTAAATATTTCTCAGCTTTACGAGCTCGCAGAAGAGATTACAGATGAAATAGGTCTGCATAAACCAGATTTCAATATTGTGCATTCAGATAACTTTTATATACTATCAATGAAAATTTTAGAGAATATTATTATTATATTAACAGAAGACCAGATTGAAATAAGTCATGTATTTGATATAATTAATAAAATCGCGACTCCTTCTTGATTAAATACTATCTTAGTAAGGTCTCTCTGATTGTGCCTAAAATTCAGCTAAAAGTCTTTTTTTAATATTTAAACTGTTGATAATAGGTCGTATATATGCTCAGCAATAATTTTTCCGTGAGCTACAGCGTCAACTACACTCTTTGATCCAATAACACAATCTCCTCCTGCAAACACTTCTGGAATAGAAGTTAAGAATTTTTCATCCACTACAAATGTGTTTAAAGGAGTAATCTTAAATTTATTTTTATTAAATCCACTGATATCTGTATCTTGACCTATTGCTTCAATAACATAATCTGCCTCTACTTGAAATTCAGAATCATCAAGTGGTATTGGTCTGGGTCGTCCAGTTGAATCAAGGTCTCCTAATTCCATTTTTTGGCAAACCGCACCTTGAACTACATCTTCTGTACAGACAAATTCAGTGGGTGTTGTTAGATATTTAATAATTATGCCTTCGTTTTCCGTATCTCTAATTTCAGCTTTACCTGCAGGCATCTGCTCTCTCTCCCTACGATATAAAATAGTGACATTTGCTCCGAGTCGCTTAGACACTCTTGCAGCATCAGTTGCAGTGCTTCCTCCTCCTATCACAATTACTTTTTTATTTTTAAGAGGGGGCATTTGTTTTTTCATATTATAATTTTTTAAAAATTCAAGAGCCTGTAGAATTATCTTTGATTCTTCACCTGGAATTTTCATCCATTTCGCTTTATGAGTTCCAATTCCTATGACAACTACGTTAAAACCAGATTCGAATAAATTATCAACGGTAAAACTCTCATCGATGCTTTTATTTGTAATAAATTCAATACCTAATTTTTTAATGTTTTCTAATTCACCATTTAAAATTGCCTTAGGTAGTCGAAATTCAGGAATTTCTAAGGCCAACATCCCACCTATAATACTTTGTTTTTCAAAAATAGTAACATTTATACCATGTTTCCGTAAGTAGTAAGCAACGGTTAAACCAAGAGGTCCAGAACCAATTACTGCTACCTTTTTTCCTATATCTGGTTCACATTTGAAAAATTCGGTAAGCGGTCCATAATGATCCACTAAGAACCGTTTAATAGTGGGAATTTGAATAGATTCTCCTATCTTTCCAGCAGTACAATGAAGTTGACAATACCCTGGACAAACTCTTTCAACACTTCTTGGGAATGGATAATGTTCATAAATAATTTTTAGCGCTTCATTAATATTCCCTTCTAATATGTTTTTAATTATTTCTCTGGAATTACAATGAGTAGGACAATATTTCATACATGGTGGGGGTTTCTCTTTTGGATCGCTATTTTTAAAACATTGATAGCATCGTTCACATTCTTTAACGACCTCATCAAACTCAATATATCCAAGATTAACTTCATCGAAATTATTGATTCGTTCTTTTAAATAATGTTGCTCTACAGCTACCTTACTTCGAACTCCTTTTTTTTCCTTGTCCAACTTCTTTCCCATTATTTGTTATTTAAGTTCATTTGGTAAACCAACAGAATAATATTTCTATATGTTCATGGAGAAAGTTAACTTTAAATAAATTTAGCTTTTAAAATAAAAATAGAAATAATAAAAAGGAGTTTATAATCTTAAGGAGGATATCTTAGCTCGTATATACTTTTCCCTCCATTAAGAGGTCCTTTTATATAGGGTTCAATTTCCTTAGGATCTCGTTGAGTAATACTCTCAGTTGGAGGTAATGTTCCAACAGGAAAAGTCTTTAATATATCGTTAACTAATTTCTCCAAATAGTCTAGGAATGCTTCCATTCCAGGTTTTCCTTTTTCAAATGAAGCTTTACTTGGGCAACCAACATGACCTTCTGGATATGCTGCTACTTCAATAGGACCAAATCCTACCTGTCCGTACCATCTAATTGGCTTTTGGTAGATATTTCCAGCTTTATCTACATGTCCGTCAGGCATCCATCCTATAACTTCGTTGTCTTCACATGAATCAATTAATTTTACCATCTCTGGGAATAATGTCATTGAAAAGGAGGTTTCTGCTTCATCTGCGTGAATGAATGGTGTTTCGAATGGTCCACCATGTTCTTGATCCATACAGTGTTCTGGTATAGCATGATACCAATTAACATTACAGATAACCATCGGTAATTGGTAATTTTTTGCAAATTCATGAATAGCTGAAGGAATTACATATTCCTGACCATGTCCGTTTAAAAGTATCATTTTCCTGAATCCCATGTTCCAGCAACCAGCCATAACGGAACGTAAAAGACTTTTAAAAGTTTCTTCAGGAACGATGATCGTACCGGGCATTCCAACATGGTGATACGGATGTGAGCCATACCAGGTTGGTTGAGCAACAGTACATCCCGTTGTTTGTGCAACTAATTCTGCCATACGTGTTACTAGAAATGTATCCTCACCTATACAAGCGGCAGGTCCATGGTTTTCAGTGGAGCCAACAGGTATAATAATGACATCATTCTTTATCACGCGCTCTTTTATTTCGGCGATACTCATATTTTGGAGATAAATTCCATCTGGTAAATCAAGATGACCACTTTTAGGTGGTAAATTCCAATCTGTCACAATAAATCACTTTGAATAAACTATTCTTATTAAATAATTAAATCTCGAATTAATGATAAATTTTTTATAATTACTAAAAAAAGAGAAAATGAAAAGAGAGAGTAAATTACAAAAATATAATATTGCTCCAACTTTGTAATAAAAAACGGGGAACTCTAAACTGGATTCAAAATTTAAATCCTAAACCCCATATAATAATTAATTTTTATTTATATATATAATAAGCTAATTATAAAAATTCTCGCCCTAATAACTAATTATTTAGAAGCTTGTTTAAAAATATATGAAATTTTTTAATATAGGGACAAATAATTAGATTATTATGAAACTAAGTATAGTTTCTGGGTTAAAGGAATCCAAAAGCAATCAAGAAAAAGCTATAGAGCAATTTTCTTCGTTATGTGATTTTCTAAAACCTCTAAATTATGATGGTATTGAACTAAGCTTATTGGAACCAGAAAAATTAGATGTAGGAAAAATAATCGAAATTAAAGATTCATACGAAATGGAAATCTCAGCGTTAGGAACAGGTTCAACATTTATAAGATTCGGTTACTCTTTAGGACATGCTGATGAAAACTTACGACAAAAGGCAATAGAAAGAATTAGGGAATATATTGAATTTGCACGAGAATCGGATTCAAAAGTTATAATTGGTTTAATTAGAGGTCGTTATAATAATGAAAGTAGTGCTAAAAAGGAGAAATTAAATATTAAATCATCTTTAAAAGAGTGTTGCCGTATTGCGGAAAATAACAATGTAATATTGGTATTTGAGCCAATAAATAGTTTTGAAATTGATTCTTATAATACGGTCTCAGAAGCAGTGAATCTTATTGATGAAATTGGTTCCGAGAATTTAAAATTATTACTCGATTCTTATCATATTAATTTAGAGGAGGACCCTGGATTTATTTGGGATTATTTAAAAGATATTACAAACTATGTTGGTCATATCCATTTAGCAGATTGTACTCGGAGGGCTCCAGGAACAGGACATTTTGATTTTAGAACATTTTTAACGATTTTTAAAACTGCTGGTTATAATGATTATGCTTCAATTGAGACAATTATGAAACCCTCTTTTGAAGAGGTTGCTAAAGAGAGTTCAGAATATTTAAGATCGATTATTTAAAATGAGATTCTAAAAAAAGAGAGAATTTAATATTTACTTAAGAATTTAATCAATTTTTACAGAGATTTTACAGTTTTCTCTATCTGTTTGTAATAATATTAGATTTTCAGGAACATCATCAATTGAAATCTCTTTTGTAATCAAGGGTGTCATGTCCATTCCAGCAGCCATACAACTAATGACGTTTGGAAAAGTCCCGTGCCCGCTGTGGCCATACACTTTAAATAGGAAAACTATTTAAGCTTGTGCACCAACAATTCGGGCTCTTCTTACTTGAAAATATTCTCCACAAACTGGCATTCTCTGCTCTGCTCTTGCTACAATAACAACTGTTGTATTTACAGATTTAGTTTCCCATATTGCATTCTGAATATCATCAGTTACTACATGGGGTAATCCCGTTGCTTCTAAATAAAGAGCAGCACCTTCATTATTCGTAAGTTCTTTAACTTTCTCCACAAAATTTTCTTTTAAGGGATTAATGATATAATCGGCTCCTAATTTTTTTGCTAAAGCAGCCCTATTTGAGTCTGGTTCAGAAACGATACAAACTCCAGCTCCAGCAAATTTTAAGATGCTTGCCGCAGCAAGACCAATTGGACCTCCACCTAAAACTACGACATTTTCACCAGGTCGAATTCCCCCACCTCTTTCTATAACAGCGTTATAGGCAACAGATGTGGGTTCAACTAAACTCCCTGCCTTAAAGATATCATCATATCTCCCTTCTAATTTTTTAAGACTCCAACATAGTTTAGCGGGAACTGCAATATATTCAGCGTAAGCCCCATCTATAGAAAATCCTAACTCTTGTAATCTTTCGCAATGGTTAGGATAACCATCGCAGCATGGGCGACACTCACCGCACCATACCATTTCTTCAACAGTGACAGGTTCACCAACTTCCCATAATGTACCAGTTCTCTTACTTATTGCTTGACTCCCAACTTCAACAATTTCCCCCGCAAATTCATGTCCGAGAGTGACAGGAAAGGCTGTTAATCCCGGATAATAAATATACCCACCATCATTAGCTTGCGCCATGTGAACATCAGATCCACAAATTATGGTCTTGAAAGCAAACTTTCAAAAATTCCACATCTTTTGACGTCTACAAGCACTTCGTTAGGGTTAATCTTTGGGATTGATTTATTAACAGCCTTAACTACAGGATTTTTCCATACTTGCGAGCCTAAATAAGTTAATTTACCATCTATGTCTTTAGAACCTAATTTATAATCTGATTTTGGAGACCATTTAGCATCTAATTCTACAGTCTTCATTCTTTTTTTTCAACTCCATGATCAATTATGGTAGTTATTAATATGCTTATATTAAATTAAACTTTTATCAGCAAATTGGAAAAAAAATATAAATTAGACTCTTCTTATAATATCAGTTTTAATTTTCTTTAACTTTAAATTCCTCTAGAAAAAAAGTTAGAACAACACAGAGGGCAAGTAAAACGGTTTGAATAATCAATGCAGGAAAATAATCTCCTGCTACTTTTACATTCTCTAGGCCTACTATAAAGATTATTCCCCCGATGGCTCCACCCATCATTAGCATCCCATTTGAGCTGGCTTCTGGGACCGGTTTAGTGACATCTACTGCATACTCTAATGTTACTGGCCCTGAGCCCATTAAACCAAAACCAAAACATGCGATAGAGATGATTAATAGTAGGGCATTATAAGAAAAGGAAAATACTAATAAAGAAACAGTTGCGATTATCATTGATAAAATCATGATACTCTTTCTATGTTTTAATTTATCTGATAGAAGAGACATGATAATCGTGCCAGCTATCCCCCCACTTAATAATGCCATCCCTAATATACCTGCAAAAATGGAATCAAATCCTCTTGGAATAACAATTAACTCAATATAAGTGGTTATCATATTAAATGTCCCCATTCCAAGTGTAAAAATCACAGTTAAAATTACAAAATTGCGATTTGAAAATAATAATTTGAATCCTTTCAACATATAAATTTTATCTATTGCAGAATTAGAGGACGGTGGGGTGGGTGGCTTGTTTTTTACAAGTATAACAAATACTATACTTGAAATTAGTGCTAGTATCCCGTAAATAAGTAGCATGCTCCCAAAATTAAGAGTTATAACTAATATGGGGGTTAAAATCATTCCTAATGCAACACCAAGACCCGTTGCGATCAATGAAATCCCAGTTGCAGTAGTACGTTCCGTTTCAGGAAACCAGTTTGCAGATAATTTAGTAATAGTATTCAATAGAAAAGGTTGTGCTATGGCAATTCCTATGCTAAAAGTTAAAGCAAGGATATAATTGTTGCCAGCGATAAAGCGCAGAAAGCCAAATACGCCCATTAGAAGAGCTCCAATGCTAGCTCCAATTTTAAATTCATATTTATCTATTAACCAGGTTGCTAAAAAAGTTATAGGTATATACACAATTAAAAAAACGAGTGATATGAAAATCACCAAGAATTCATCAACGCCATAAAATTCCATTGCATGGGTAGTAACGGGAGCATATGTAGTCCATAATATATTTGAAATAACATTAACCAAGAAGAACAAAAGCAAGACAATCCAACGATATCCGTAAACTTGTAGGTCTTGCGTACTCATAATTCTATTTTAATCCATAACTAGTTTAAAATCATTTTAAAAAATCTTAGTGTTTTACGTAAATCTACACCTATTATGGATAGTAAGTCATTCTAAAAAGAATTATGGAAATATTGTTTTAAAAATATTAAAAAAAAAAGAAAATATTTAGAGTTAGATTTTAACCTAGACTTTTTATCTTTTGTTTATGCAGTTCAGTAAGTTTTCTTCTATTTTCCATTAATCGTTCTCCATGAATAGGATAATAATACATTCCAATCAAAGATATTGCAAGAACAACAGCGGGATATACACCCATTAGAAGTCTAAGTGCTAAAATTGTTTCATCGCCGGGGTGTGGAGTATAGGTCCCCCAATCTACATTGGCAAATACCACACCAATAATTACAAAATTAATGATTGCCGATGCTCTTAATAGAAAATTGATAACTGCATAATAAATACCAGACCGTCGCGTTCCGTGTGTAATTTCGTCCTCATCAATAATCTCTGCTATGCATTGATCGTAGAAATATAGGCCTCCACCTTGTCCGATGCCAAGGAAAATCATAGCTATTAAAGCCATTTCGAAGCTAGTCGAAAAAGCATAAAATATCATTGGTATCATCCAAGCTGTAATTCCTATTATTCCACTCATACGTGCCCCTTTTTTTTTTCGAATATATTCCCACAATGGCGTAGAAGCCGCAGCACAGATAAAATAGACCAGAAGGAGAATTAAAAGCCCAAATTCGTCAACCCCAATAGCAAAAATTGCATGCAGTCCAACCAACATTCCTAATAGGCCAATACACAACCATGTACCAAGAGCAGGGAATAAAAACCATTGAAACGACTTATTTTTAACAGTATATTTCAATGTATCTTTAAAACCCATAGCCGTCTCTGCATCCTTTTGAAAAACCTTAGGTTCACGGACGCCCCACTTTAATATTACGCCATATGTTAGAATAATTACAATTCCTGCTATGACTCCTACTAGTTGATATTGACCCATAGTATAAGGATAATTGTGTATATTTGCTAAATCTTCGATGATCAAAAGGGGGAATATAAATGCGAATATGGTGGCAATATATACAAAAGAAATGCGAATTTTCCCTGTTTTAGCCCGGTCTTCCATTTCAACGAACATTTCCGAAAAAAGTGCGTTATAATTTAAATTAAATGATGTGTACACAGTATCGAATAGCATAAGAATAATCATAAAATAAATAAAATTTGCTATATCTGAGTTTAAACCGACTGGTGGTGTAAATAACAATATCATTAGAACTCCTAACGGGATGGTCGCAAACAGCATCCATGGAACTCTGCGTCCACGTTTAGATCTCGTCCGATCGGACAGATAGCCAATTAGAGGATCGTTGATAGCATTCCATACGCTCCATATAACCATACCAGCACTAATCCACAGAACTGGAACTCGTACGACTGCGAAATAGAATATAAAAAGCAAAAAATTAAATACGTTAAGCGCAATATTATCTCCTACTTCTCCAAATGCGAAGGCAATTCTCATTCTCCCTGAGACTTTCTCAATTCCTTTTTCACTCATAAAATCACAATTTTTTGTAATAAAATTTTTTAATATATTATAGAATATATTAATTTAAATTGTTTTTTCATAAATTTAAATCTTTAACTAAAAAGGATAATAAATCTTAAAAAAAATTGAGAATTGAAATTTCTATTTTTCGATATTTATAACTTTCCTTAAAGAAGTAGCGTTATTAGATGATAGAATATTTACTCAAATATTTAAAAACTATAAAATTAAAGAAATAATATGGTTAAAAAATTTGTTGTTGGAGTTATTGGCGCCGGAAGGATCGGAAAAATACATATTGAGAATTTAATACACAAGATAACCAATATAAAATTAAAGATTGTAGCTGATGTCAAGATAGAGCCTCAATTGATGCAATGGGCTTCTGAGATAGGTATTCCCTACCTCACGACTGATGCGAGTGAAATCTTTACGGATCCTGACATTGATGTAGTCGTAATTGCTTCTTCTACCAACACCCATGCAAAATTTATTAAAGAAGCTGCGTTAGTCAAAAAACACATCTTTTGCGAAAAACCCATCGATACGGATTTAAATCGAATCAAAAAAACTTTAGCAATTGTTAAGAAGGAAGGTGTTAAACTAATGGTTGGATTTAACCGGCGCTTTGATCATAATTTCAAGAGGATTCACGATGCCGTTGTTTCAGGTCAAATTGGGATTCCTCAAATAATAAAGATAACCTCTCGAGATCCTTCACCCCCACCAATAGAATACATTAAGGTCTCAGGCGGAATTTTTATTGACATGACCATACACGACTGGGACATGGCACGCTTTCAAGCTGGAAGTGAGGTTGAGGAAGTTTATGCAACTGGAGATGTCCTTATAGATCCGGAAATAGGAAAAGCAGGAGATATAGATACTGCAGTTGCTGTGTTAAAATTTAAAAATGGAGCATTGGGAATTATTGATAATTCACGTCAAGCAGTATATGGATACGATCAGCGTGTTGAAGTATTTGGTTCAAAAGGCTGTGTTATAGCTGAAAATGACACTCCTAACACAGTTCGAATATATACTACTGAAAATATTAATACCGATAAAATTCCACACTTTTTCTTAGAAAGATATATGGAATCTTATGCAGCAGAATTACAATCATTCTTTAATTGCTTACAAAATGATCAAGAACCTTTTCCTTCTGGAAATGATGGACTCCAAAACGTTTTGGTGGCTATGGCAGCAAAGAAATCATTTGAAGAGCACCGTCCCATAAAAATTTCTGAGATTGACATGTAACTTATTCTTAGTCTCTTAATTATATTAAATCAATAAAAAAGAGAATTTTTTAATGAAATAAACACCTATTAAATATTAAAACCAATAAAGCTAATAAAAGTACAAAGAGTTGATTACAATGGATTTTAAGGATTTAAAAGCGGCTTCCGCAATGTTTAAGCCAATGATAAAAAAAATATTCCCTCCCAAAAAGAGCGTATTTACTGTAGATACTACGGGGGATGGAAAAGTCGATAGCATTAAACTCGTAGCGCTAAATGTGATAGCTCCTTTTGGTATTCCTGCTAAAGGAGATTTAGGGAATATTAACGTTGACGAGATTGACGCTTCTGAATATGGGAAGCTTTTACTTGATGGAGAGGTAATAGATATTTCTAAAAATACTAATAATGTAGATTTAATTAAAGAGAGCCTACGTATTTATCATAAAAATGAATCATTTTCTTTTAATGATGCTCTTGGAGGTAGTTTTGGAGGAAGAACAATTGCTATGGGAGATCAGATTATTGTAGTATTCAAATTGGATGAATCTTTTTTGGCAAAACTCACTGAGGGAAAACATACACTTTCTGTAGAATCAGAAAAATTTCCTAATATCGAAATAGGTTTTGAATTAACAAAAAATACTATAAACCAAAAATTTACTCCGTAAATTCCTTAATTTTTTTATTTCTTTCTTACTCTATTATCAATCTCTTACTCTTTTTTTATAGATCTTATATTATCAATATCATTATTAATAATTTGATGGAAGTACTTAACAAGATTTGAAATTAAAAAAAATAAAAAATTAAAAAAAATTTTACTTATTCCTTGATTTCTTAATTTTTATAGCATAAATTATCGAGACTATCGAGACGAGAATTACGACGATAGGAATATCATATCCAGGAATAGCATCCTTCTCACCTTCATCTTCTTCTTCATCTTCCTTCCCGTAATCAGTTCTCCACATTTCGAAAACCTTATTACCGCTATTTTCATGAATATTCATTCCCATAAGTAGGCCGTTTTCAGAATATGTCAAATGAACACTAAAATTATCATAGCAAAATTCAATGTTGTACTCATTCCACCTAGGGTCACCCCAGTGATGGATATCGTAGTTGTTGTACCAATCATAGTTATCTGCCCGATCTAAGTATCTCCAAATATTGTTTGACGGTATAAAAAAGTTCGAGAATAATCTGAAAAGAATCATTAAATGCCAACGGAGGGACTCTCAAAAAGCCCGAACAGAATCTTTTTTTTGAACCTTGCCGAAATCGAGAGAAGCTCCCGTTCTTCTCGGTACCCAGATCTTCAGTTTCACCTTCATCGATAAATCCGATAAATCTGGTGCGTTCTTACCCTTGTAAGGATTAAATCCTCAACGCAATCCGGGCTACGCCACGTTGGCACCTATGATTATCTCACTTCGCGATTAAAAAATTTTAATCCCTAATAAGATAACACATAAAGTTCAGAATGTCATAAAAATCTTTTTAGTATTTAAATGGTGAAATGGTATTATAGGGTGGGAAAAAAGCCAAGCTATTATCTTTCAGTTGACCTCGGATAGAATTTCATCATTGATGCGCTCAAACATTTGAAAAAGGGTAAATAACCCTATTACCAAATATAAACAAAAGTTTTTTAAATATATGGTTACACTATTGATATAATTTGTATATGAGTATATTTGATTTTAATTTCAAATTACTATCACTGTAAGTAGATTCTATGCTATTTCAATTGAATAACGTTCAAGAAATCGAATTTTTATCTTATTTAACGGGAATTTTCTTAGGATTAGAGTTAGTGATATATATGTTTTATCGATATCATAAAACTAAAGACGAAAGACTTCCATTAAATAAGATTTTATTGTCCTATGGTATGTTTTACTCCTTGTTAATTTTAGGCATTTTTATTTCAGCTATTAATAGATTTTTCATTTCAGATGCTTTTGAAAAAGAATTATTTTATAAAATTGGATTAATTTCTATTTTATTTTCTTCTATTACTTTTCTATTTTTCATTAGGATTGAAGAATTTTCAAAAATAATCAATCTAAGAATAGCTAGATATATAATGCTAATAGGATTAATTTCTATCATCATTATCTTTTTTCTACCAGTTAATTTTACTATATCTTTTATTATAGTTTCCATTTTAACTATAATTTTATTATCATACATCCTAGTTATTCAAATTAAGTTAATCATAACTTCAAAAGGAAATATAAAAAAAAGATTGAATCTAGTTTTCATTGGCGAAGTTTTAGATATTATTTCTTTATCTTTTATTTCGGAGTCTCCTCTAGGTTTTTCTCAAATAGATTTCCTTTCGACTCTTTTTTTTATCGGTGTCATTTTGTTAATCTCTGGTTTTATCGTTGCATCATTAGGTGTGTATGCTTTCCCTGTGTTCTATGAATTTAAATTGAAGGAAAATCTCTTAAAATTATATATAATTAACCAAGATAGTAATTATAGTTTATTTAGTCATGATTTCTCTGATATCAAACAGGATGATGCCCATATTGATCATGAAATTCTATTTTCTGGCGGGATCATCGGAATTGATATTATAATTTCACTTATAACAGATACAAAAAATGAAAACATTAACAAAATTAAACAAGCAGATTCTTTTATTCTTTTAGAATATGGAACTCAATTTTCATCCAACATAATCTATGCGTTAGTAGTTAAAAATGATATAAAGAGTAATCGTTATTTTTTAAAATCAATAAAAGATCAATTTGAATCATTTTATAAAGAGATGTTAAGTGAATTAGATAATATAACGGGAAGCAAAAAGCTGCTTTTTAGTAGTTTTGAAGTACTTATAAATAATATCATTTATTCAATGGGTGGTTAAAATATTATTGATTGAATTTCCTATAAGTGGAGATCTTAGATTACCATTATTGATAATGGAATGGATTTTTATAATTACCTGTTTTGAGATAAGTCTAATATTTCTGGTGCGGTACAAAAATCAAGAGAAGATTGTAAGAAATTTACAGGATCTCGGATATTTCTCAGTTTTCTTCGGATTTTCATTAATGTGGTTATTTTATATTATAGGAGATTATTACTCTCCAGATGAGATAATGTCTCCATTTTTAATTTGGAGTCATGGAAGCATGAGAACTCTTTTCTTAAATTTTGGCTATTTTACAATAATGATTGCAGTATTTTTTTTACTACTAAGTGTTGAAAAGTATAATATGTTTTTATTTAAAAGATATTTTTTTACGGGAATCTTCTCAATCTGCTCTATTCTTTTTATAATACTATTTTTTATCGATATTAGGATTACTCAGCCCATAACATATGTCTTTTGGATTGGATTTATATTATTTTTTGCTATATTCTTAATAAAATTTTTTAATAAGTTGCAGAGCAAGATTTTGCTCTTATTCAGCGGACTCGTTCTGATGTTAATCGGATTTTTATTTACTACAGATGCACTAATAGAAGCTTTAGGATTTGAAGGTCGGTTGTTAGGAGCGATGCTTCAGTTAATATCTGTTATAATATTATTCTATTTTTTTTCAATACTTCCGCCATTTAACGAGTTTGATTGGCAAGAAAAAGTTGAGAACGTATTTTTGGTAAATAATGCGGGTCTTTGCTTATATTATAAATATTTTAAAGAAAAAGAATTAATTAACGAAAATTTAATTTCTGCTGCAATTTTAAGTATAAATGTGATGCTTAAGGAGATGACTGGGCAAGGTCACGAAGATATTTCGGTTTTTAAGAAACAACACGAGACTGTAGTTATTTATCCTGGTAAATTTTTAACTGGAGTTTTATATATATCAGAAGATTTAATGACACCAAGAATAATATTAAAAAATTTTGTTGATAAATTCGAACTAATTTATCGTAATATTTTACTAGATTGGGATGGAGAAACTAAGATATTTAATCAGGCGGAAATTATAGTAAAAGATATTTTTATGAGTTAGAAAAATACTTTCTCTCTATTTATGTATTTTTAATATTATTTATTTTTCCAAGATGGAAATTTATTAAAGATATATCTACCGACGATATAAGCTAAAAAAACTCCGGCAATCTCATCAACTATGTAATGTTGTTTGACAAATAATGTTGACAATACTACACCACTTGCGATGAAAAAAGCGATGAAAGCAATAATCTTTGTTTTACTATTTGGATTAATTTGATGATATCTATACCAAACATAAAAGCACATAGCAGACATGCCAGCATGCATACTTGGAAAGCAATTGAAAGAGGTTTCAAACTCATAAATAAAATACATTGTATCAGCAAAAAAATTACCCTCAATTTTATTAGCCAAAAGTTCTTGTCTCCACCAATAGGTTGATACGGGAAAAATGATATAAACAATTGTAGCTATTAGATTCATAATCACGATGGACCACCCTAATGCATACCCTTTATCCTCCTGAATGAACGTGAAATAGAGGAGAGTCAAAATAACCATAGGAAAATAAAGATACACATAAAAAATAGCCATTTCTGGGACAAATGGAATATAGTTTTCCCCGAGAAAATCTAAGTGATATCCTGACCCTTCAGGATATAAGTTACCTGTCCATTGATACAAAATATAGACTAATATTATTAGATAGAGAAATATGAATAGAAATAAATTTCCAACTATAAAAGTTAATTTTCGGCTCCATTTGGAGGACTTTCCCTTAAAAAATACCTTTTCAATTCCTTTTTGAAATTTATCGTGAAAATGAATAGCTGATCCTTCAATATGAGTATATTTTTTAAATATTTAATATGGAATATGTAATAATAATCTTATCTAATCATTTGAAATGTCATATTATTAAGTACCAAATTTAGTTCATTCTCAAAAGAGCTTAAAATTTATGATACACTTCTTTAATTTGTTTTCCTATTATTTCAATATTATCTAAATCAGCAGTTCCTAGTCCTTTTTTCTCAGCAAAGGTTAAATATTTTACCGTATTTTGATCAAACCCTATAATTTTGCTTCCAATTGTATCAACAGCTACTGGATCTTCTCCAGCAATTATAAGATCCATTTTCACCGGGCTTCCTCCCAATTCAAAACCGTTAGAGCCTATTATTCCATCAATGATTTGAAATTTCATTTTTTTTCGTAAAACGGAAACTAAGTCAGCAATTTTTTTGTGGAGGCTAGAATGCATTATACCTTTAGGGAGGATTGTTCCCATCATATTTTTCATACTTAGAGTGGTTTCAGCCATACTGTGGGTTTTTAATGAGGGAACAGAAATGATACAACTTGCATCCATTGCAGTTTTGGCTATATTTACTGTTTTTAGAGCGAGTGGACCTGAGACTTTAACATTTTCTATCATTGTATCAGAGTTCAAATCGCGAACTTCAATACCGTAATCTTCTAATTTGGAAACGTTGTTATTTTTCAAAACAACTTCATAAGAACTCGAAGGTAACTCACCGCCATCTGCTACAATTATTTTTTCGGGATTTATCGTCGCTTCATTTATCAGGTAAATGATTATACCTTCTAAAGTTTCAGTGGAGGTCACATTTCCTGTATCAGAATGGTCCGAACATACCCAATTGGGATTAATTAGTATTTTCGTTTCAGAATTAGTAATATAATTCTTCAGAGGAATAGATTTCAAGGTCCTAATTACGACTTCTTGGTTTGACTCTTTAGGGTACCGTTTTATCACGTAAACATTTGTTTTGGGCATAAATGCTCAATATATAGACTATAATTTATATTAATTCGAGACATTCAATTAAAAGAAATTAGATAAAATAAAGATAAAAATTTATTGAAATTAGTTTAGGCCATCACATATTTTCCTTCAATACTTTTATTGCGTCCTGCCCTCTTTCTTCTAAGATTTTTTTTAAGAACTCTAGTGGATGTTTCACATGAGGCTCTAAGGGTTCACCGCGGTGTTTTAAGGAAATTGCCTTTGTAGGACATTTATGGACACACACTCCACAGCCAATGCATCGTTCTTTGTCAAATGTTATCTTCTTTTCTTCCTCTATAAATTTTATAGCTTCAATTGGACAGCGCTTGGCGCAGAGACCACATTTTATGCATTTTTCTTCATCTTCCCACGCGCGATAATAATTTGACGTATGCTGACCCCTTGGACTCAGAACACCAGGATGCATTTTTATCTTTTCAAAGAAAAGGCAATAATCTTTGGAGCAGTTACAAATAGACGTAACACCTGTTGTAGTTTCTGTTGAAAAATTGTCAATTGAATGAACTAATCCAGCATCAGCTGATTCTTTGAATATCTTTAGTGTCTCTTCCTTAGTTATTTCTTTTCCCATACCCTGTCGAACAACATGTCTGCCAAGATCATTAAAATGGAAGCAATTCCATGTTTCATATTTACTTTTTTCGAAATTAGGATCTATATTGTGCCTATGTCGACAAGAGCAGTGCACTACGGAGAAATACTCGATATCATCAACAATTTTTAAGATATCTTCATAAGGCATGACCTTACGGTCGTCATTAATAGTTTGATTTATTGGAATCGCTCTCATGGGCGATGTAGGATATCCCATCACCAGGTCTCCATAACCTTCTATATAATACTTGTTTACTAATGATGAGAGTTCAACCATCCACTCTTCATCTTGACCTAGCCACCAAGGCATTCTATATATTGAATCCATCAGAGTTCCAATGGAGTAATTTACTTTCTTTTTTTCTTCATAACGATAGATAAGACCTTTTCGTGCCATTTCATCTAATATAGGTTCAAGCTCTTCTACAGGAATACTAGCTATTTTTGATAGCTGCTTTGCTGTTTGGCCCCGCATAGGTAATTTTGATAGTAATTCAGCTTCTTCGGGAGTATAACGTCTTTTTATTATTTCTGGAAGGAGATCTGAATCAACTGGAGGAAGTACCCAATTTTTTAATTTTTTAATGAATTTTTGGTATGATTCTTCGGACATATTAACTTCACAACTATATTGTACTTAAAAGTAAAGACTTTTTCAAGTAGTTTAACAAGTCTAGAAAATTGTTATCATTATTAATAATTAATTGTTTATTAGAAAAAGGAACTCAGTGTTTTTATCATCTGTTAACACTGTAGTTAAACTAGTTAATTTTTATTTAAAATTTCAACTCTTTTTTGTTTTGGTAATTTTTCACTCGCATATCTAAGTACTAAACGTGGCAATCGAGTTTTATTTTTATTTAAATACTCTATAATTTCATTAGGTTTATAGTTAGAACATGTCTTTAGGAGCCATCCAATGCCTTTAAGGATATAATCCTCATCATGTTGAAGCATTTTTTCGACCAATTCATAAACGTATTCTTTAGAAATAAAAAAATCCTTTCTCATCATTATAACTTTTAATAATATCACCATTGCGGCTCTTCTAATCCATAAATTCTCAGACGAAGACCATTTATCAATAGTTTCCTTTGCTAGAGCCTCATTTCCTTTTTTACCTAAAAATGGCCCTATCACTCTTATCATAGTAGTATCAGTTATTGCCCAGCTATCAAAATTATTAGGTATTATCTCATATATCATTTGTACAGTATTTTTATTAAAATTCCTTTTAAATCGATTTAATAAAAATAATCCACTCACTTTTTCATCGTGGACATCAGATTTAACAAACTCTTTAAATATCTCACATGCTCCTTCATAAGATAATTGATATTTCTTGTGAATTTCCCTTGCCAATCTCTCAATCTCAGAATGTTTGTTACCATATCCAATAAAATTAGGATTCTCGGAATTCAATATTTTATACATTCTTGATCTTTGTTCTTCCGTTAAATTGGAGGCATTCTTCATTAATATCGTTTTAATCTCATTAATTATTTTCATGTTCATAAAAATTCTTCTAATCCTCTTTTTAAATTAATTCTTTATCTCTGATTTATTAAATTTCAAGATTACGCTATGGACTTTTAGAACGGATCTTTGAAGGTTGAATCCTAACAAATACACATATATATAAATTAAAGTATATTTTTATTGATTGCATCTATAATCCATTATAACAATCTTATTAGTAGAAGATTAAACATTATATTTATGATTATTAATAGTAGAGATTGACCATGGAACAAGATATTATTACCGGCATTGTTTACACTGAGCTTGATGAGGAAATAGGCCCCAATCCTATTATTTGGTATCCTTCAGATTTAGCTGAAAGCCTACTTCTTCATATCAGTATAAAGACTTTAACACTTCTATCAGGAGAACAGGGTATAATTCCAGAATCTCTAATTATTATGCCTTTTCAATCATTGAACTTGAAAAGTATAATAAAATATTTACAATGGAACGATAAAGATAAAAGAGGTGGTATTGGGCAAGCTGCGATCACACTCCTCTTTAAAGATTTTAATGATCTAATTTTTTACAAATACAAGGAAAATTTAGAGGATTTATTCAATGAAAGCAAAAAGATTATTGTTAAACTAAAAGAAAAGAAAGCAGACGATGATCAAATAAATGCTGAAGTTAGAAATCTAAATTCTACAATCATAGCAACATTAGAACGATTGAAAACTGAAGAAGAAACTGCAATAAAAAAGGAAGAAATTCCTAAAAAAACAAAACAAATTTCTGATCTTATAGATTACAAATTTAAAATAATTTTTTGTGGGGATCCAGGTGTGGGTAAAACTTCCCTTGTGCTCCGATTTTCTGAAAATGCATTCACAAGGAAATATGTTCCTACTTTAGGTGTAAATGTGAGCGATAAAATAGTTCGTGTAGATAAATCTATCGTTCAACTAGTTTTATGGGATCTCGCGGGACAAACTAAATTCCAGTACATGAGACATTCGTTTTATCAAGGATCTGATGGTGTTTTTTTCATTTTTGATTTAACAAATCTAAAAACCTTTAATAAAGTTAGGGAATGGTATAAGGACGTGCAAAAAAATCTTAAAAATACACCTAACCTAAACGGATTTCTTATAGGGAATAAGAACGATTTATTAGACAAAAGGGTGATTACAAAAAAAGATGGTAAACAACTTGCAGAAGATTTAAATTTAGGATATATTGAAACTTCGGCATTGACGGGAGAGAATGTAATTCAGGCTTTTCATGAAATTGCAAAGGAACTCCTTAAATCTATAAGTAATTCATAAAGCAGCACATTTAAAGATCAAATTTTAAGAAAAAAAAAATTTAAAACACCTCATTCAAAAGGATGATCTTTTTATGGTTGATGAAAGCAAAATGATATGAAAGGGCGTTTTTAAAAACATTATACAAATTCGTAAATATATAGTTTTGTCTTTTAAAAAATAAATCAATAAATTAAATATCGAATATCCTTAATTAAGAAATAGATTGGAGTTTAACTATAAAGACAATTGGATTATTTAATAAAAATCTATAATTTTAAATTTTGGAAATAATAAAGATTACAGATTTCATAAGTTAGATAATTAAATGCGCCCGCCGGGAATTGAACCCGGGTCCCAGAATTGGAAGTCCTGGATGATAACCGCTACACAACGGGCGCATATAAGGCGTGAAATAAAAAAGAACAGATATTAGTAAATTTAAAAATTATTGATATCATTTTAATTTTTTGCTTAAAAAACTGTTATGAGTCAATTTATGTTCATTCGTGAATTATTTCGTAATAATTTGTTATTTTACTAACAACTATCCATGCGTCTAAAGCATAATCTGATAGAGAAATTAAATTTTCTGATAATTGGAGAATTTCCTTAGAAAAAGTATTCTTTTGAAACCCTCCAATAACAGCAACATAATTTTTATTAGAATCTTCAGAGAATAGATCTCGATAGGTTTTAATTAATCTACCCTTGTGTGAAAATAGTAAAAGTTCTGAATTTTCGAACTTATTTATTAAATTCTGTAAATTTTCATTAACGCTTGAGATCAATATAGAATCTTCGGTTGCAATTCGTTCTTCTATTAAAAGTTTAGCCATTAAACCTTTAAATCTATTATAGTTCCTAGCTATTCTGATATCTGGATTAATTTCAAAAATTTTATTATGAATAGTGTGAATATACAGCTTCAATTTTTTTTGTTTATTTAGCGGTGAACCTAATGCATTAAGCAAGCAGAGATGTGTTATATCAGGTCTCCCTCTTTTTTCAAAATTTTTTAAGTTTTTCATAGCATTATGATGTAGGGCATTATCCAGAAGTTGTGATGAGTAATTTTTTTGCGATATACTTCTGCTAATTGAAGGATTGTGACGGATTTGTTTAGGGATTATTTCTAAACCACAATCAACAAGTATTATTGTTAACGACATCTATTAGTATCCTATACTTTTAATTAATAAATAATATCTCTCAATTATTAGTTTTGATGTAATATCGAGTAATTTTATTGCATTCAAAACATGTTAAACTTACGTGGGAGCCTGCACCCCTGCGACTTTGCATTCGTATTCTACAATTAATACCGGGATATAAAAATCTCTTACATCTATGACAAATACGTTTTCTCCATTTAAGAGGTATTTTTATTTTAGCTCTTTGAGCATATCTTCTTGCTAAATATACATATCTATTTGCTAAATCATCATTCTGTTGATATATATTATGAGCTCTTTGAAATAAATAATCTATTCGGGATTTCGCAATCTGTTTTATGATCTTTTTATTATTTGGCACATTAAAACTATTTTAAACCAAACTCCTTTATCCTATTTTATTAATTGAATATTTAGAAACAACAAAAGTGAATCCACGTACATCTAGTAAGTTCGATTCTGTCACCTCAGCTATTTGAGAGGCTAATTCCTTTATATTTGACTTATTAGCAATAGATTTTAACGCTTTGATTTTAATTATTTTATATCTTTTTAATAATTTGATGGTATGATTTATGAATTCTTGTGTAATTCCTTTCTTTCCTAAAATTTCATGCGGTTCATTTAACAGCACTTTTTTAAAATCTTCTGTATAACCCATTTAACAGCACTTTTTTAAAATCTTCTGTATAACCCATCATTAATTGATTAAATTTTTAATTTAATCTAAATTTAAGAATATTATACTAAATATTAATTGTTATGTATTTTCTTTAGAGAAAAATGTCGATATATACCGTTGAGCCTGCAAAATTAATTCAATCAATAGCTGAAAAACTAAAAGAGTATCCTGAAATAGTCCCTCCAGAAGGCAGTAGATTTTGGAAGACTGCCTTTTTTAAGGAACTAGCCCCCGTCGAAGAAGACTTTTGGTACATCCGATGTGCATCATTATTAAGAAAGATTAATAAATTCAAGAATATTGGTGTAAACCGATTAAGAAAAAAGTATGGTGGAAGAAATAGAAAAGGATCTGGTCTTAATCATAGCGCTAAAGCAAGTGGGAAGATTATCCGTGTTGCATTACAACAATTAGAAAAGGCAAATCTAATCGAAATAACTGAAAAGAATGGGAGAAAAATAGCGAAGGAAGGTCACAGCTTATTGGAAAGAACAGCATATTCAATTTTAAGAAAAAAAGAGTAAATTTATAAATTCTATATGATGTGAATTCAACGTGAGTGATGAAGAAGAATTAGAAGCAATTCGAAGAAGAAAATTGGAAGAATTAAGAATGCAAGCAGGGCAGCAACAAAACGCAGAACAACAGCAACATGAATATGAAACTAAAAAATATGAAGTAATGCGAAAAATACTCTCAGCAGAAGGAAGGCAGAGATTAGAAAATATTCGCTTAGTAAAACCACAATTTGCAGAGCAAATCGAATTACAGTTAATTCAGCTGTTTCAATCTGGAAGATTAAAAGGAGCAATTCCTTTACCGGATAAAGCATTTAAAAATCTATTGGAACAAATAACTTCAAAGGAAAAAAAAAGAAATTTTAATATTAAAAAATAGCATGAGAATGAATTACTATGGCACGGAATAAAGATCTACCCTCAAAATTAAGAAGAGGAAAGAAAATTAATCAGAGTAAATCACTTCCAAGTTGGATAATCTTAAAAAGTGGAGGAAAGGTTAGAAACAGCCCACACACTAATAGAGAATGGAGAAATAGAAAGCTTAAGAAAGATTAATTAAAACAATCAAAAACTACATAGACTGAAATAATATGGCAAAGAAGAAAAGTAAAGAAATAAGTTTAGACGATTTAGAATCTGAATTAGAGGAAGTTGAAGAAGAATCTGAAAAAGAGGAAGAATTAGAAGAAGAAATTGAAGAAATCGAAGCGTTCGAAATTGATGAATTTACTGAAGAAGAAGAGATAAGTGAGATTTTCGAGGAAGAGGGTGAAGAAGAAGCTGCTGCTGAAGCACCCAAAGAAGAAATTATTGATGAAAGAATATATGTCATACCTCTGGCAAAAGCAAGAAATGGACCAAGAAATAAGAGGGCCAAAAAATCAATTAGGTATCTCAGAGAATATATGAATCGCCATTTTAAACCTGAGGCATTGGTTATATCACAAGAAGTAAATGAGAAAATATGGGAACGTGGAGCTCAAAAGCCACCAAGAAAGCTTAAGGTGAGGGCAACCAAAAATATCGATGGTTTAGTTGTTGTTTATTTAGTAGCGTAATTATCTAAATTCACCCCATCATAATTGCTGCTTATTTTTAGATATAATAGATTAAATAATACTTATATAAGTGATATTAAATAAATGATTTTGAAAGCTCAGGTTTTTGGGAGTAGCATAATTGGTGTGTATTTAGTAGCTAATAATTCATTTGTTTTATATCCGACTACATTATTGAAACCTCTATTAAAAAAATTTAAAACAGCATTCGATAAGCCATTCATTCCGTTTACAATTAATAGTTCCAATCTTTTAGGGGTACATTCTGCATCTAACAAATATGGTATAATTTTGCCTCATATTCTAAAAGATGATGAATATGATATGCTTAAAAGTAATTTGAGGGATTCAATCCAGATTGGCATACTTGATTCAATAGATAATGCGTTCGGTAACTTGATCCTCTGCAATGATAAAGGAGCAATTATCAGCACATTTTTGAAAGATTATAGAAAACAAATTGAAGATATATTAAATGTAGAAACAGTAGTCTATGAATTCGCAAACTGCTATCTCCCCGGTTCGATATCGATCGCAAATTCGTACGGATGTTTAGTTCATCCACTTGCTGACGATGATGAAATTGATTATATCTCATCAGTTTTAAAGGTTGAAGAAACGGATGTGAGCACGATAAATAGAGGAATGCCTTATCTCGGCTCAGGTGCAATAGTTAATGATAACAGTGGTATTTTTGGCTCATTTTCGACCGGCCCAGAGTTACAACGCCTTACTTCAGTCCTACAAATCTAAGACTATACCAAAAGATTTCTTTCTAACAAATCTAGCTTTTTTATTATAAAATTTGCGATTTAGTCTTGAAAAAAAGGGAAAATTTAATATTTTTTAAATAATTATACAATTTCATATCTAGGATTCTTTGAAAAAGTGAATTTTAATGTCAGAAGTTAAAATATTTCAAATCATCGGAACTTATTATAAAAATCATAGAGAATATTTATTTCGAAAAGAAGTTCGAGCTCTTAAAGAAAAGGATGCCCTTGAAAAAGCTTTAACTCAAATTACTTCCATTGGCATTTATCGTCGACAAATTAAAATACAAGAAATTAAGGTAATTACCCCTGAAGAAAGTCAAGATCATCTTATTCGGGAATTATCGCAATAATTATAAAATTAGGTGGTAAAATTGGAAAATTCTCAAAATGCGCAAGAATTACTGTATCAGTTCAAATATTTAAGGGAACAAAGAGATATGCTCGCTAGTCAGTTCGATTTTATATCTGCGTCTCTAAGAAATTTAACTAATACAAAAACTACCGTAGCAAATTTAAAGGACCTAAAGGGGGGAGAGGAAATCTTACTCCCAATTGGGGGGATCATTAATGTGAAGGCAACGATTAAAAATCCTGAGAAAGTGCTTGTATTTGTTAATCAAGATGTTGTTATTGAAAAAGATATAGATTCTTCAATAGAATTTGTTGATAAATTGATTGAACAACATAATCAACAAATACAATTTTTGCAGACCCAAATACAAAATCTTGATGAAAATCTCGCAAGGATGTCTCAAACTCTTCAGCAGGCAGTACCTCAACAATAATTTTTTTTTAAAAAAAGACCTGCAACAGGTTATAGCTCTGCTTATTAATTAAATTGAATAGATTAGTTAATCCTTAAAGCATAATAATTTTATTTAAAAAGTATAAAAAAAGAAAAAAATTTATTAACAGACTTTTATTCCTTGAAAACTTTAGGCTTGAAAACTATTGCCGGTTTTGTTCTCTCGGAGTATATGAAATTGTCAGCTTCTCTTACGTCTCCATATTTTGCTTTCAATTCGTCTAAGGGTCCAGCCCAAAGAGATCTAGTCCGACATGTATTAACGCATGATGGATCTTTACCTTCTAAGTGTCTATCTAAGCAATAATTACATTTTTGCATTTTAGCCCCCTTTTCGGGACCGAACTGGGGAGCATCATATGGGCATGCTTTCCAACATTTAGAATCACATTCTTCATTGCCAATACATACATCGCTATCTACAATAACAATTCCATCTTCCTCTCGTTTTGTAATAGCTTTGACGGGACAAACAGGAATGCACACAGGATCTTCGCAATGGTAGCAAGGTCTTGGCATGCTACTCACAAAGACTTTTGGGTATTCTCCTCTCTCCACATAGAGAATGTCCATCCATTTTTGAGGTCCTGCAGGTATATCATTCCAGTCTTTACAGGCAACCATACATGCAAAGCAGTTGATACATCGAGTTTGATCAAAATAAAATCCAACTTGTGTCATTTTTCTTCACCTCGGTGACTCTTTACCTACCTGTACAAGGCAGGTTTTTAAAGCTGATGCCCCACCAGGTGAGTATTCGTCTTTAGTTAAAGTATTTGGACAACCTCCTCTATCAATTCCTTTCTCATCAGGAGTAAACCATGCCCCTTCTGGGATTGCAATAGCTCCAGTGACAATTCTTTTAGTAACCCAAGCTTCAGTTGCGAGTATTCCCCTATCGTTCCAAACATAAATTTCATCTCCCATTTTAATGCCTCGAGCTTCAGCATCAGCTGGATTAATCCAAGCACGTTGAGGGACGACTTCTTTAAGCCAATCAACTTCAGCTAATTCTGAATGAACTCGATTCTTAGGATGAGGAGAAATCATTTGTAAAGGATATTTTTCATACAGGGGATCAAACCTGTCTTCCCAGTGACTTAAATATTTAGGGATTGGAGGTAAATCCGGATCACCCACGTCCGCAACTCGCTGAGAATAGATTTCAATCTTACCAGATGGAGTATTAAAAGGATATAATTCAGGTTCTTCAATTTGTTTTTTAAATGCTACATAAGGCTCATCTTGTGGCATTCTCCAAATTCCGTCTTCTTTATATTTCGCATAATCTACTTTATGTTTTTTTATATCAGGGGTTTTCCTTACAAATCCTTTAAGCACCCTCTCGTCATCTAAATGTTTAAAATTCTCAATTCCAAGTTTCTCTGCAATCAATTCAGTAATTTCCACATCACTTTTGCATTCTCCCATCGGTTCAATAGCTTTATTCATATATACAAAATATGGACCAGATGGCCAAGGACGACCGATATCATTTCTCTCCATTACACTAGTAACAGGTAATATCATATCCGCATAACGAGCTTGGGGAGTCATAAAAAGTTCATTACTTACCTGATATTCGAGATTTTTTAATCCTTCAATTGATGCATTAATATTTCCTAGCTGATTTAAGAAGTCATTACCCGCCGCCCACAAGAATTTAATGTCAAATGGATACCCTCCAGATTTACCCTTCAACATTGCATCAAACATTTTATTTGAATGAACTTTAGTAATTAATCTATCTTGTAAATTAACGCTTCCCCTTGTTCTCTTTTTACCTGGAAAATTAGTTTCGACGAGATTCATTTGTGATGGAGGAACCATTGGCCCAAAAAACATGTGTGCCATAGGAATTCCCATCATTCCTCCACAAGCTGAACCTCCAGATTTGCCAATATTTCCTGTCATTGCCGTCATTGTTATTGCCATTCGGATGTATTGTTCACCTCTGGCACTGCGTGCCGGACCTTGGCAATCCATTAAACAGGCTGGCTCTGTAGTCGCATATTCGCGAGCTATCTCTCTAATTTTTTCAGCAGGAATGCCACATATTTTCTCGGCCCATTCTGGGGTCTTTTCTATGCCATCTTCATGACCCATTACGTATTCCTTGAACTTATCAAATCCATGAGTGTATTTATCTAAGAATGCTTGATCATGGAGGTTTTCTTTAATCATTACATTAGCCCAAGCAGCCATCATTGCTGTATCAGTTCCGGGTATGATTGGTAACCATTCATCTGCTACAGCAATATCAGTATCAGAATACCTAGGATTAATACTTATTATTTTAATCCCTTTTTCATGGGCCTTAATTAAGTTATATATCGAATCTGATCCTGAAATCATTCGAGCGGGATCCCATCCTAATAAAATAATCAATTTTGAATTTGAAAGATCCTCGCGACCATGACCAACAAAAGGAGAGCCAGGTGGCGTACCAGGTTTAGTGGGTGGTCCATAGGTGGCCATACTGGCCCACACAGCACCTTCAGAAGATACATTTCCATGATGCACGCCACAACCGCCAAAAGCATAAAATAATCTAATCATGGCTAAAGGTGGACTATGAAAAGCACCAATATATCCCCCACTCAATTGCGTAAAAAACGCACTGTTTCCATATTTTTCCTTAATTTGAATCATTTTAGCAGCAATTTCATCAAGAGCTTCATCCCATGAAACTCGTTTATATTTGCCGGATCCTTTAGGACCGTCCCTTTTCATAGGATACAATATTCTTTCGGGACTGTAAATATGATGTCGAATAGCACGGCATCTTAAACAAGTCCTTAGTTGATCCTCTTCTCCGACTAAATTATCTCCCTCAATTCGTATGATTTTACCATTTTTTACATGTACTGAAAATGGACATCTACCACCACAATCAAAAGTTGATGATGTCCTGACGATTTTTACTTCATCTTCATTTAATTTACTTTCATCACTTTCCACTTTTATCACTTTTTACTTTATTTTTTCTTTTTTTAATAAAAGAAATTTCTACTTAACTAATAATCACAGATTCAATTTAAATAAATCAAAATTAATTTAGCATTATTATTTATCTATCATATGGCAAGAAAGCTAAAAAATGTATTTTCTAACTTTGTTAAAAAAACTCTCACAGAGAAATCACTTGATGATGCTATTAGTGAATTAAAGCTTCTTCTCTACTCTAACGACGTTGCAGTTCCCACTGCTGATGAAATTTGTGATAAGCTAGTAGAATCATTCAAAGGTGAACAAATAGGGAGGCTAACAAACACTAAAAAATTCTTGTTTGAAACATTAAAAGAAATAATAACAGAAATTCTTACTCCTGAGCATGAAATCGATCTCATTGAAGAGATAAAAAAGAAAAATTCTAAAAATTTGCCATATGTAATTGTTTTTCTAGGAGTTAACGGTACGGGTAAGACGACTACAATGGCGAAAATTGCTCATTTTCTAAAAAATAAAGGTTTAACGTCGGTTGCTGCTGCTGGTGATACATTTAGAGCAGGAGCAATTGAGCAACTCACATATCACATGGATAATGTAGATATCAGAGTTATTAAACATGAATATAAGTCAGATCCTGCATCTGTTGCTTATGATGCGGTTAATCACGCTAAAGCCAAAAATCTCAATGTTGTTTTAGTAGATACAGCAGGTAGACAGGTTACTAATAAAAATTTAATGATTGAGATGCAAAAAATTGTCCGGATTTCTGAACCAGATCTTATTGTATTCATTGGAGACTCTCTTGCGGGAAATGACGCTCTCTATCAAGCTAAAGAGTTTAAAAAACATATTGGAATAGATGCCAATATATTAACTAAATTTGATGCTGATGCTAAAGGTGGAGCAGCTTTATCGATCTCATTTGAGACTAAAGTACCTATAATATTTATTGGTGTTGGACAAGGATATGATGATCTAGAACCATTTGATCGTGATCTCTTCGTTAAGAATATTTTAGACTAAGATAAATTATGAACTCATTTACAATTTGATGGATAATATTTTTTAATTACAAAATTTTACTATAATTGATATGTCAACAAAATATCCTAAATACGAAAATTTTCAACAAAAGAAAAAACAAAGCTATTATGATAAATTATCTGATTTCTATAGAAATTCAAAAAGAATCCTAAAAATAGCAAATAAGCCCAATAGAAAAGAATATTTTCTTGTGGCTAAAATCTGTGGAATAGGCTTAGTAGTTTTAGGGGTTTTAAGTTATGTAATACAACTCATTTTCAGCGTCGCCATACCTCTGGGAAAATAGTAGTTGTATTCTCATTGTAAATATTTTATTTATATCAGTATTTCCTTAAAAAATGTGAGATATGATGAAAGTTTCTCTTTCTTATTCTGAAAACATGCATTTTACTGCTTCTGCGCGTCATTTTAAAAATATTCATGTTGATGAATCGGAAGCTTTCCATGGAGATGATTTAGCTCCAAGCCCTATTGAATATGTTTTAATAGGAACTGGAGGATGTATCGCGTCGACTTTCGTTTTTTGTATGCAAAAAAATAAGGTTTTAATTGAAAAGCTTGAGGTTGATGTTGAGGGAATCTTAAAGCATTCTGGTGCAAAAAATTCCCTAAAATTGATTAAAATAACTGTGGAGTTATTAGTCACCCTAAAAGAAGGAGAATCAAGCGAAAAAATTGATATATGTTTTAAGATGTTGCAGGATTATTGTCCTATCTTTAATGCGATTAATTCAGGAATTCCACTAAATATTAATATATCAAATCAAAAGTCTATATGAGATAGACTGATATTTGTTCTGGGATTCTCAATTTTTCTTCTTTATTTCTGCAAGCTATAAACTTGATTTTCATATTAATTGATATAGATAACAGACGATTAGTAAGTATTCCATCAAATATTAAATACAGAGTATCTTTATAATCCCGTATTTTTTCGAATATTTCTCCAACAGGCATATCAAACGTTTTTTGTACTTTCTTATTGAATCCAATACTATATCCAGGTGCTATTGTATCAATTTCTTTAATAATTATAGACTCATCCTTTATTTTTAACTTTTTTAATAGTTTTTGAAGAATACTTTTCTTTCCTGTTAATTGAGAACCTTTATCTTTTAAATCTGATATATCACTTATTGCCTTTTTATTTTGTAAAGCCTTTATCATCTGTTTTCTAGTGAGTTCCTCTACTTCATGGCCTTCAGGAGCTCTTGCGACAAAATCAATTTTAGCAACTTGCAAAAGTTCTTTTAGAATAATAGTACCACCCCTATCACCATCTAAAAAAGCTATAACAACTGACTTTTGTTTCGTTAATTTGATAATTGATTTGGGAATCGAAGTTCCCTGAACAGCAACTGTATTTTTAACTCCAATTCTCAGTAAATTTAAGACATCTGCACGACCCTCAACGATGAGAATCTCAGGATTTTTATCAATATCTGGACCTGCAGGTAGTTTCTCTGGACCCCATGATATAATTTCTCCAAGTTTAATGTCAGTATCCATTTTCTCTTCAATTTCACTTGATTCCAATGATTTCGTATCCCATTCCTTCAAGAGTTCAGCTGCTCGTTCTATGATTTTCTGTCTTTTTGTTTCTCTGACATCAGATATTTCTACTAATTTTATGTCAGCCTCACATGGACCCACTCTCGAAACGGTTTCAACTGTAGCTGCCAAAAGGGCAGTTTCTCTTCTTGTAAGAGATGAAGGAATTTTAATGATACCCTTTGAGATCCCTTCTTTCGATTCAGTCTCAACTTCAATACGTCCAATCCTTCCTGATTTCTGAAGGTCACGCAAATCAAGATCTAGTAAAAGTCCTTCGGTTTGGCCAAAGATAGCTCCAACAATATCTGATTTTTCTACAACCCCTTTTATCGAAAATTTTGCATCTATAATATATTTAGTAGTGAAATCTGTTTGATTTGTAATTTTTATCACTTCCTCTGTTTTTAATTTATTTATTCTCAATAATCTACATTTTAATAAGAGAACAGAGTTATACTCTCAAGCTTTATTTTTAAATCACAATTTCACATTGATTTCAAATATAAACTTCAAATATATATTTAAATTATGTGTATAGTTTAAATTTTGGGAAAGATGGTTAATTGAATAAACTTATTTGAATATAAATTTAAATTTTTTATTTGATTGATAACTCTGATTTATTATTTTAATGATAGATTTGATTTAATTTTTTAATTATTAATATTGATTAATTTAATTGATTGATTATGTTAATATGACAATTTGACTAATAATTTTGATCTATTTAGTATAAAATTCTTAGTAATAATAATTGTAATGATTATATATAATAAGAAAAACCATATATTTTTTTCTATTTTTCCAGATATTAATTATTTTTGTAGATATTCTTCATTTCTTAAATCCTCTGGGAATCGGTTTAGGACAATTTAAATCATTATTAGTAAATCCAAATTAATATGTAAAAATTTAAAATCTATGCTGTAGAGGTTCTATTAAGATAAATACATATAATGTGATAATAATGGTAGATCAAGAAGAACTTGAGTTTAATGGAGTAGAAATGCTACAAATTGTCGAAGATTTGTGCAATTTTGGATATCGCCGCTCAGGTACACCCCCCGCAGATAAAGCTGAAAAATATATTTATGATAAATTGAAGGAATCTGGAATAGATGATGTAGTTTTCGAAACCCTAAATTTCACCAGATGGTGGCCAGAAAAGCACGAACTTACAATAATATCTGAAGAAACACCTGGAGTTTCAGAAGATCAAGTAATTGAAACTTTTCCAGCTTGGTTTAGTGGATCTACACCTCAAGAGGGATTAACTGCTGAGGTAGTATATGTTGGATTTGGCACAAAAAGTGATTTTATTGAAGTTGATGTGAAGGATAAAATTGCGTTAATAGATGGAAAAATGATTCTTAATTTCTTTCCTACTCATACTGAACGATTATTTAACACCATTGGGACAGCAAAAAAAAAAGGTGCTTTAGCAGTAATCTGTACCAATGATTCACCCTTAAACAGTATTTCATATATTATACCGAGTCTAGAGGGCTCAATTCCTGTGCTTTCAATTAGTAACCCCGATGGAGAGTATCTAAAACATTTATGTACTCGATATCATAAAAAATTGATTGTAAATTTCATCGAAATATCGAAAGTAGCACCAGCAACAAGTAATACAATTATTGGAACCCTTCCAGGAAAATCTGAGGATATTATATTGGTTGGAACCCACACAGACTCAACATTTTCGGGAGCTTTAGACAACGCCGCAGCTAATTCAGGGTTAATCTCTTTAGCAAAATATTATGCAAAGATTCCTCTAGAAAAGAGAGAAAAAACGATGCTTTTTGTTGGATGGACAGGTCATGAGTGTGGCTCAGTTGGCTCTAAATTATTCGTAGAAATGCACGAGGAAATGTTATCAAAAATAACAACCTATATCTTGTTGGATGGGTTTGGTTGCAACGGTTATTACAATGGGGCAAATGAAGGTGTTATTCCTACTGGATTAGATGAAAGGAGAGGGCTATTTGTCACTGAAAATCCATTGCTACTTTCTTTTACTCTAGATGCTGTTATGAAATATAAATTATTACCCGCAGTTTATGTCTCAGCGCGCTCATTTCCAGTAGCAGATCTACCCCCATTTGTAGAAAAGGATGTACCATCAATATTAATAATTGGTAAACCAATTTTATATCATACTGAATTAGATACTATTAATTTGATTAATCCAGACCAACTTGAACGTTCAATTAAAGCCCATATCGAAATAATTGATAAAATTCAAGCCACTCCTGCTCATGATATTAAAACAAGTGATGGTAACCTAACTGATATTAATCAGTTCATTACAAAAAAAGAAGGAATTACTTCCCCCTCAGCAACGTTTTATGTAGTACCTGGGATACTGACTGTTGGTGTAATGGCAATTTTTGTCCCTTCAGTGCTATTAAGTCCAGAAAGCGTTATACTTTCTTTTAAATGGGAGGTCGAAGATGGTATGACAAGTGATAGTATTTTAATGGTTCGCAATTTTAGAAAGCCAGGTAGTTATAAAGTTAAATTTACAATCAAAGATAATTTTGGGAATGAAAATAGCTATACGAAAGTAATAAGAGTTTTAGAGAAATTCAAGAAAAAGTAAAATAATAAGCGTTATTTTTTTATTTCCCTTTGTTTCATTTGTTTTATTTTTTTTTCCTAAACTCAAATGATTGAAAATCTTTATATAGATTTTAGATGAATCTTCTATTACTAACTTTTTTTCCAATATTGTTAGAAATAATAATATAATTTGAAATTAATAACTAAAAAAGATTATTATGAATGAATCAAGAATCGATGCAACAGGATTAGATAGACAATATGATGTCCCTTCATTAAAAAAATTAATAGCAATGAGTTTTGGCGGAATTATTTGGTTTATGATTTTTACGGCTCAGGCAAGAATCCAGTTATACGGCTTACTAGTACTTCAGTTAGATATTCTATTAGTCACACTTTATATTTTGATATTTACGGCAGTGGATATTATTAATGATCCAATTGAGGCTCGAATTTCTGATAAAAACACAAAATTTACAAGAAAATATGGGAAGAGATGGCTCTTAATATTAATAGGTGATTTAGGAATGGTGATTTTTTTAATTCTAATGTTCGTTCCTTGGGAATTAAAGCCTGGGGGTGGATTAGCAGACCCAAACATGACTGTTATCGCCCTTATCTGGATCGCCTTAACAATATCCTTATTTGATTGCTTCCAAACATTTACAGAAATGAATGAATGGGCAACGAAGAACGACTTATTTCGAGATCAGGAAACTCGCCGACGTGTGGTGCTGATGGACGCATTCGGAGCGAATTTGATTGGGTTACTTCTTGCAATACTGATGATACCCTTGTTATTAAGTTATTTTAATGCTTTTGACGCACAAGGAAAAGTTGCTAACCCGAACGCATTTTTCTACATGGCGTTAGTGGTATCCGTAATATTTTTATTAGGATTGCCACTAAAAATGTATGGATACTGGGAACCTAAAGAAATGAGGATGTTTCGAGCGGAACTCGATGAGAAAATTGAAAGGCCACCCTTTTTTCAGGTGATAAAGCGAGCACTTTCAGACAAGAACTGGGTTGCGTTTATGATTACTAGTTTACAATTTGCTATTTTAAATAGAGTATGGATTGTAGGTATAGATCTTTGGGTAATTCATGGATTAGGTGAGGATATCGCAGTTACCATCATACCACAACTATTCATAATCTTAGGGATGTTTATCTTTGGGGTATCAGCGTATTGGATATTGAAAAGAAAAGGAACAAAAAACACTTTTTTAATTGGAATCGGAATGTCCACTATATTCTTTTTCTTAGCGATGTTTAGCCCGAATATTTTGATTTTTGGATTATTAGTATTTATTGCGGGGGGTGGAGTTGGTATACAAAACGCATCAAGATCAGTATTTCGACTACAAGCGCTTGATGATTCGATATTAAGGCATGGTACGCGTGAGGAAGCCCAGTACGGTTCAGTAAATGGAATAATTAGATCATTTAGTACAGCAATACAAATAATTATTCTACTTGGAATAACAATTGCTTTTGGATATGACCCTATTCTCGGGACAAGTAACACCGATCAAGCCAAATTCGGTTTACTGTTCCAGATCACAGGAGCTTTAGCTATACTATGCTTAATTACGGGTATAATATTCTGGAAATTGTTTGACATTTCTCCAGAAAAAGCAATTGAAAACAAGGAAAGATTACTTGAACTTGGTCGTTAAAATTAATTAATTTTATTTTTTTTTTAATATATCACTATTTTACCTTTAAATTGGTACATGTTGAAATTTTAATTAAATGTATACGGTAAAATAAATCTCAAATGTCCACTTTTTTTAATTAGCAAATAATCAGTTTTTTATTAGATTCTAATTTTTATTAAAATAGATTCTGATTTTTAATAAACGATTAAATATCTTTTTTACTATGATTGAAAGGATAATTATACTTGGTGGCAAAGGTGGGGTAGGTAAATCTTCTATAAGTGCGGCAACTGCAATTGCGTTATCTGATTTATTACCTGATAAAAAAATTCTCCTAATCTCTTTTGATATTGCTCATAATTTAACAGATATGTTTAATACCAAAATTGGGGAAAAATTGACTCAAATTACAAATAATCTTTGGGGGATAGAACCTGACCCTGATGAATATGCTGAGCAATATACAAAAGTGTTTGCTAAGAAAATGAAAGATCTCCTTAAAAAAATGCCTATTGTGGGCATGATTCCACAGATAAAAACGTTTGTAGACACTACATTTACCGCAGATTCTATACCTTTAGCTCTAAAAAATGCAATGTTTTTTCAAAAAATTTTAGATGCTGAAGATACAATATATAGAAAAGATGACAATGAGATAGACTTTGATATTTTAATTGCTGATTTTCCTCCTACAGGAAATATGCTTGCTCTTTTTGATGTCCCTGAAGATACAATTAAAGTCGTGTTAAAATATTCGCTAAACTTTTATAATTCGATAAAAAATTCACTTCAAGGAGTTTCAAAGATGTTCAAGAAAATGATGCACCCATTTGAACCGGAACTTAATAAGGAGGAATTAAGTGATGAGCTTATAAAGATGTTAACAGATCTTGAAGAGCGGGGTGAGAGGATTAGTGAATTGATACATAATGTAGGAACCTTACGATTGGTAACTATTGCGGAAAAACCAAGCTTCGAGGAAATAAAACGTGCTCGGGATTTAACACTTAAGTATGTCAACCTCGAAGGTGTTCATGTAAACATGTTAATTCCTGAGGAGCATGCTAAAACATGTGATTTTTGTGGACAATTGCATTCTTTACAACAAAAATATTTAAAAGATATTCTACTCGAGTTCAATCAAACAAAAATTTGGCAATCAAACAAGCTTAAAGAAGAGCCAATTGGATTAGAGGGACTTAGAAAACTTGCTAAGGCAATATATGGAGATGCGAGTGCTCAAGATATTTTATATCCTAAATCATAAAATCTTATGACTGACATCTATATTTTAAAATAGATAATTGTAAAAAAAAATAAAAGTTAAAATTTTTATGTATTTACTGATATCATTTCTGTAATTCTCGATTTATTTGTTTTACCGTCAAAATTGATGCTGAAACTAACCAAAAACTAAGTGATGCCATCAATAACCATTCCCATACTGGTGCCCATTGCCACCATGGCAATTTATTCCAAAAATTGTCCGTATACCATAAATAGGGCACTGTATAGAACATGTAAAAGAATACTGGAACTAAAACCCAAGTATTAATTACATATATAATACGAACTCTTTTTGGATTTGATACTCCGATCTGTTCCTCAAGAATATCGTGATAAAGTATACATTGTGTAGATATAAGAATTCCAGCAATCAGCAAAAAAGTAAACGCAAAATCAGCTACAAGGTCATGCCAAGGATACCCAATTGGAAAGAGTTTATCCCATACTTCTCCAACATCTTCAGAAATAACACCAGTAAAAAATAATCCAACCATTGCTATTAACATGCAAAGTACTGAGACATTTACTAGAATTTTTCGCAATACTTTTGACTTATCTCCTATGAGAATTTTTCTCATATGCAAAGATACAGGAATTATTAATAGACCAGTATTCATCATTCCCCAATTAATGATTATTGGCATTGGTGTAAGGTCTTGGTTGCCCAGGTCACTTATGTAATTAATAGCTGGATTAAATCCGGCAGGATCATAAGACGGTCCAGCAGGATCTAATTGCCCTACTAAAAGTGCAATTATTACACTACCAATCCAGATAATCGAAGCTGCAATAGCTGAAAACTTTACTACTTTTAAATCAGTTATAAACTCATGAAAATCATCTATGAATTTCATATTGAAATATTATTTTATTTCTATTTAAAACTAGCATAGCAATTATTTATTCAGCTAATAATTTTGAATGATTCTAAAGAGTTAATAAAAAAAAATATTAAAAAGAAAAACAATTTTTAAGTTCCTTCTTCGTAGCCGTGGATGTAGTTATATTGCTCTTCGGTTAAGGTATCAATTTCAATGCCCATTGACTGAAGTTTTAAAAATCCAACTCTATCGTCGATCTCTATAGGAATCTCAACCATTCCTGGCTTTAATTTGTCTTTATTCTTCACAATATACTCTGACATTAGAGATTGTAAGCCAAATGACATATCCATCACTTCTGCGGGGTGTCCCTCTGATAATACTAAATTCGCTAAACGGCCCTTAGCCAGTAAATAAACTCTCTTACCGTCAGGGAATATTAGTTCTTCAACATCTGTTCGGATCGGCTTGACTTCTTTAGCATATTCATATAATTCTTTTGTTGGAATTTCAATGTCAAAATGACCAAGATTTCCTAAAATTACACCCTCTTTAAGTAAGTTAAACATCTCCTTACTCGGTTCTATAACATGTTTACATCCTGTAGCAGTGAGGATTATATCTGCCTCTGGAAGAGCCTTAGTAATTGGCATAACATTATAGCCAGCAAATCTAGCTTGTAATGCCTTAATTGGGTCAATTTCAGTCACAATAACATTAGCTCCTAATCCACGCGCCTTGAGAGCCATTCCTGAGCTGCAATGACCGAATCCTGCCACAACTATTGTCTTACCAGCAAATAAAACATGCATACCATATATAGCTGAAACAACACCTTGACCTGTCCCCAATTCATTATCAAATTGATTCTTACATCTAGCGTCATTTACAGGAAATAATGGTACCTTTAAGACACCTTGTTTATCCATGGCTATAAATCTCTTAACTCCCGTCGTAGTCTCTTCTTGACAAGCAATAATGGTACCAGAAGAGATTAATTCCGGAAATTCTTTATGAGCAGTAATAATCATATCTGCTCCATCATCTATTAAGATATTAGGCTTAACTTTCAAACACTCTCTTATGCACCAATAAAATTCCTCATCTGTGTTACCATGCCATGCAAAAACATTGATATCTTCTTTTACTAGAGCAGCAGCAACATCATCTTGAGTTGAGAGAGGATTACTTCCGCATAAATATACTTCAGCCCCCCCCGCCTTTAATGTACGTGCTAAATTTCCTGTTTCTTTAGTAATATGCAAGCATCCCGCAATAGTTATACCTTCCAATGGCTTTTCTTTAGCAAATCTATCCCTTAGAATTTTAGCAGTTACCGGCATTTTATTTTCTGCTACATATAAAGCTTCCTTTCCTTTTTCTGCTAAATTTTCATTAGCAACTTTATAATTTACCATTTATATACACTTTTTCTTTACACTATTTTGTTAAATTCCATTAATATTATTAATTTTAGGATCATATTTAAATATAATCTTGAGAAATTGTATAATAATAATTTTAATTTTATACAAATAATTAATGAATATTTAAATGAAATTAGATCTTATAAGAAAATTAAATTCAAAATCAAAACCTAATATTTCCAAAATTTCTAAGCAACTAAATATTACTAGAAAAACTTTTGAAAACAATTTTAAAAAGCTACTAAAGGGGGAAATAGTTGAGAATTTCACCATTAACATTAATCCAAACATAGAACCTAACTTAAAATATGTAATCTTAGAAATTAAGACTAATCCTAAGGAACCCGAATTAGTTGAAGAACTACTAAAAATCTCACAATTAAAGATGCTGGATGGGATTTTTGGAGAATTTTCTCTTATAGCCCTATTTATTTTTAAGAATTCAGAAGAATTTAACCGGGTATTAAATAATTTAGATTTAATAATGTCTAAGTCTTATTTTAAAAAGTATCAAATAATCGAAACAATTAAGGTCTATAAAACTAATGGTCTTGAATTGAGTAAGATAGATTTAAATCCTCAACATAAATTGGATGAGATTGATTATAATATTTTGAACATTTTACTGGAAAAACAAGGCTCTAAACTTATTTCTACATATGAAATTAAACACTTATTAGAAGAAGATATTTCCCAATCAACTGTATATAATAGAGTAAAAAATCTGGAAGAATCTGGTATAATTTTAAATTACTCGATTAATTTTTGTCCCAATAAAATAGACTTTAAGGGTAAGTTTATAGTTAGGATAAAGCCTAAAAATCCTTCTAAATATGATAATCTTGCGTTAAAATTAATAAAAAATCCACATATTACAGATTTATTCCGAATTGGAGAACAATACGGATTATTTGCAATTATACGGGTTAAAGAAATTGAAGATTATGGAAATTTTATTAGAAAGCTTTATGAAACAGAAGAAATTGAAGATACTTATACCAATTTTGTATTAGATGAGTTAAAACCTTACACGAATTTTATCATTTTCTAAAATTTTAACACTTTTTTTATTTTTTACAAGTTAGCCGAGCAAGATTGAACATAAAAGTTAATGTATATTATGGAAGGACTTTCCCTAATAATCTTTATTATTGTTTTTTAATTTATAACAATATCCCACTTTAAACACTACATATTAAATTAATTTGAAGAAATGTCTGAATTAGACAAGTTATTTTTTCCTAGAGCAGTAGGAATTATTGGAGTGAATAATAAACCATTTGGAGGAGGTCAATTTTTGTTATCCTTACAGACTATGGAGTTTGATAAACCTATCTACATTTTTAATCCACGTTTAAAAGGACAAGAAGTTAGAGGATTAAAGGTATATGGCTCTATATTAGAAATTCCAGATGGAGAAATCGATTATGTAATTCTAGCCGTTCCCGCTAAGTTATGTGCTTCGATTTTAGAAGAAATTGGTAAAAGGAAAGTCCCTTTTGTGACTATCTTTACGTCTGGTTTTTCAGAAGTAGGAAAAGACAACTTGGAAAAAGACGTATTAGAGGTTGCTAAAAAATATAATATCCGTATTAATGGTCCAAATTGTATGGGTGTTTATAATCCTAAATCTCGATTATCCATTTCTTTCGGGCAAACAACAGACTCGGGAAATTTAGGAATAATAGGGCAAAGTGGAGGATTAGCGATAATATTATCAACTATGGCTATATATGCTTATGGCACTTACATTAGCAAATTAGTTTCAATTGGTAACCAAATAGATTTGAATGTAGTTGATTATTTGGAATATTATTCGATTGATGATGATACAAAGATCGTTGGAATTTATCTTGAAAATATTAAAAGCCGAAAAATGGGAAAAGATTTTATCAATATTGTGAGAAAACTCTCATTTGAAAAAAAGAAACCTGTTATATTATGGAAAGCGGGATATGGTGATTCTGCAAAAGAAGCAATTTTATCTCATACAGGGGGATTAGCAGGATCATCAAAGATTTGGAATTCTATAGCAAAACAGACTGGAGCTATTCTAGTCAAAAATAGCGTTGAATTAGTATCTCTTGCTATGTTATTTAATTACCTTGATATTCATTATGCAGAAAGAAATCTTGGTATAATAACAGTTGGAGGAGGGTCTTCCATTGAAACAACAGATTTAATGGAGATGTACGATCTAAAAGTCCCTGCTCTTAACGAGAGCACTAAAGAGACATTTCGAGAATTTATACCAGATGTGAATACTATTAATCGTAATCCTCTTGATCTTGGTGCTGTAGGAATAAATCCCAAAATTTTCTCTCGGATGATTCTTACATTAGATAAAGATCCAAATATCTCTATTGTAGTAATTATACAATTTAATTTTAATAGGAGTTCCACTAATGAGATTATTAAAGCTAAGTCAGAAATGAAAAAGCCCTTAATTTGTATCGCGCCTAGAATTGGGGATAGTCTGAGCTCTTATAGAAGTAAACTTAAATTTAAAGAAGAGCTATTCCAAAATGGAATTCCTACATTTGAATCAACGGAGCTGGCAGCAAAAGCTTTAGATCGAGTTTGTACCTATAAAGAAAGTTTAGAAAAGAGAAATCTTCTTTAAAAATTTTTCTCTTCTTTAATTTAACTCTCAATTTATTGCTAAAAAAATAGAATTTTATGATTTATTAACATTAAATTTATTACCCATTAGTTTGATTAAAATAATGAAGGGAATATTAGATTATTTGTCAATTATCTTGAATTATGAGTGAAAAAGCTGTAGGCTCAAATGAAAAAATTAATGTAGCCGCATATTATCTATCGCGGAGGAATTTGCCTTACGATATATTATGTTGGATGCTCTCGGAGAGACTGTTATATACTCAAAATAATAATCAATATGCCCATAATGATGCAATTAAAAAAAGAGCCGCTGAAATCTTTTTTTCTTCACCTTCATATGATGTATTATGTTGGTTGGTCTCCGAGCTTGATATTTTCCATGGCAAAGACACTTTTGATAAAAGACCTAGACTTATACTATGATAATTTTTCTTTAGAGGAATTCATATCGATGTAAAAAAAGTCAATCACTTAATTTTACCACTCATTATAATTTGTAACGACGAGAATAGTTGAATTAACCTTTATTGAATAATGCCATTTTTTTTTGAGCTCTTAGAGAAAAAAATAGGACTCTCTAGAGTTGGACGTATAACTTTATCAAACGAAAAAAAGAAAGTTATCTCAACTCCAAACATTGTGGTTCCTTTTCAAAACGTATTAATGCACAATTTTAATTTTCTTAAAGAATTTGAAACACAGGATACGTTCTTAATTTCACAAGATAAATACTTAGAAGATGATATTATTCGAGAAAAATATGGAGACAGAGGTTTTTTTTACGTTCATTCCGGAACATTGGATAAATTTGAAGATATATTAAATAAAAAAGGAAATTTCTTCTCTCAAAATAGTGTTATTCCAATTATTCCATTTAACATTCCAACCACTACTATTAATAAAGAGTTTGCAGTTAGTGAGGTTAAAAATTTTCTTACATCTGTCAACAAAATACTTAGGAATAATCCAACCCTTGACTTTGGGTTGTCTATAAAAGTATTTGATTATTATCAATTGATTGACTTATATCTTCCTATCATTAAAGACAACGACAATGTAAAAATTTTAAATTTTGTAGATTTATTTGACAATTTACGCAATTTTAGGAATATAGTAAAAGCTATTGTTCAAATAAAACAACAACTCGATAATAACCTGACATTAATGGCATCAGGTAAAATAATACCTAATTTATATCCTATGTTAGTATATTTAGGAATTGATTTAATCGATAGTTCGTATTTACAATATTTATCATCAGAGAACTTTTATGATGCATTAGAGCAATTACTTCCTATATATAAGATGAAATATTTACCTTGTTCATGCGTCGCTTGTAGAGGGAAGCTAAAAGATTTACTAAACGATAAATATTCATCAGAAAAAATTATTTTACTATGTCTTCATAACTTTATCTCAGCAAAAATCTACATTAATAAAATTAAGCAATATTTGATTTACGAAGATTATCGGGCTTTTGTTGAAAAGGCCTCACTGGATAACATGAATGTAATTTCGATGTTAAAATTGTTAGATAGGGAATATTTCGAAGATTTACAATATGAAACTCCAGTTTTTCAAGAAAATAAAGTTATCAATTGCCTTGGAGCATCTTCTTATTACAGACCTGACTTTAGAGAATTTAGAGAAAGAGCAATCAAATATTTTACTCCAGAACCAACCACTAAGTTAATTATATTGCTCCCTTGCTCGGCAAAAAAACCTTATTCAGAATCAAAATCTCATCGCCAATTTTTTAAGGCGATACGAAAATTTCCCGATTTTCCTAGTTTTCAAGAAATTATTTTAACATCTCCTTTAGGAGCGATTCCTAGGCAATTTGAGAATTTATATCCTGTTAATTCTTATGATATTTCAGTTACAGGTGAGTGGGATAATGAAGAAAAAACTATAACAGCAAACATGCTCACAAGCTTGTTAGAAAAATACGATAAAAATATTCCAATTATATGCCATCTTGAAGGAGAATATATTGAGATTGCTAAAAAAGTAGAAAGAAGATTATCACACACATTCCATTATTCTGATATTCATGAAAGAATTACTTCTAAAGAATCCTTACAATCTCTGGAAAGTTTGATTAGAGCCCAGAAAGATATATATGTTCTTAGTAAAGAAGGATCAGAATTAGAATACATTACTAAAACTTGGCATCGAAAGTTTATAAGAACATTGGATTATCAGTATGGGGTAGGAGCAGGATTAAAAGTACTGCCTAATGAGTTAAAATTGAGAAAAAATAGAACCAATACTCGCATAGAAATAGTTGATAATAAAACTAGAGAGCTATTAGGAGTATACAAGCATTCTAGTGGATTTATAGAATTATCCATAAAAGGAGCAATAAGGTTAAGTCCATTCTCAAGTCTCACAAAGATAATTATCTTTAATGGAGAGAAAATAAAAGGAAATACATTATTCCGACCAGGGATAATGGATTATAGTTCTGAATTATATCCCAGGGATAATGTAATAATTTTAGACCAACATAAAAAAAATGTTATTGGGGTTGGAAATATGATAGTCAGTTCAAATTTTATAAGAAATTCAATGACGGGGAGGGTAGCTAAGATCTATGAACGAGATAAATGACAAATCTATGAATAATGAAGCTTTGATTGAAAGGATATTATTAAATAGAAAAAAAGCTTTGAAACATAAGGGCAAAAAGTCTATAGAGGGATTAGAAAAACCAGTAGCCTTCTGGATTAAAAGGGACAGGCTCTTAAACGAAATAGGAAAAGAACTCACTATTATCTTAAGAACGAGAGGATGCGATTGGGCTTTAGGCAAAACAGGAGGATGTTCGATGTGCGGATATATTCAAGATTCCTATAAAGATATTGTCCCCCCGGAAAACATTCTCACACAATTTAATTTCGCCCTTGAAAGTAAAAGGCATGATATTGAATATGATAATAATAACTACGTTCTTAAAATATTCAATTCAGGAAGCTTTTTTGACGATCAAGAAATTGATAAAAACTTACGAACATCGCTTTATAATATCATTGCTGACATACCAAAGATTAAAGAAATTGTAATTGAATCAAGAATTGAGTATATTAATCGGGAAATACTTGAAGAGATAAAATCCCACTTAAAGGACAAATATATCGAAATCGGTATCGGTCTTGAAACTGTTAACGACTATATTAGAAATAACTATATAAATAAGGGAATTTCATTTAAAGAATTTCAAGAGGTATTTAAACTCTGTAAAGATTATGAAGTTGGAGTTAAGGCATATTTATTGTTTAAACCGCCATTCCTTAATGAGATAGGCGCTATTGAGGACTGTATGAATTCAATAAGAACCTTAATTAAGATGGGGATAAATTCAGTATCAATAAATCCTATAAATATTCAGAGAGGATCTCTTGTAGAATATTTATGGTACCAGAAAAGATATCGACCTCCTTGGTATTATTCACTCTTCACATGTTTAAAAAATGCGGTACATCAAGAAGATCTTGAAAATACAAGAATATTATGTGATCCTTCAGGAGCGGGAACAAAAAGAGGAATTCATAATTGCCTTAAAAAAGATTGTAATGGAAACATGAAAAATATGCTAGAAAATTTCGTTTTAAATCAAGAGATTAAAGAGTTATATAACGATGAGTTTAATTGTTCTTGTAAATTGAAGTACAAGCTTAAAAATACCAATTTATGAGGACCATAGGTTAATAAACTTTAGTTTATAGAGAAATTATACACCCTTTACATAAATATTAAAATCATAAATATTTTTAGTCATTTTTTAATGCAATTCGAAATTTACAATTCTTTTGTTATAAGAAATCATAAATTTGTTGATAAAAAATTGTACAAAGGAGATAATCTTTACTTTCTTGTCGAATTTTGGTTTAGAAAAAAACAGTATGTTTAAATATTACTTTAAATTGGATAGTTCATATTTCAATTACTTCGGATGCCTATACCTTGAAAAACTGGATTAAATTAAATCTATTCTTCCTTGGAGAATCAAAGAAACATCTAATTTTTAGATCTAAACAATGGAATAGGAATCTTGAAAAAATTTTTAAACAATCTGTTTTCAATGAAAAATATGAGGAAATAGGGTATATTAAGGAGATTTTCGGTCCTTTAAAATTACCTTATATTTCCATAAAAACTTTACCTGGTCAAAACTTTAACCCCAATGACGAAATTTATGTTAAAATCCGTTAAGATATTTTCACATTAATAAAGTAAAGAAATATAGCAACAAAAAAGGTGTAAACCATTTCAAGTTGGAAAGAAACAAACTCTGTAATTGAAGAAATAGATGACCAAGAATCTGAAATAGAATTAAATTTTTGTTCAGAATGTGGTCATAACATATCATACGATGAAAATCGAGGGCTCATAGTTTGCGAGAATTGTGGGTTAATAAAATCTGAGAAACATATTGATTTGGGGCCTGAATGGCGTGCGTTTGATGCAGATCAAAAGAAGAAAAGAACACGTACAGGAGCACCAATGACTTACATGATTCATGATAAAGGTTTGAGCACGATGATTGACTGGAAAAATCGTGATATTTTTGGAAAAGAGATCCCTGCAAAATTACGAGCTCAAATCTATAGATTGAGGAAATGGCAGAGTCGTATTAGAGTATCTGATGCAACCGAGAGGAACTTAACTTTTGCACTTAGTGAACTTGACCGAATGGCTTCCAATTTAGAACTTCAAAGGAATCTAAGAGAGCGTTCTGCTAAAATTTATAGGGATGCTGTTGAAGCCCATCTTATTCGTGGAAGATCAATTGAAGGAGTTGCTGCCGCTAGTTTATATGCTGCTTGTCGTATGTATAAAGTGCCTCGAACTTTAAATGAGATTGCAGAAGTATCACGGGTAAATAAAAAAGAAATAGGAAGATCATTTAGATTCATCTCAAAAGAACTGGATTTAAATTTAAATCCTACTGAACCTCTTGATTTCTTAACTAGGTTTATTAGTGAATTAGCTTTATCTCAAGAATGTCAAAAATTATCAAAGAGAATTATTAAAATGGCAGAACTTAGAGGTTTAACTTCCGGAAGAGGTCCAACAGGGGTTTGTGCCGCTGCTATATATGCGGCATCGATTTTGTCGAAGGAAAGAAGAACCCAAAGAAAGATTGCGAAAATATCTCAAGTCACTGAAGTCACCATCCGTAATCGCTTCAGTGAGTTAATCGAAAACTTAAAACTCGGTATTTCTATAAAGAAAAAATAAACAATTAGACATGGTAGCAAACCTACCATGATTGAGAATTAGAAAACTGAATTTAATCTTTATTTATACTCTTTTTGTTTTCTTCAGTGTTCTTTTTTCCCAATTCTGAATTTACGATGTGGGCTATTAATTTTAAACAGGCATGCAATTATTTTTTCCAGAGCAGACCTGAAAATTCATTCTTTACTTCAAGTTGATCTAGGATCATTGCCACCCCACCTCTATGATGGGTATGATGATTGAAGAGATGTAGTAAATATCTCCAAGTAACAAATTCAATACTACCACGCTGGTCTTCCATTTTGAGCATTGATGTATATTGATTAGGAGAGAGAGCTTCAACTACGCGTTCCATAAGCTCGTCAATCTCTACTCGAACTGATTTGTAATCCTCGAGATTTGACCATTGTAATTCTTTAGGTGGTTTACGCTCAGTATGGATTTTCTTTATTATAGGGAGAATGAAATCTAACGAGGAGATATTTTTTGCATACCCTCGAAGCCACATTATATCTGCTACCAATTGATGGTTTAAAATTCCTAAAATAGAGCCAAAATATGAGCCGAAATCTTTTATCAATTGATCGGGCTCCATACGCTTAAGTACTTTAATAACGTCTTTATTAGTGGTTGAATTATATTTTGCAAGCGTTACAAACATCTCTTTGATACTTTCTGACATAATTTTTTACCTCGAATTAGTATAAGTGAATCTTAAAGGTTGATATAACTATTTTTATGATAATTATTTATGTTCTATTTCAATATTTAATCTTATTGTTTATTTATTATTGAAGTGAATATTGAACTAATTTTTTATTTCTTTACATTATTGTTTTACCCTTACGCAATATCATCTTCGTATTATATCATTTTATGTCTAAATTCTTTTTCTTAATATTTATTCAAATAATTTGGTTAAGTGATTTTCGTTTGGAAGACATAATACACCAAGAAGATGTAAATTATTTCCTCTCTGAAGTAGAGCAAATTTTCCCTAGTTTCGTTGCTGGGATTCTATGTGATCATCATGGATTTCCAATTGCGTCAAAGATCCCCCAAAATTTTCACATTAAAGAAACAAGTTTAGCACTATCTGCAATTTCAAATGATATTGATAATGTTAATAGCAGTAGATATGTTAAAGTTAGACGAGATTTAAACAAATCAAAAAACATTAAGATGCTTCTATTATTAGAAAGACCAATTATGCATATTAACCGATTCAAACAATTGAAAGAATTAATTGAAGGGCAAGGTCTTTTCTAAGCGCAGTAATAGTTGGGGTCAAAAGCCTTATAACCTTTTTTCGTAGCATCAGAAGGACAAATGGGAAAATTATAAATTTTAATAAGAAACTTTTTTTATAAATTTTAATAAGGAAGTATGGAGAAGGTTTTTTTATATCGCTATGTTAAAATTTATTGAAATACCCAGATAAAATTTGAAGCAATTTTATAAAAAAACATAATTAATATAGGATTTAATATAAGTTTTGTAATAACTATGGATGAAAAAAAATGAGTTATTCCGAAGATGAGAACATTTTAAAACAGATTTTAACTGCTATTGTTAACAGCACAGCAGGATTGAAACACGCGATAATTATTGACGATACAGGAATAACCATATTGAGCCAATCGAAATTTACTTTTGCACCAGACAATGAAATTTCAGTGGAAAAAATAGGAGCGATAGGGGGGGCCGTATATTCTGCGGGAGAAGAACAAGGACAAATACTTGGCTATGGAAACATGAATTTACAAATTACAGAATATAATAATGGAATGATTTTTTCTGTAAGGGCAGGTAAGGGTGTTTTAGTGGTTGCCACTGATTCTAACGTTCAGATTGGTTTTATTCGGGCAATGCTAAAGAAATGGGCTCCAAAGATTGCTCAAATTTTAAACAAACACATACTGAAAGGCGCACCAGACACTATCAGTGATGATTTAAAGGAACTCTATAGTTCTGATACTTCAAGTTCTATATAATGTATAAAATAGTAAATAGAGCTTTACTTGATTCTTATCCTATTACTCGTTTAAAAATATTAAAATAAAATCAGCATATATTGTAGCCTGAAGCACTAACTCAACTCTTTTCATTTTAAGGTATTACCATAAAAATCGAAATGTTCTCTCGTGTCAGGCAATAATTTCTATGCCTTTTTGGGGCATAATCATGTCGCAAATCTGGGTACTGACTCACACCTCATCGCTAGGTACCGTCCGTTGCTTGGTTAAGAGCCCATTTTGCTTTGCATTTACTGATTATTAAATTCTGGATGTTTGCGTTTTTTTGCACATATATTCATCTTTAATCATATATGCCCTCGAAACGCAGTTTGCTCCGTCATTATTTTCCCAATATAATAATAGAAAAATAGTATTATAAAGATTCTTTTTTTTATGTTAAAGTGTAGATTTCAATCTATTTATTAAACTACTTAAACAATTAAACAAGATTTTTTTTATTGCTTCAAAACCGATATCAATTTCAATATCATTATCGTGAAAATCATCGTTTTTATAGAATGCTTTGAAAATATTTTCAGAAGTAATGATTTTATGAACTGTATCAACTAAAAATGTGTAAATTAGACTGCTTTCATACTTTTCCTTCATGATAAGAGAAAGCATACCCAATTCTTTCTTACCCCGACCCCACTCTGAGGGAAGCTCAAAATATAGATTAGTTATTCGTTTATGCTTATTTATCAGGATTATCTCGAAAAAAGTTTCATTAATGTCTAAATCAAAGAAGCGGATTAATTTTTCAATGATATCTTCTTCAAGTTTTGCATCTGGATAAGACACTAATATTTCAGGACCTTTGATCTGGTGAAAATAAGTTAAAACAAGATGCATAGTAAATAATCCCTTCTTTCAGTGTATTATGTAGTAGTGTTATCCCTTTTATATGTTATATAAAGCGATAATTGAGAATAATTAGTTGAATATTTTTACATTAATCAAGCTTCTTGTAAAAATCTATAAAATATTAAAAAAAAAAAGGAATTAATCTTCTTTTATTAAATACATAAATCGCTCCATGTAGTAACACATCATAGTTTTGTGTAATACGCTAAGATCATGGACATGTCCAATGAAATAACTATTAACTACGATAACATCCACGCCTTCACTCTTACCAACCTTTTTAATCTCTGCTGCTTCAACTGGAGAAACAAGTGCATCAGATGATC
>SDBS01000201.1_pt1 | contig 52322 bp, 49 predicted proteins | sample 2277091 | NCBI WGS metagenome assembly SDBS01 (sample SAMN10404972, study PRJNA504765) | marine sediment metagenome | isolation source: marine sediment core GS10_PC15, 163 cmbsf | place: Arctic Ocean: Southern Knipovich Ridge | collected 2010 | reverse complement strand
ATTTTTATTAATACAAAAAATTAAAAAAATTCTATTTTTTTTCTATAGTTTAAGAAAATATGTATTTTTCTTTTTTTGTTTTTCATTTTTATCTATTTTGTTTTTATTTTAATTAAATTTTTAATTATTTCCATTCATTTTAATTACTTTATTATATCAAAAAAAACGTTTTTTGTCAATAGAATCTTCATTAAAATACCCCCAAGCGGATTTGAACCGCTGTCTCATGCTTGAGAAGCATGTATCCTAACCACTAGACGATGGGGGCATAAATAATATCTAATAAAAGTATATATAAAAATAGACAAAAGAAAAACCCCTTTTTGGGGTTTTCTTTTGTATTCGGATGAAAAGATTAAGCTTTTCCTAGAATTCTAAACATTCCAGTACCGCATTTAGGACATTTGCCTTTCAAAGCTCGTCTTTTGTTCTTCATTGTAACTTCTTTTGCATCCTGTATCTCTTGTTTAGCTTTACATTTTACGCAATAACCTTTTTCTGCCATTTTGACCTCCTCTTCTTATTGAGAAAAGTTAAATTATTAATTATATATAAATCATCCTTATTTTACCAAACATATAAAAATTTTACCACAATGTGAAGTAAAATCAAGTTTTTTTAATAAAATTTTAAAAAACAAATAAAGCCGCTTTTTTCAAAACGGCTTTATTTTATAGAACTTTGTTAAATATTATTCTGTTCCTGCTGCTCCTGTTCCTGCTTCAGCCAGTTTATTCAAATCCATCTGGACTAGTATTATAAAAAGAGGAGCTACAAAGAAATATACTAGAAACCAAATGATTGCATTATTGTCTTTCTTTACATAGGTAGAATATCCCTCTGCATATTTAAAAATGAAATAATAATTTGCAATAGGGATTATAATTAGCCATGCTGTTGGGATATCAGCTCCCAAGCTGTTAATTTCTTCTTTTGTTTTTACAATCCAGTAGATGGCATAAATTCCAAAAGTAATAATACTAAAAATTATTACTGCTACTGGACTTCTTTTTTTGATTGATCCATTAGACATAAAGACCTCCATTAGTTTTCACGGTTATAATGAAGAAATAATATTTCCATAGTATAAACCGAGAAAAATAAACATTTAAATAATTATTTTGATGAATTATTATATAAAGCCAATTATTTGCTTTAAGAGTATCACAAAACTTTTATTTATACCAGTCATATTTACTTTTTTAAATATTCTTTTCTTCTATTTTTTCAATATGATTAACTATATCTTTCTTCACCTTCATATATTCCTTATAACTTTTTAAATGCAGAGTTGCCATTACCAAATGAGGATGAGTTATTGAATTTAATAAACTAGGCTTTTTTTCAGCTACTTTTTTTAACTCTTTTATTATTTTAGGATTATCGTAATTATTAATAATTCTTTTTGCTACGATTGCATAATCAATATCACTCGACTCGTTAATATCAGCTGCTGCAGTTATAATAAAATGATAAAGATCTCTGGCTTTTTGTTCTTCTATTGGCACATTTGAATAATACTCTGTTTCTGGGTCACAAATGTGAATATTCATGTCTTTATCAACTATCATATTGTGAGTATCAAGCTCGCCCCATGTAATATCTTTTTTATGCAATTTTTTTATTTTTTCAACAGCCTTATCAATGATTTCCAATTTTTGCTCATCAGTTAAGGTTTCAGCAAATTTACATTCGCCAAAGTCTTTTATTTGTTTATGGTGAGATAAAAGGTCACGCATGTTGATATTTGGTATAAAAGGCAAAATAACTGTATCAGAATTTTTATTTGGAATCATTGGGATGGTGCTTTTTTTCTCATATTGTTTTTTCCACTCACTGCGATTTGCTTTGTGTAGTTTTGTACCAGTCATTCTTTTCATTAAATTATCCAATGTTCTATGGACCCAAGAAGTGGTAAAGTTATGAATAATAAATAGTTTTTTACCACTGGGTAGGGTTTCAATGTTGGTTTCGGTGCTGAAATTTCTTGCCTGGGAATCATATTCTGTAGCAGTTTCATTACCTGCAAGTATACGCATCAAAGGTACAAACTTTGTCTCATTTCTTATTTTTTCTATTCTATCTTCAATTGTCTTTTCTTCTTCTTTTGTTAAAGTAATTTCTTGTTCTAAATAATCAGATTCCTGTTCTTTACTCTTATTGTCAATTCTTTTTATTTGTTCTCTTACCTACTCAAGTTTTTTTTCTTCATCTGATTCTGGTATTATTTCAGTTTCATCTTCAATTATCTCCTCTTTTTTAATTTCTTTTTTTGATTGTTCTGTTGCTTCTTTTCCCTCTTCTATATTTGGTTTTTCAGATTCATTTTCCATAAAATTTACCTTTGTTTTATTTTTTGGTCAAGCCACGTGTTGGCTTTAGCCAATTTTACGTGGCTGGTTATAGTGGACAAAGTAAGGAACTATTTTAGAGAGAATGGTTATGTATTACCATCTGTAAATTTAAATAAGTATTTTTATTAAATTAACTTTCTTTAATTATAAAAATTTAATTTTTTTGAGCCAATATTTATAAACCTGGTTTAATTTAATACTCTTAACATCTTCTTTAGAATACCATCCTATTTTCAAGTATTCTTCTGATTTTTTAATCTTACCTCTTGTTTTAATTTCATAGAGATGCCACTGGTGAATATCTACTCCTCGAGAACAAGGATCGTTTTCTAATATTTCATTAAATAACAATTTACAAGAAACAATTTTAAGACCAATTTCTTCTTTAATTTCCCTCTTTAAAGCTTCCTTTGGTGTTTCGTCTTTATCAATATGACCGGCGGGAAATTTATATTTAAAAGGATAGTTCCAAGGATCAATAAGCAAAATTTTATTATCTTTTTTAATAATTGCTCCTACAGTAAAATGCTTCCAACCTTTTTTAGCTTTTACCATTTTCGTTTTATCTTTAGTAAAAATTCTTACACTAACTTTATTACAATTACCACACTTAAACATTAATCTTCCATTTTTATAAAACCTTTTTATTTTACTACCCCCACATTTTAAACAAAAATCTTTATAATTTTTCACTATAAACTCCAACTAAAAATAAGGTAAAAACGAACGCTGGGCGGGTAGGATTCGAACCTACGATTACCTGATCCAGAATCAGGAGCCTTACCACTTGGCCACCGCCCAAAATAATTATCTATATCGTCTCTATTGCTTTCTTTATTCTATTTAATGATATTTCTCTATCTAGAGTCCATAGGAGCTCTTCAGGCGAAGGACTAGCTTCTTTTCCTGATAAGCAAGCTCTTATAGGCCAAAAGACGTCTCCAAAGCCCAGATTCGCTTCTGTGACGACCCTTTTAAGTATATTATGAAATTCATCAGTATTTTTGGGCCATTTTGATTCAGGGAGCTTATTAAGAGTATTAAAAGCCAATTCTAACCCTTTTTTAGTTTTTTGTTTATCACTTTTTTTGAATATTAAAAGTTTTGAATCATATTTTGGTTCTTTAAAATAAAAATCAAAATCTTTAATATCAGACAATTTTTCTATTCTTGTTTGTTCTATTTTTAGTATTTTTTCTAAATAACCATCTTTAATTTTATCTAATCCAGAGTTTAATTCTTTATTATTCCTTATAATCTTTATAAGATCTTTTATATCTTTTTGTCTGATATAATGACCATTTAAATCATTTAGTTTATTAATATCAAAAATAGCAGCACTTTTTCCCATACGTTCAATTGAGAATTCTGATTCTAGTTGCTTGAGAGTAAAAATTTCTCGTTCATCTCCCTTGCCAAGATGCCAACCCAATAAAACCATAAAATTAATTAAAGTTTCTGGTAAATATCCTTTTTCTTTATATTCGGAAATAGAAACTGCCCCAAATCTTTTGGAAAGTTTCGACTTGTCTGGGTTTAAAGTTAAAGGAATATGTGCATAGAAAGGAGTTTTATACCCAAGAACTTTTTGCAAAAGGTGATGTTTGGGGGTATTAGAAAAATGATCCTGACCGCGAATAACATGAGTAATTTTCATATCTTCATCATCAACCACAACAGCAAAATGATATGTTGGAATGCCGGTTTTACGTATGATTACAAAATCTTCAACAATTCCGGAAATAAAACCTAAAATAAGATCCTTTTCTGGTAAAGAAATAAGATAGCCTTTTTTTACTTCTTTAGCTTTTTTATCCGATTGCCATTTTATATAAACCTTAACTGGTTTATTTTTTATATTATATTTATCTATTATGGCTTTAACATTAAGCCATAAAGCATCATCTTTTTTATAAACAAAACCTTTCTTTTCTAAATTTTCAGCTATTTTTTTATAGATATTCAACCTTTCCATCTGTCTATACGATCCTTCATCCCAATTCAGTCCCAACCACTTTAAACCTTCTTCTATTTCTTTCTCATATTCTTTCGTTGAACGGGATGTATCCGTATCTTCAAAACGCAAAATAAACTTTCCTTTATTTTTCTTTGCAAACAGATAATTAAATAGAGCTGTTCTTGCTGTGCCAATATGCAATTTTCCTGTTGGAGATGGTGCAATTCGTACACGATCTTGAGACATATATACCTCTTTATTATTAGTGTTGCTTTATCTTATATTTTACCACTTCATATATAAATTTGGGAACTGATATAAAAATTCTTCCTGCTCGCCAAGGTTGAGTTAAAAGTCGCCAAAACCATTCTAGACCTAATTTTCTCATAATCTTAGGAGCTCTTCTGGCTTTAAATGATATTCCCTTGGCTTTTATAGATTTTGCGCCTGCAATAAAATCAAATGCTCCTCCTACAGCCAGAACTACAGGAACATTTAATTTATTTAAATTACTATAAATCCATTTTTCCTGTTCGGGTGGACCATATGCAACAAACAGGACAGATGGTTTTGTTTTAGTAATTCTATTTATTATTTCGTTTTCATCTTCTTTTTTGGGAGAACCTGAATAGGTTCCACAAACTTTAAGATAAGAATATCTCTTTTTGAGTTCTTCTGCAGTTTTTTCAGCAACTTTTGGTCCAGCACCCAGTAAATAAATTGAACATTTCTCCCCAGCACAATCTCTGGCTATTTTTGGCATAATATCAGTTCCAGAAACACGTTCAGGAAGCACACTATGACAATATCTTGGACAAAATATCAAAAAAGTTCCTGTATATATCATTTGCCAAATAGCCTGCAGATGTTTTATTATTGGCAGATTTATTTTACCAATTGATAAATATTTGGCTGCCCATAATATTCCAATTCCATCAGGAATAGCTAAATCTGCATTATTTAAAACCTTTCTAAATTCATCATCTTTTTGAGCCATCATTATCATTTCTGTATTTGGAGTAACAACATAATGAGGTTTGCTACTTTTTGTAAATTCTTTTATTTTTTTTAAAGTTTCTTTTGTAGTTATTTTATCAATTTTAACATTTAAAATATCAACTTTCATAATCATATATTCCTTAAACTATTTTTTCTTTATAATCCTCTTTTGCCCAATTGACGAAATTTTGTATATTTTCTTTAAATTTTTCCTTGCTAAATTTTTCTGCTTGTTTACGAATTTCAAAAAGATTATATTTCTTTTCATTCATAATAAATTTATTTACAGCGAAAATCAAAGATTCAGGGGTATTATCTTTGAAAAATTCTCCTGTTATACCTTCTATTATACTCTCTTGTGTTCCACCACGACCTGCAGCAATCACGGGCTTGCCAGATGCCATTGCTTCAACTGGTGTAATTCCAAAATCTTCATCAAAAGTTGGAAAAACAAATGCACGACAGTTTTGATAATATTCAGAAATTGCTTCATCCGACTGAAATCCCAGAAAGTCAATATTGTCTTCGGCTATTTTCTGTAAATATTTTTCCTGACTTCCCTTGCCTATTATAACTAATCTTAATTTTAATTTATTAAAAGCTTTAATAGCTATTTCTATATTTTTATATGGAGAAAGCCGAGAAACTATAAGAAAATAGTTTTCATTGTTTTTACTTGTTTTAAATCTTTTTACATCAACAGGAGGATAAATTACTTTTGAGTTTTTGCCATAATACTTTTTTATTCTTTTTTGAGTATTTTTAGAATTGGCAATAAAATAATCAGGTCTTCCAGATGATATTTTATCCCACAATCGGATATAATTTAAAATAGGGATTACAAAGATTTTTTTAATTTTACCAATTTTTTGTTCTTTTAAATATTTGCTATGCCAATCCCAAACAAACCGCATTGGTGCATGACAATAGCAAATATGGACTGTTTTAGATTGAGTTATAACTCCTTTTGCATAGGCATTGCTTGATGAAATGACTATATCAAAATCTGATAAATTAAATTGTTCTATACCTTGAGGCAAAAAAGGCAAAAGATATTTATGTCTTTTAATTAGAAATTTAGGGATTGTTGGTGAAGTAATAATATCTAAATTATCAAAAGCTCCTTTCAACTTCTTCTTATCATAGAACAAAGTATAAATAGGAGACTTAGGATATAATTCATGTAAAGTCATTAAAACCTTTTCTGCTCCGCCTATTTGATTAAGATAGTCATGAATTAAAGCAACCTTCATATTCACCTCCAGTGAATAATTACCAAATTCCAAATTATAAATCACAAATAAATTATAATTTCTCTCATTCTCAGTGAGTAAACTAAGCAAATTCCAAAATTATTTTTTATTTCTTTAAAGTTTTGGTTATTGATATTTAGTATTTATTTATTATTTGGTACTTGATGCTTGGAATTTAAAGTATGTTTTATCTACAAAATATCTATATACTTGCCTTCTCCAATACTTCCAAGGTTTCTTGGGCACATTTTTGCCAAGAAAATTTTTTAATTTGATTAAATCCTTTTTCTATTAAATCATTTTTTAAATCATTATCACTTATTATTTTATAAATTGCCTGAGCAATTTCATCAGTTTTTTGGGGATTAAACAATATCGCCCCCTCCCCCGCTACTTCCGGCATTGAAGAAATATTGGATGTAGCAACTGGACATCTACAAGCTTGTGCCTCCAAAATAGGAATTCCAAATCCTTCATATAAAGAGGGGAAAATAAATAAGTCAGCACCAGAGAAAAAATAAGGCAAATCTTGTTCAGGAATATAACCAGATAAAATAACTTCATCTTTCAGCTTTAATTTGTCTATTACATCGATAATTTGTTCAGATTTATATCCTTTTTTGCCAACCAAAACTAATTTATGTTTAATTCCTTTTTCTTTTCTAAGATTATCGAAAGCATGAATCAATCTGGGAATATTTTTTCTTTCTTCTAATCTCCCTACAAAAAGAATATATTTTTCTGGAATATTATATTTTTTCAAAATATCTTTGGTTTTATTATCATCTTCTATTGGACGATAGAGTTCATTGGTAAATCCTTCATATACAACTTCAATTTGTTCTGGTTCGGCACCATAGATATTAATTAAATCATTTTTAGTAGACTTTGACACAGTAATAATTTTTTTTGCCCATTTTACTGCTTTTTTTGTTGTAAATTCCAAATGCCATAGTTGAAATTTTGAATAAGAAGAAGGATAATTTCTAAAACCTACATCATGACAAGTAATAACAGTTTTTTTTGGATGAATAATGGGAATTGTATGTGCTGGAACAAAAAGCAAATCAGGTTTATTTAAAAACATTTCTTGTGAAAGTCTGATTTGTGTCCAAAAACGAGGGAAATACATTATTTTAGTTTTAAAATTTTCAGGCAGATTTTGAAGATCTTGAGGCAAAGAATTACGGGAATATAATAAATACTTATTTTTCTTGTCCAATTTAATTAAATTCTTAATCAAATTAAAAGAATAATATTCTGTACCGGTTTTTTGCTTATATCCAGTTCTTGAAGCATCAATGCCAATTATCATTTTTTATCCTTTAAATAATTCTTTATATAAATTTGCAGTTTTTATAACCATTATTTCTGAAGTGAAATATTTTTCTAATCTTTTTCTTCCTGACTCCCCCATTATTTTTGCCTTTTGTGGATCTTTTATTGTTTTAATAATAGCATCAGCCAATTTCTGTGAATTTCCTGGAGGAACTATAAATCCAGTTTCTCCATCTTTTATAATATCTTTAATTCCTCCAACACTGGTTCCCACTACAGGTTTTCTTGATGCCATAGCTTCTAGAATAACCAGACCAAATGGTTCAGAATATGAAGGTAAGACAAATAAATCAACTATTTTTAATATTTCAGGTATGTCGTCTCGAGTTCCCAAAAATTTAATATTTTTAAGAATTTTTAATTTTCTTGCTTTTTCTTCTAATTCCTTTTTTTGCGGTCCTGAACCGACAATCAAAAGATCAATATTTGGAATTTTTTTTCTTATTTTATCAAAAGCTATGATTAAGTCTTTTATTCCCTTATGTGGCGAAAGTGAAGCAATAGTACAAATTAAAAATTTCTTATTATTAACATCCAGCTGTTTCCTTTTTTCTTCTTCATCTATATTTATATTAAATTTACTTAAATCAATCCCATTTAAAATAGTTTCTACTTTGTTAGGTTCAGTAACAAAAGAATTAACAAGCCATCTTTTTACAGCATCAGATGGGGCTATAGTTTTATCAGTTAGATAATCTAGAAATCTCAGTCCTATAATATGGATTTTGTCTAAAAGAGGATTTTTTAATTTGAAATCGGATGTTCGAGTATGTTCAGTATAAACAACATATTTTTTAAGACCCCAGCTGGCTAATCTGCCAATACTCCCTCCACGAGAACCATGGGTATGAATAATATCAAAATTTTCTTTTTTAATTAACTTCCTCAATTTAAAAATAGCAGATAAATCTGCTTTGCTTTTCATAGAAATTATGACTGTATTTAAATTATTTTTTTTAAACTTTAAAATTGCAGGGCCAGAAGGGAAAGCTATAGTAACATCAAATTGATTCCTATCAAGACCAGAACTCAAGGTTAATACATGTTGAGGGCCACCAGTAAATGAAGCATCACCTATAATCTGCAAAATTTTAATTTTTTTAGACATTTAACATTCCTATTATAATATACAAAATAAATATCATTAAAATAATATCAAATCCGATATTAATCTATTTTCCTGCAAGAACACATTTTTTATATTCATCTAAATTTTCTAATACTATTCCTGTGCCTTTAACCACACATAATATTGGCTTATCAGCCACATGGCAAGGAACATTTGTCTCTAGTGTTAACAACTTATCTAAATTTCTAAGTTGTGCTCCACCACCAACCATTACCATTCCCCTATCAATAATATCTGAAGAAAGTTCAGGCGGAGTTTTTTCTAAAACTGACTTAACTGCACCGATTATTTGTTCTAATTCATTACTCATTGCTTCAGCAATCTCATTGGTAGAAATATTTATAGTTTTTGGCAAACCTGCAACCATATCTCTTCCTTTTACTTCTAATTTTTTTTCATCTTCAACCGGTTGAGCACTACCAATTTTTATTTTAATATTCTCTGCCGTTCTTTCTCCAATAGATAAACTATATTTATTGCGAATATATTGAGCAATAGCTTGATCTATTCTATTGCCCCCTACTCTCACAGAATCACAAGTTACTATTCCTCCTAAAGAAATTACAGCAACTTCAGAAGTTCCACCCCCAATATCCAAAACCATATTTCCAGAAGGTGCAGCAATAGGAATATCTGCTCCAATAGCTCCAGCAAGAGGTTCTTTAATAACATAAGCTGATTTTGCTCCTGCCTGTATAGTAGCATCAATAACTGCTCTTTTTTCTGTAGAAGTTATTCCAGCAGGAACAGAAACCATAACTTCTGGTCTTATAAGACGAATCCCCCCAGTAGCTTTATTAATAAAATATCTAATCATAGCTTCTGTTACTCTGTAATCGGCAATAACCCCATCTTTTAAAGGATGGGAAGCTACAATATTTTCTGGGGTTCTTCCTAACATTTCTTTAGCTTCATATCCTACTGCCATAACTCTATTATCATCTATAGAGACAGCCACCACTGAAGGTTCATTTATAATTACTCCTTTTTTAGGAACAAACACCAATACATTAGCTGTTCCTAAGTCTATACCTATTCTTTTTACAAACATATATCTCCCTATTTCTTCCGGTATATACCAGAAGAACGAGCCGTCCCCCGATGGCCATCGGGGGAATAGGCCCTTTTTATATAAAATATTATTTAATATAATTTTTAATAACTTATTATCCTATCAACTTTCAATTCTTTTAATTTTTGCTCCAATTTTTGAAAGTCGCCCTTCAATATTTTCATATCCTCTGTCTATCTGATAAATATTATCTATTTCACTTTCTCCTTTTGCTATTAAAGCTGCCAAAATTAATGCTATCCCTGCCCGCAAATCAGGGCTTTCAACTTTATTTCCATATAAAGGAGAAGGTCCATTTACAACTATTCTATGAGGATCACACATTATAATATTAGCACCCATTTTATTTAAAATGTCAGTATAAAATAATCTTCCTTCATATATAGTTTCGAAAATCAAACTCATACCTTCAGCTTGAGTCATTAAAATTGTAAAAGGAGCCTGTAGATCAGTTGCAAAACCAGGATATTCATGGGTTCTAACTTCACAAGGTTTTATATTTTTACATTTTTTTATTTGAACAAAATCTTCACCTAATTTAAATTCTACTCCAGCTTTTTTTAGCATTAACCAAAAAATTTCCAGATGTTTTGGTTGACAATTTGTAATCTTAATATCATTTCCAATTAAAGCACCAAGTACAGCAAAAGTTCCAGTTTCTATTCTATCAGGTATATTGTTAAAAATACCACCGGAAATTTTATCTACTCCTTTAATTTCGATATTGGAAGTTCCAGCTCCTGAAATTTTGGCACCATGTTTGTTTAAAAAATCGCATAAAGCCACTACTTCTGGTTCACAAGCAGAATTGGTTAAAGTAGTTGTACCAGAAGCCAAAACAGCTGCTAAAATCATACTTTCTGTTACTGTATGAGAAACCCAAGGGAAGATAAACTTGCAACCTGTAAGACCTTTAGTTTTTAGGTGAAAAAAGTTGCTTTTTTCTTTAACTTCAGTATTTTGAGTCTTAAAACCGTTAAGAAAAATATCTATTGGTCTTCGACCTATTATACAACCACCCGGGTGAGGAAATTTTACTTCACCAAAACGAGCTAACATAGGAGCAATAAACATTATAGAAGCTCGGAGCTTGCAAGAAAGCTGAGGATTTAAATCAATTTTTTTTATATCTCTACAGCAAATTTCATATTCATTATTGTTATTTTTTTGAACTTTTGCTCCAAGGTCTTTTAATATTTCTAACATGATACGAACATCTACTATATCTGGAATATTTTTTAAAACACATATTTCATCAGTTAAAATTGTAGCTGGAATTAATTTTAATGCAGCATTTTTTGCTCCAGATACTTTAATTTCACCTGAAAGTAGATTTTTTCCTTCAATAATAAATTTAGACATTGTTTAAATAAACTTTCAGCTTTCGCCCCGATGACCATCAGGATTGTCACTTTCAGTTTATTTCTCCTTTTCCGTGAAAATACTAAAGTATTTTCACGAATAAAATGATTTAACTTTCCACATATTAAAACTTATTCTATTTATGATATCAGTAGATTTAATTGTATATTAAATCGTTTATTTTTTCAATATTTAAAAACTTGTTATTCTTTTAAAAATAGGATAATATTTATAACAGATTAAAAAGAGGGAAAAATGACAAAAAAAAGAATAATTTGGAAAATCATTTTCTATATTCTGTTTGCTCTTTTCTTTGTAACAGCAGCCACAGGAATTATTTTTTATGCTAAGGGTTATCGCTATAATTTTAAAACAAAAAAGATTGAAAAAATTGGGATAATTGAATTAAATTTCTATCCTACTAAAGCAAAAGCATTCTTTGAAGATAAACCAATTAAAAGACAAAAATCACCAATTAGGATTAAAAATTTAAAAGCAGGTGATTACCAGATAAGAATAAAAAAAGAAGGTTTTTTTACATGGAATAAAAAAATAACTGTTAATCCGGAAAGAGTAAATAAGTTATTCTATATTTTACTTTTTCCTGAAAATCCTGAAGTTCAAAAATTAGCTGATGAAGTTTCTGACTTTGTCTTATCACCTGATGATAAAAAAATAGCTTATATTAATACTAATTTTGAAAATTTTGGTATTTATATAGTTGATACGACAACAAAAGAACAAAATAAAATCTTCCCGCTAGATAATGAAATTAACTCATCAAAATTTGTCTTTGAACAACTTAAATGGTCTCCAGACAATACTAAACTAATGTTTATTCAAAAAGATAAAGAACTTGAACAATCTTCTATCTATTCAATAAATGTTTTAAAACCACAGGAAATCCTAAATATAAGTGAATTATATCCTTATGATTTTGAAGTTGTGGATTGGATACCTCAAAATGATTTAATTTTTCAAAATAGTAATGAAATAATAGCTTATTCACAGCAAAATATCTATCGTTGTAACATCAATACCTATCAAACACCTAAAATTTTATCTAATAAAACAAGTCAATTTTGTCTTTCTCATAATAAAATATTTTATATTAAAAATGAAAAAGATAAAACTTCACTTTGGGAAATAAACAATGATGGTAATAATGAAAATAAGATCTTAGATTTAGATAATGAAGATTCTTATAAATTGTTTTCTTCTATACATCATAATAATTTTGCTATTTATAACGAAGAAGAAAAGAATTTAAAAATTATAACTTATGAAAATAATCAATATCAAATAAACTCTTTAACAAATGAAGTTTTTGATGCTCATTGGTCTGAAGACGGTAAAAAAATATTTTATAAAAATAATTATGAAATTTGGGTTTGTTTTTTAGAAAAAGAAAAACAAAAGGTATTTGAAAATAGTTTAGTTGCTCGCTTTAAAAATAAAATAAACAAAGTTTTGTGGCATCCATACTATAATCATCTAATATATAATATTGAAGATAAAATTAAAATTTGTGAATTTGATGGAGAAAATCAAACTGATTTTTTAAATGTATCCATTTCCCAATTTAATTTGGCAATTACAGGAGAAAACAATGAAAAAAAACCTACACTTTTTTTTACAAATAAAGAAAATAACGAATCAGCAATAAGTTTATATTCAGTAAAACTTTTTAAAGACTGAGATATTGTTTTGTTGCTAATTAACTCTATTCTAAAGGCAAAAAATGAGGATGAGGCGGTGTGATATTATTGCTAGGATCAGGGGTTACTTGTTTGGCTTTTACAATAAGCCTTTGCCAATTAGTACCTGGGGGCCAACATGTTATTAAAGTTAGAATAGATTCTGAAGTAGATTCTAAAACTTCAATGCTTTCTATGGAAACCTTCTCTATTTCAAAAATTTCATAAACATATTTTTTCTGCTTATAGTAGATTATGGCTTTATCTCCAATTACTAGATTATTTAACAAAGCAAAAACATCATTATATTCTCCAGTAACCCACAAATAATTAGAGCTATGGCCAGTCAAAACACAATTACCTACTTCTCCAGGAAAAGCTGTTCCAGGATAATGACCTATTCCATTTTTTAAATATTTTTGAATTTCTTCTTCTTCATCACTTTCCATCCAAACAATAGGAGCATTTATATCAATTTTTGTAATAATAAATCTTTCATCTTCAGGTATAATTTCTCCATCTGACAATGATGATTGGTCTTCTATAGTGTTGTTTATCACACCTCTATTGCTTTTCCACCAAAATTTAATTTTTTTATTAATCCAAGACCAATTTAGAATAACTAAAATAAAAATAAATAAAAAAACAATTAAAGAAAAAAATTTTATAAAAGTAAAAAAAACTTTTTTAATTTTTTCAAATTTAACAGTTAATGAATCTCTAGATATCAAATTAATATTTTTTTTGATTTTTTTCTTTAACTCCATATTTTATCCTTATGTTCAAAAATTTGACTTTTTATTATAACATTAATTAATAATATTGTAAATATGATAATTGAAAAAATAATTGCAAAAACTTATAATTAAATAAATACAATTGAAAGATATAATAGGAAATTATTTAATAGTTCGATATACTCACTACAGGTTACGCTGAAGTGAAACAAAAACACTAATTAAATAAAGATTATAGATGGAAATTTTTGCCGAGGTGCTGGAATTGGTATACAGGATGGTCTCAAAAACCATTGGAGCTTGCTCCATGAGGGTTCAACTCCCTCCCTCGGCACGTCGGAAAGCACTTCCGACTCTCACAATTTTGTAAAACAAAATCGTTTTCAACTTCAGTGACCTTCCTCCTCTTCCATGAAAATGTCAAAGCCATTTTCACGGGTAAACACAGAAAAACTTCTGACTCTCACGATATTGTAAAACAAATTTTTACAAATTAAGTATAAATTTTATTTTTTACTCCAAAGAAAATTTGGAGTTTTTTTATATCTTATTCTATCCCTGGAACAGGAAAACGTTTGCATAAATCTCTTACTTCTTCACCTATTGATTTAATAAATTTACTATCATTTTTATTTCTTAAACAATCAGAAATCCATTGGGCAATTTTTTCCATCTCATTTTGTTTCATTCCCCGAGAAGTTATAGCTGGAGTGCCAATTCTTATGCCTGATGCAATCTTTGGAGGTTTTGGATCACCAGGAATGTTATTTTTATTTACAATAATTGCTGCCGTCTCTAAAACCTCTTCTGCCTCATCTCCAGTTATTTTTAAGCTTCTTAAATCCAATAAAATTAAATGATTATCTGTTCCATCAGAAACTAATTTGAATCCTAATTTTTTAAGATTTTCTGCCAATATATTAGCATTATTTAATATCTCTTTTTGATATTGTATGAATTTCAAACTCAGAGCTTCACCAAAACATACTGCCTTTGCAATAATAATATTCTCAAGCGGACCTCCTTGAGTACCTGGAAAAACAGCACGATCTATAGCTTCGGCATATTTTTCTTTACACATAATCATACCCCCTCTAGGTCCTCTTAATGTCTTATGAGTTGTTGTGGTTACAAAATCAGCAAATTCAACAGGATTGGGATGTAATTTACAAGCTATAAGTCCGGCTATATGTGCTATATCTGCTAAAAGATAAGCACCGACTTTATCAGCAATTTCTTTAAATCTTTGAAAATCAATAATTCGAGGATAGGCTGTAGTTCCACAAATAATCATTTTTGGTTTATATTTAAGAGCTTGTTTTTCAATCTTATCATAATTAAGTCTTCCAGTACGATAATCTGATTCATAGCTTATAGCATTATATATAATACCAGAGAAATTTACTTTACTGCCATGTGAAAGATGTCCACCTGAAGAAAGAATTTGACCCAATATAGTATCGCCGGGTTTTAACATGGCAAAATATACAGCAATATTAGCCTGACTGCCTGAATGAGGTTGAACATTGATATGTTCTGCACCAAACAGTTTCTTTGCTCTTTTTATAGCCAGCTCTTCTGCTTTATCTATAAATTCACATCCTCCATAATATCTTTTTTTTGGATATCCTTCAGCATATTTGTTAGTTAATACTGAACCACAAGCTTCTAATACTGAAGAAGAAGTATAATTTTCTGAAGCAATCAAATTAAGTGTTTCTATTTCTCGTTTTTCTTCAGATTGTACAATATTAAAAACTTCTGGATCTCGATTTTTTAAAGACATACTTTTCCTTTATTGTAAATGTATTATTTTATAATTTTAAAAATTTCTTTTTTTGATATAGCTCCTTCTCTTAATATCTTAACAGAAGGATTGGATAAATCTATGACTGTAGAAAGGGTTTTACCTTTTATTTTACCTGCATCTAAAAATAAATCTGGCTTAAATTTTCTATCTTTAAACTGATCAATAATTTCTTTTCTTGAATATAAAGCATCTTTTCCTGACAAATTTGCACTAGTTGTAGTATATGGTAATTCTATTTTTCGGGCAAGCTGTAATGTTATTCTATTCTTAGGAATTCTAATTCCTAATGTTTTTTTGCCTGCAGTTAGAATATCTGGAACATTTTCTTTTTTTTGAAAAATAAAAGTTATTGGTCCAGGAAGAAATTTTTCCATTAAAATTCTGCTCTGGCTTGAAATATATACTATATTTTCAGCCATAGTAATTCTAGAAACAACTACTGAGATTGGTTTTGATCTATCTCTTTTTTTAATCTGAAAAACTTTTTCTATAGCTTTTTGATCAAAAGCCAAAGCACCTAATCCATAAGCAGTATCGGTTGGATATACTATTGTTCCACCTTTTTTTAATATCTCAGCTGCTTGTGTTATTATCTTTTGGTCTGGATTTTTTGAATTAATTTTTACAATTTTCATATTTGCACCAAAGTGATACTTATTTAGGTGATGATTCACATAAACTTATTATACCTTACTTGAATAAATTTAAAAAATAAGGTAATATAGATGTGTTAGTTAATGATTAAATAAAATTAATTTACAATTTTTGAGAAATAGGGAGAATTAAATGGCACATAGAAAAGCAGGCGGTTCAACATCTTTGGGAAGAGATTCCCAATCAAAAAGACTGGGAGTAAAACTTTTTGGTGGTGAATTAGCTAAATCTGGCAATATTATAATTAGACAAAGAGGAACAAAATATCATCCTGGGGAAAATGTAGGCATGGGAAAAGATTACACCATATTTGCTTTAATTCCAGGAACTGTTAAGTTTCAAAAAAAGAAAAAAAGGAAATTTACCGATAAACTTAAAAATGCCACTATAGTCAATATAATTCCTGAAAAGACTGCAACCACAAAAACACAAAAGGAAGCGAAAACGCAAAAATCCTCTGTGTCTTTACGCCAAACAAAGTAAGGTCTAACATCTTAGTAATTACAAAGAACTAAAATACAAAAAAAAACAGCTTAAAAGGCTGTTTTTTGTTATATTTAACATATATGTTTATATTTCTATTATCTTATCTAATTTCCCTTTATTTCCATAAACTACTTTTCCAGATTCAAGATGAGAATATTTTAAAATTAATTTTGCCGCTTTTTGCAAAATTTTCTTGTCACATGTCACCTGTCCCGTGTCTCTAATTAATACTGTTGGTCCTGGATGGTCCTTTGGCTCCATTAAAATATCTGTATCACAAGCCATTATTTCAATTCTTTGATTTTCTTCCTCATTTCTCCCGACAACAATTTTCACCCATTTTTCATGATTTTTAGTGTTATTTTTCGTGTCATTGAGCGTTTCCCAAAAATGTCTTCCTATTTTTAAAAGTTTAATATCACTTAGATCACAATTCGGCCATTTTTTAAATAAATCTTTTATTCTTTTGGAAAATTCAGGATCAACAAGCAAACATCCACCTGTTCCGCAAAGATAACCTCTAATTTTTAATTCTTCAGCTAAATCCAGCTGTTTTTTTCTGGAACGACCAGAAATATCCAATAATTTTTCTCGATCAACCCATCCTTTTTGTTCTGGAATTGTTTCAGAAAGCAATTTAGCTGAAAGAGGTTTTAAGACCAAACCTTGTAAATCAGATTCTTTTTCGATTAAATCTAAAGCACTTTTATGCTGAGAAAAAGGCCGTTGTCCCAACACTTCTCCTGTAATTATAAACGAAGCTCTCATATCTTTCATATACTCTTTTGCTTTTTTAAAAGAAAATATTCGACAATCAATACAAGGATTAGCACCCTTTCCATAGCCAAATTTAGGATTTTTAAGTATTTTAATATAATCTTCTCCTTTGACTATCACTTTTATAGGAATATCCAATTGAGAAGCCATTTGTGTTGCCTGATGAGGACAGCCTTTTTTAGTGCATCGGCAAAAAGGAGATATAAAATTTAAGGCAACAACATCAATACCCTGATCTTTCATCATTTTTGCTGCTAAAGTTGAATCCAGTCCCCCAGACAATAAAATAATTGCTTTGATTTTCTTTCTAGTCATATAAAAACTCCTATATAATCTTACAATATATAATTCTACTATAAAACCTCTTTAAAATAAAGAATTTAATCATATTTTTCGTTAATAATTAATTTAAATATAAAAAAAGGGAGGAAAAAAATGTTGGTTTTTAACCTCCCCATCTAAATTATTTTTTTGATGAACAAATAGGACATTCAGAAGATCCATATGGCATTGGTATTTCACAATCTGGACATTTTTTCGAACCAGATGATTCTATATCCATAACACTTGGTATATCTAATTCTTCTCCTAAAATATTCTTCAGATATTCTTTGTCTTGATCAATATCTTTATCAGCCATTCTTCATCATCTCCTTCAACTTTTCTAGTAAAAACTATTGTAAATATCTGGTTGGAACTTTATTAAAATATACACAAACAATTTTAACATCGTTAAAATATTTTCTATAAAATTTTTGAATTTGTTTAGCAATTTTTTGCTGTGTTGGTTTTCTTCTAAGTCTTATCACATTACAAATATCTTCAGATCTATCAGTAATTTCTTTTCTTAAATATCCGTTAACATTTTTTGCAATTAATTTTTGGATCTTATGAAAATCATCCCAATCTTTTTTTTTATTACTCAATAGAATATGAGGACCACTAGAACCTTTGGGAACATATACAGCAGTATAATGATTGGCCATTTTACTGTTAAAGTTAATCTAAAAGGGCCCTAAATAAAGATTTGGAATATTTTGTGCAAGAAGAGCAGCCAAACTTATTGATTCAGATTTAAAATGTAAATCTTTGGTTTTTGTTTCACTCATTTTTTTCACCAACCTCCTTCTCATTTAGAAAATAAAACATTATTCTTTTTCATCTCAAGTGCTTTCTTTACACATTTTGGATTATTACAATGTCTTACATTTCTTCCAACTGGAACTCCTGCCAAAGTGTGTGTAAAAGAAGTTACTGTTATTTCAGAATCAGGAAACTTTTTTTTGCAAATTTCACACTGCCAATCCGAAATTATATGTTCTTTACTTTTTTTCATTTCTAACAACTTCCTTTCTTTAAATTCCACATAATCTTAATTCAAATAACACTTTTCAATCAAGAACTGAACAAATATCCAGTAGGTTTAAAAAACAATGTCCATATTTTAGGTAAGGAAATTCACTATTTCCAATCTGTCTTTTCAGATACCAAAGATGATGATGGTGAAGTGCAAATAATACAAAACCACAAGAAAAAATTCCTTTCTTTGTAAATATAATCGAGTGCGTCTGTGTATATTCTTGAGGTTCTATCGCTAACACAAGTCCTTCGATAATCTCTTCTTTTGGCCCACACAGAGGATCCAATGATGAAATTGCAACTTTAATTTTTGATAATTTTATTTCCTCATTTTCTATAGCTTGCTTTATCAAATCCTCAACTTCTTTATTTGCTTTTGACAGAGTATCATGAATCTTATCAGAAACTGCAGCAACCTTATTCATTTTCTTTTCACTCCCTTAACATTTATATGTATTGAACTTCTCGTAATCTTCGCTTTGACGATATTTTTCAATCATATTATAAATAGCTACCCAATTTTTCTTTTCACGAATATCAATTTTGTTTAAAGAAGAAAAAATACCTTGAGGATCAAGAATTTGAGGATTAACATATCCAAACAGTTCTTTTTTGATTTCTTCTTTTCTTTCTTCGTTATTTTCATAAAACCATACTTCACCTAAAGATTGTTCTATTATTGTATTGCTTCGTAAAAAAAGAGCTTTTGAAAGATGTTCATAGGCGTTAAAAAGTCTTACTTCAATTTCGCTGGCTTCTTCTTTAGACATTTGTCTTCCTTTCTTCTTTGATATTCCGAATTAAGCTCAATTTTTTCTGTATTAGCAGCCAAAACCCCTGGTAATGCTTTTATTTTTCCTATCAATTCACTTTTATTTTTTTCAGAAATTTTTATTGGATAGATAAAAAGTATTGCTCTTCCATTTCCTATAATTGGGATTTTTGAATGTTCTAAATCTTCTGCTTTTTCTCCAGTAATATTAAATTGATTGATAAAATTATCAACATTTTTTTCAATATTTTCTAAATGATCATTTTCAAGCCCAATTCTTATTTTCACATTTTCAGGTTCTGTAAATTTTAAAATTTTAGCTTTCATATTAATCACCTTTCTTAAATAGAGAATCAGAAAAATTTTATTTATTTTAAAGAGCGATAATTAAATTTATCATAATAAAAAGCACCTGTCAAATACTATAAATGTCTAGGTACTTCTTACTATTATTTACTGCAAGTGTTTATAAATTCTTTAAATAATGGGTGGGGATTTTGAGGACGGGATTTAAATTCAGGATGAAATTGACAGCCAACATGAAATGGGTGGTCAGTAATTTCTATAATTTCCACTAAATCTCCTTCAGGACAGACTCCAGCTATTTTCATTCCTTCTTTTTGAAATATATCTCTGTATTTATCATTAAATTCATAACGGTGTCTGTGTCGTTCAGATATTTTTTTATTGCCATAAGCTTTATAGCTTATGGAATCTTTTTCTAAAATACAGGGATATGAACCCAGGCGCATTGTACCGCCTTTTCTAGCAACTTTTCTTTGATTGGGCATAATATAAATAACTGGATTTTTAGTCTTACTGTTAAATTCAGTACTTGAAGCGTCAGTCATTCCACAAACATTACGGGCAAATTCAATTGCTATTGTCTGCATTCCTAAACACAAACCAAGATAAGGAATTTTATTTTCTCGGGCATATTGACATGCTTTTATCTTTCCCTCTATTCCCCTTTCTCCAAATCCTCCAGGGACAACAATTCCATCAACTTTTCTGAAAATTTTAGTATCTTTTTCCAATTTTTCTGAATCAACCCAAATAATCTCTGGTTTTAAATTATGATGCCAAGAGGCTGCTTTTATAGCTTCTATTACCGATGCATAAGTATCCTTGTTAGTTAAATATTTAGCAACCAAAGCAATTTTAACTTTTTTACCTTGATTATCAATTTTTTTAATTTTATTTACTAAACTTTTCCATTTTTTTAAATTTATTTTGTATTTTGAAAGACCTAATTTAGAAATTATATAATCAGCAGTCTTGTATTTTTCAAATATTAAAGGCACCTCATAAATATTTTTAGCAGTTTTAAGTGGAATTATAGCATTTGTTTCCACATCACAATAAAGAGAAATTTTATCTATCAAAGGAGAAGTTATTGGATGATCGGAACGACAACCAATTATATCAGGTTGAATTCCCAATTCTCTTAAAGTTATAACACTATTTTGAGCAGGTTTTGTTTTCACTTCACCGGTTGTTGAAAGAAAAGGTAAGAAAACAACATGTAAATATAAAATATTTTCAGGACCTATTTTTCTTTTTATTTGTCTTATTGCCTCCATAAAATGAAGACCCTCATAATCCCCTACTGTTCCACCAATCTCTACAATATGTACATCATATCCTTTGCCTGCTTCAATAATTAACTTTTGAATTTCATTAACAATATGAGGAAGAATCTGAATAGTTTTACCTAAATATTCACCTTTTCTTTCAGCAGATAAAACATTATTAAACACAAATCCAGCCATTAAGCTGGATTTTGAATTTAAATTGCGATTTAAGAATCTTTCATAGTGACCCAAGTCCATATCTGTTTCAGCACCATCATCTGTAACAAAAACTTCCCCATGTTCCCCTGGATTCAAAGTGCCCGCGTCCATATTCAAATAAGGATCGCATTTTTGAATATTAACTTTAAGACTCCTGGCTTGTAAAATATTTCCTATAGAGGCGGCTGTGATACCCTTACCTAAACCAGACAAAACCCCACCGGTTATGAAGATATATTTGGTAACCATTGTTCACCTTTTAAATTTTAAACTTTCTTCTTATCACGTATGACATTAATATTAATTGTAACTTTTACCCCTTCCCCCATTTTCACTTCAACTTCATATTTACCTAATTCTTTTATAGGTTCTTTTATTTCAATATTGTGCTTATCAATTTTATAATCTCCTTGAGAATTTATGGCATCAGCTATTTTTTTGTTAGTAACAGAACCAAATAGTTTTTTGCTTTTTAGACTTGCAGTTTTAGCAGGCATTTCTATTTTTAATTTTTCTAATTTTTCAGCAATTTCTTTAATATTTTTCAACTGTTTTTCTTTCTTCTTCATTTCAATTTCAATTTTAGCCTGGACTTTCTTAATTTCTTTGCCTGTAGCTAAAATAGCTAAATCTCGCGGAATAAGAAAATTACGAGCAAATCCTGAAGCAACTCTCTTGATTTCCCCAGCATTGCCTAAATGTTCAACATCCTTTAATAATATAATTTTCATAGGAAAAACCTCATTAGTTAATATTAAAAATCAAATATCAAATATTAAAATTATTTTATTTTTGAATTTTACATTGTCATTTTGCATTTTTATTTTTGAACTTTAAATTTTCTATCTTCTTTCCTTTAAATATTCAATAGCTTTGTCTAATTGAGGATCACGTTCAGCTTCAAAATCTTCATCAGTCATTTTTATTTCAATGTTAGGATCCAGTCCATTTTCTGAAATTGACTTGCCTGAAGGAGTTAACCAATGTGCTACTGTGATTCTTAAACTTGTTTCCTGTTTGAAAGTTTCAATTTGTTGAACTGAACCTTTACCAAAACTTTTTTCTCCAATTAATATTCCTCTCCCCCTATCTTGAATAGCACCTGCCACAATTTCTGAACCAGAGGCAGATCCTTGGTTGATCAATACCACCATAGGAACATCAGGAAAACTGGCTTTGATAGTTGCATTCCATTTTTCTCTTTCTCCATTTCTGTCTTCTTCAATAACAATTAATCCATCTTCAATAAATTCACTGGCAATATCGATAGCTACATCTAAATATCCTCCGGGATTATTGCGAAGGTCTAAAACTATACCTACAGGATTCAGATCATCTACTTCTTCTGTCATCTTTTTAAATTCAGAATTGGTGTCTTCATTAAATCTATTAACTTCAATATTTAAAATATTATTTTCTTTTATACTCCATGAAACACTTTTTATTTCAATAGTATTTCTAATAATCTCAAAATCTTTTGATTCTGAAAGTCCTTCTCTTTGAATAGTAAGTGTTACTTTTGTCCCTTTTTCTCCTCTTATTAAGCTTACTGCTTCATTTATAGTCATATTTTGAGTATCTTCACCGTCAATTTTCATAATAATATCTTGAGGTTTTAAACCAATTTCATATGCAGGTGTACCTTCAAGAGGAGCAACAATGATTATTCTGCCGTCTTTTGCTTCCACTTCTGCTCCAATTCCTTCAAATGAACCTTCCATTTCCTGATTAAATTTTTTGGTTTCTTCTGGATCCATAAAAAGAGTATATGGATCTCCTACTGCTTCAACCATTCCTGAAATTGCTCCATATAGCATTTTTTGATAATCAGCATCTCCAGCATATTTATCTTCTACAGCTTCCCACACATTCCAAAAAAGCTCAAAATCCACTTCTTTGGGAGAATTAGGAGTTTTATTTTTGATTATAGGAATAATACCTTTTTCAAAACTGATTTGAGCACCTTGATCAACTAGAACACCAATTACGTAAGAACCGCAAATCATAACAGAAAGAGAGAATACTATAAATATTTTTTTAAATTTATTTCTTTCTATTTTCATTTATTTTTCATAAATAACCAAATTTTAATCTGATTATTTCTTTTATAATAATTATAACTTTTTGGTACTTATATGTAAGAATCCCTTGACCAAAATTCTGGCAAGGGGTTTTTATATTTTCATTTCCATTTTTTATACTAAAGGAGCGTGAAATGAATGTCAACCCCGAACCACGTTGGGTTCAGGGCGGCGCCCCAGAACCACGCACATCATTTGGGTTCAGGGCAACGCCCCAGGACCATGCACATCGTTTGGGTTCAGGGCGACGCTCCAGAACCATGTACATCGTTTGGGTTCAAGGTCAATACAAAATTACAAAAAAAATCACCCAAAAAGGTGATTTTAATATAAAACTAATTTAATTCATAACATTTAATGATAGATAATCATTTGAATTACTTCATTTTGACCATAACTCATATTATAAAAATAAGGATCATCAACAATATATTGGCTACCGTTTCTTCCAGTTATTGTTACGTAATGATATATACCTGGACCTAAAGTAACACAAACAATAACAGGACGACCTTGACTTAATTCACTATCAATTCGAGCCCAATTTGGACCACCATTATAAACTAATCCTAATCCTACTACATTTGCTGAACCCCAATATATCAAATCACCATAAGCAAAACTAAGACTTTTAGCTAATTGTCCTGGATCTGTATTTACACCACGGCTCTTAGCTACCATTGCAATACAAGTAACAGCACAACCCCAATCTTTCATTAAAGAATTAGAACTGCCAATTGTTGTATAAGCCCATCTAGAATCATGTTGATAAAAATGATACCAATTACTATTATATACAACTAAATTACCATAATTGCGACCTCTACCCCCTTCTCCGGGTGTACCATCTGGTGGTTGTAAATTATTAATAACACTCTGGATAGATGATCTTTGACTTTGTGCTGAAACAAGCATCTGTTGGTATTGACCTTCTTCACCTTGAGTTTGAACCAATAAATCTTCTTTAGCACCCAGTTGAATTGCTAAGCTTTTTTCTTTTAACTCTTTTTCTTCCTTTAATAAAGTTAACTCTCTTTCTTTATCTTCCAATTGAGTTTTTTGATCATTTAATTCTTTTTTTAATATTTCTATTTCATCAAGAGCATCTTGAGTCTGGCCTTCAATTGATTCTATATATTCCATTTGAGCCAAAAAATCAGAAAAAGTACCACCAGAAGCTATGATTTCCAAAGTACTGGTTTGATCCTGCTCATACATTATTAAAACACATTCCAAAAGAAGTTCTTTCTTTATCTCAATTTCTTTTTCTTTTAAAGTAATTTGATTTGATACGTTTTCAATTTCCAATTCATTTTTTTCAATTTGAAGTTTTGTCTGTTCAATCTCTGCTCTGGTTTGGTCCAACTGATTATCCATATTTTCAATTTGAGCAGATAAAGTATTAATTTCTTCCTTTTTTTCATCTACTTTTTGTTGATATTCTTGAGTTTTTTGATTAATTTCCTGTAATTCTTTTATTTTATCTTCTATAAGACCGGCACTTGCAGGATAGGAAAATAAAAATAGAACTAGTATACCCAAAACAATACAAACTGTTTTACTAGTTCTTAATTTAGAAATGATATTTTTTTCGTCCTTATAACTGTTCATCTTACTCCATTAAAAGAACAAATGGCTGTTTCTTCCCCTTAAATATTTATCCCCAGAATCAATAGTTTGTGTTTTAGTATATCAAAAAAATCCCTTTTTGTCAAGGCTTGTAGTCTACACTTTCTTTAAATAGCGCTGTATAGCTATTACGCTACTTATTGTCCCCAACAATATTCCTGTCAAAATCATTAATCCTGTTATTCTTATAAAATGACTATTAAAATATGAAAACATTGTTTGTCCAAAATAATCAAAAGTTTCATGAATACCGGGAGAAATAAAATATAAAATAGGATAAAGTATAATAATAGAAACCACAGTAGCTATAATTCCATAAAAAGCACCCTCTAGGATGAAAGGTCCTCTTATATACCAGCTAGTAGCTCCCACCAATTTCATTATTTCTATTTCTGAAGCCCGAGTAAAAATAGTAATTCTGATAGTATTTAAGAGAATTACCAAAGCAATAACAACAAACACTAAAAATAATCCCAAAACTATTTTTTTAACAGTATTAGTGAAACTTAATATATTTTCAATCACCTCTTTTTTTTCTTTATAACTAATTTCTTTAATAATATCATTATTTTCTTGTGTATCCAGAAATTGAGTGATATTTTGTAAATTTTCAGGATCTTTGGCTTTGATTTTTAAACTTAAAGGCATTTCTCCTTCCAAAACTATATCAATTAATCTCTGATCTTTATTGCTTCTTTTGAGAAATTCTATTGTTTCTTGCTTGGCTTCTTCTTGATTAATATATTTAACATCTTCAACATCATCTAAATTTAAAAGTTCGTATTTTATATCTAAAACATTGTTTTCTTCTGTTCCTGTTTTAAAAGAAACCCGCATATCTATATCTTTTTTAATTTCTTCAACTGCAACATTAACTACAAAATTAAGAATAATAAATACAGAAATTGTAAATAAGGTTAAAGTTACAATTATCGTTGCTGCAACAGACATCCAGCCATTGCGCCAAAAATTTACTGCTGCTATTTTTATCATTCTTAAAAAACTAGTCATTGTGCTCCTTTATTTCTCTGATATTCATCGGGGGAAGAGCCGGTCCGATATGCATCGGACATAGGCTTATATCTTATATTTTCCCTTTTTCTCATCACTTATAATTTTTCCCTGCTTTATTGTAATCACTCTTTTTTTAAGACGATCAACAATTTCTTTATCATGAGTTGCCAGGACAACTGTTGTTCCTGCTTGATTAATTTTCAACAATAAATCAATAATTTCAACGGCAGTTTTTGGATCAATATTACCTGTTGGTTCATCGGCAAACAGAATTTTTGGTTGATGAACCAAAGCTCTGGCCATGGCTACTCTTTGTTGTTCACCTCCAGAAAGTTGTTTGGGAAACTTATTAGATTTATTTAAAAGACCTACTAATTTTAATATTCTTGGTACAATCTTTTTAATTTCTTTTATATTTTTACCGCTTACTTCCATAGCAAAAGCTACATTTTCAAAAATAGATTTTTTTGGCAATAGTTTAAAATCCTGAAAAACCATTCCTATTTCACGCCGCAGATAAGGAATTTGTCCTCTTTTTAGTTTATTTACTATATTTCCCCCGACGATAATTTCCCCTTCTGAAGGCTCTTCTTCTTTAGTAATTAACTTTGCCAAAGTAGATTTACCAGCACCAGATGGGCCAACAATAGAAACAAATTCTTTACCTTTAATTTTAAAACTAACATCACGCAAAGCGAAAATATCTGGTGGATATGCTTTTGTTACTTCTTTAAATTCAATCATAATCTTTTAGTTATTAGAAATAGTAGTCGGTCTACAAATTATATTAACATTGATATAAAAAATAATCAAAAATTGTCTTATAGCTTGTTAAACAATGCCACTTTTAAATAAACTATTTATGGTTTATTATAATCATAAATTTATTTCAATGATTTGCTAAACTTTTAACATTATTCTTCGAGCGAACAAACGCAGTGAGTAAGTCGAGAAGTACCTTAATTTACTTTATTATAAAAACTAAAGTAGTTCTCCACAAGGTCGAACAATAATAAAATATTAGAGGTCGGGTTTCTTATAATGTCTTAATACTCTATACTCTATACTCTATACTTTTTGCTTTTTGCTTTTTTTATACCATTGGAGCCAGCTTTCTGTAAATTTATCTAAATCTCCATTTAAAACTTTTTCTGTATTAGAAGTTTTAACTTTTGTTCGATGATCAGAAACCATCTTATAAGGATGTAATACATATGATCTTACTTGAGAACCCCAACCTACTTGGGCATGCTTGCCTTTTATCTGGGCTTCTTTTTTCTTCTTTTTTTCCATTTCTTTTTCATAAATACGAGATTTTAGAATTTTCAAAGCTGTTTCTTTATTTTGTCTTTGTGATCTTTCATTTTGACAAGAAGCTGTGATTTTTGTAGACAAGTGAGTTATTCGAACCGCTGAATCAGTTGTATTGACATATTGCCCCCCAGCTGAAGAAGCTCTGAAAGTTTCAATTCTTAAATCTTGGGGTAAAATTTCAACATTAATTTTCTCTTCAATTTCAGGAATAACTTCCACTAAAGCAAAGGAAGTATGACGAAGATGATCTGCATCAAAAGGTGAAAGTCTGACTAATCTATGTGCACCAGCCTCTCCTTTAAAATAACCAAAAGCAAAGGGGCCTGAAATTTCTATAACAACATTTTTTATGCCTGTTTCTTCACCTGAAGTTATATTTAAAACTTGTGCTTTAAATCCTTTTTTTTGAGCAAAGCGCAGATACATCCTTAAAAGCATATCTGCCCAATCACAGGCTTCTACACCTCCTGTTGATGCGTGAATTGTAAGTAAAGCATTATTTTTATCATATTCTTCATTTAATAAAGCATTTATCTCAAACTCATTAAACTTTTTTTGCAGATTTTCTTTTCTTTTTTGAATATCTGAAAAAAGATCAGTCTCATTTTCAGCTTGTGCTAATTTTGTTAAATCTATTAATTCTTGAGATTCTTTCTGCAAATTTTCCCACTTTTGTAAATATTGAACAAATTGATTTTTATTCTGCATTATTTCTTGAGCTTTTTTTTGATCTTCCCAAAAATCCGGTTTTTGTGATTTTTTCTCCAAGACATCTATTTCTTTTTGAATTTTAGCTAAGTCAAAGACACTCCCTTAAGTACTTTATTTTTTTGTGAATGTTTTTTAATTCAGTCAATAGTTCATTCATAGACACTAATCCTTATTTACTTAATAACATAATAACTAAATAACAATTCTACTCTTTTATTCTTTGATTATTTTTTAGTTATTTAGTTTTTCTGTTCTTTAGTTATTCCCATTGTATCACAAAAGAGACCCCTAAGGGTCTCTTTAATACTTGAACACGACAGGCGCCACTTTTTAGTTAACTTTAACTTCTTTTAGAGCAAGATTTAGCAATATTTTTTCACGGAAATAAAGATATCCGCTTGCTAATAACAGAAACATTCCAAATAAAATGTTCAAACCTGCTCCAACTCTAGGTAGAGTTTTAGTGCCCAAAACCTGTGGTTCTGGATCTTGTGGAGTTTGGGGAACTTGTGGTTCTTGCGGTTCTGTTGGTTTTTCTGGCTCCTGTTGAACCTGCTGCTGTTGTTGATTATTAGGTGCAGGTGGTTGAGGAATATCAGGCTTATCCATTTTTAGTTGTGGAATTTTCAACTGTGGAATCTTTGGCTCTTTCGGTTCACATGGTTTCTCTGGTTGCTTAGGCTCTTCAGGCTGTTTTGGTTCTGTTGGCTCTTTCGGTTCACATGGTTTCTCTGGTTGCTTAGGCTCTTCAGGCTGTTTTGGTTCTTCTGGTTTTGTAGGTTCTTCCGGCTGTTTTGGTTCTTCTGGTTTCTTTGGCTCTTCAGGCTGTTTTGGTTCTTCTGGTTTCTTTGGCTCTTCAGGTTGTTTTGGTTCTGTTGGTTGTTTTTCTTCTATTTTTGGAGGTTCAGATGGATCCTTTCCAGATGCCATACTTTGACTGATACCAACTCCTATTTGAGCTACAAATAAAACCATAATCAAAATCGCAATTACTTTTCTGCTTCTACCTAAACGATAAGCAAATTTGGTTTCGATTAGTTTAAATCTTTCTTTCGTTGCTTCATCAATTTTTGCTGTTTTTAAAACGGAAATTAATCTTTTCATAATTTCTCCTTTATTTTTATCCCGGTTTTACCGAGAAAGTGTTATTTTTTTTATTATGCCAAAAAATATTTTTTGACGGTTTTTAAAATTTGATTCGACCTTTATTTTATTATTAAAACTGATATTTTTTTAAGATTGCCAATTTACAATTTCTGCTTTTGTATTTTCATCTTCATAACTTACCCACCAGAGAATTTCATTATTCCAAAGTTGAAAACCATTATCAGTAGAAACTTTCTTTACAGATATCAAAACATCTTTTAATCTTCCCTCTGTTGGTTTAAATAATGCATCTTCACCTTCTTGTCCTGGTTTTTCAGGTATTTTGCATAAAGAGTAATAAGGAGCAAATTGCATATCTGAACCTCTAAATTGTGAGTCTTCTCCATAAATTTTGGCATCAATTTCTAAAATCTGGAAATTATCTAAATCATAAATTATTTTTGTAAAATCTTCTTGAATAATCTCTGGCTGGTTTTCTTTATCTGAATAAGATAATATGATTTCTGCTTTTTTCTGCCCTTGATCTTCTTTTATATCTTTTACTTCATATTTTAATTTTGGTCCAGGCATCCATTCTGGTTGAGCCATCCAAGCAGAATATTGTCTTGTCTGAATTTCCCACCAGTCTCCTTTCTTCCATCCCAAAATATTTTCCAAATCTATCTGTTGATCTTGTTCTTCTATTTGAGAATCATTATTTTGAGGTTCTTTTTCTTCTTCTTTTGACCAATCCATTTTTAAACCAACATAACCTACTACTAACCAAAATATAATAATTGTTGCAATTACTATCTTCTTATTCATATTTACCGTCCTTTATTTTAGTTTGTGATTTCTTTTACAATATTATAATTTATTGGATTTCCTTGCTGATATCTTCCTGTTGGAAGCCAGACAAAATCTGGATGATCATTAACACTATTACCTGTCCATTCACTCTGATCACCTGAAATCCAATAAGTGTATGTTTTAGTAAATGAACTTGTTCCCACAGAATCAGCACTTGTATAATTTGCAAACCAAACAGTAGTTGTATAATTCGTACGACTGCCTTCTTCTGTTGATGTCATACTATATTTATAAGCAGGGAAATTCCATACCTGGTATCCAGCATTTGTATCAAAAACTAAAGATTTCCTTTCATTTTTTATATAATTTTGTAAAAGGCTTTGAAATGCACTAGGGGCTATATCAGAATAATCTTCAGAACCTATTCCGTCTCCATATCTGTCACCCCACATTAAAGATTGAGGACTATAATACAATTCTGTTAACATTCCTTTTTGGTCACCAACTGTAAAAGTCATTCCTCCTCTATTCTTATTTGTTCTTGGTTCAGGCTCCAATATAGAAACAGCAGCTAAAGCATGACAATGACCCCACCAGGTTGCCGAAGGATTTAAAGTATAGTGATTACCATATTCCCAACTGCGGGTTCCTGGATTATAACCATGATTATTTTGAACATATCTGTCATATTTATCTAAAGGACCATTTTCATCATATATGTTAGGATTAATTGTATCAAGATATGGCCACCACCATCCTGACCAAGGTGTATTTGATGCTCCTGAACCTTCTTCTTCAACAGTTACTTGCACAAATTCTGAATAGGACCAATTGTGGTCAGAGTCTCCAGTCCACAGAACACAATAATATGTGTTGCTTTCAGGATTTACTTGGAAGGAAAAATTAGAATTAGAATCAGTTTTAGTTTGTGCTGAATTAACCCAATCTTCTCCATTCCAATAATATAAATAAACATTTACATTACTATGGGAAGGGGTTAATGTTCCAGATAAAGTTGATTGTTGACCTGGTTGAACAGTTTCTGGATCAGCTTTTATGGTTATTTGAGATTCTGTAGTCTCCTGCTGAACTTTAACTTGGATATATTCTGAATAGGACCAATTGTGGTCAGAATCTCCAGTCCATAAGACACAATAATAAGTATCTTTTTCAGGTTTTACAGTAAGGGTAAATTTGGAATTTAAATTAGTTTTATTTTGTAATATATAAACCCAGTCAGTATCATCCCAATAATATAAATATATTGAAGTATTAGTATGTGATGGAGATAATGTTCCAGATAACATTGTATATTCACCAGGAGCAACAACTTCTGGGCTAGCAGACAAAGTTAAATTAGACTCTGTAGTTTGCTCTTGAACTTTAACTTGGATATATTCTGAATAACTCCATGAATGATCAGAATCACCAGTCCACAAAACAGTATAAAAAGTATCTGTTTGTGGTTTAACTTTAAAAGAAAATTTAGAATTATTATTTGTTTTCTTATCAACATTTTGAACCCACTTTGATCCATTCCAATAATGTAGATAAACCGAAACATTAGGATGGGAAGGAGAAAGTTCTCCAGACAAGACAGATTCTTGACCCGGTGCAATTGTTTGAGGATTAGCCTGTAAAGTAATTTCTGAATCCTCAGAACCGGCATATACAAAAAATCCAGGTAGCACTAAACTGGCAATCAATAAAAATATAATTGCTTTCCGAGACAATTTATTAAGTTTTGTAAATTTTTGGTTTAACATAATACCTCCTTAAATTGAAGTTAAAAAGTTTACCCTGTTTTTATTATATCTTAATTCTCACTCTACTCGAATTGTAAAACAAAACAAACTTTCAAACTACAATTTTAAATTAATTTTTTAATAAGTCGGGGGCGAAAGTTGAATAAATGATTTATTCAAGTTTTTCGCCCCTTCTACCGGTAAAAAGGTAATGCATTTGCATCTAACTCACCTTCTTAATTTTTTTTCGCTCTGGCCAAGCAAATTTCCATTAAGAGAAGCTAGAAACTAAGTTTTGATTAAGATGTGTTTGGTGCTTGCTGCACCACTGATTGTTGTACTTGTTGCTGTTGATTTTGCTGAGTCTGTGTTGAAGACTGTTTCGTTTGAGTTTCAGTCTGAGTCTGTGTTTCAACTTTCTGTGTTTCCTGTTTTTGAGTCTGCTGCTGATCCTGTTTTGTATCCTGCTGTTGTTTTACTACTGTTTCTTGTTTCGGTGTCTGCTGCTCTTGAATTTGCTGTTCTTCTTGTTTGGGTTCTTGTTGCTGTTCTTGCTTGGGCTCCTGCTTCTGGTCTTGCTGAACTTCTGTTTGTTTCTGTGTTACTGGCGGTTCTTCTTGCTTCTGATCTGGTTGCTGTTTCTGATCAGGATCTTGCTTTTGATCAGGATCTTGTTTTTGATCTGGTTGCTGTTTCTGATCAGGATCTTGCTTCTGGTCTGGTTCTTGATCAGGCTTCTGATCTGGTTGCTGTTTCTGATCAGGTTGTTGTTTCTGGTCTGGTTCTTGATCAGGCTTCTGATCTGGTTGCTGTTTCTGATCAGGTTGTTGTTTCTGGTCTGGTTCTTGATCAGGCTTCTGATCTGGTTTTTGTGGTGGAAACTGTGGAACTTTACATATTTCAGGTTTCTGCTCAACGATGATCTTTTCACAAGGAATCTCGATTATCTTCTCGATAATCTTTTCCTTTTCAACCACTTGAACAACAAATCTTTCAACTTCCACAATCTCTACTCGTGTAACAACCACTCTGCTTGGTGCTGGCTTACGAACAACTTTAGGAGCCGGATAGAGTATGTTTCCACAATTTGTTTTTGCGAAAACATTTCCATCTACTTCCAGAACAGGAGTACCGGATGTAATATACATCCGAACAAAACGAACCTGTCCTTCCTTATAATATGAGTTTTTGTACATCCCTCCATATTGGAGAGTCTTAAAACTCATACTATTCTTCGGAATATCCTGAAAGTCAGAATACCCCAAACTTTGTGCCCTATCGTTATAAGCCTGCTGGATCGCCTGTGGCTGTGAAGAAACTAATTTCTTCACATTCTTTGCAGTCATTTCGCAAGGAAGTCCACTCATCATAAGTGGATACTCCTCAGTAATCTCAACTGCTGCAATTTGTGTAACTCTTGCTTCAGTTGTGCTCGTTGTTTCTGTATTAGCTTCCTGCTCCCCACGTGCATCATTAAATTCGTCCAAAAAGTCTTCTCGTGCCTGTTGCTCTTTTGAAATGTCAGAATTGAATGATTCACGAGCTTCATCAATATCTTCAAGAATCTGTTGAGCTAATTTTGGCGCTTGGACTTTCCGGCTGATGGAAGCCAAAGAAACTAACGTGAACCCTTGGATCAAAATAAGTGCTACTATCATAACCCAAGCAATCTGTTGTTGGTATTTTTTTACGCCAATCCATAGTTCAGAAAACGGACTAGGCTGTTCTTTTTTTACATTCTTGCCATTAGTCTTTTTGGGACCAGTTTTTTTGTCAGTCTTTTTTTGTGGTTCTTGATTAGCCAACTCTTTCATCTCCTTTCAAGAAATGAATTCTACTGGATCTGTTTGATAGTATTCTATCAAACCTACATCTATATCTACTCTGGATCAAATTTCCGTATAAACGGAAGTTAAACAGTAAGACCTAAATTTCAACAAAAGATTTCCACTTTTTTATTCCGGGCCAGATTGCTCCTCCAGAGATGGAGAGCATCAGAAGATAAAAAGTTTTCATCTTTTGGTTTGTGCTACTCTCGTCCTTAAGAGTATCAACAAAAACAAAAAAAACAAAGGCCCCTTACGGGGCCCTTAAGGACGGAAGCTGACAACAATTTTTGCAATCAGGTTTCGTCCTTAAAAACTCCGCGGGGGTTTAATTTAAAAAAATATCAAGGTACTATACTATTATGAGTAAGAATCTGCATAGGCAAGATTGTTGTCTGTAAAGGACGGTAAACAGACCAAAATTACCTACACAGATTTCTACCCACCATATAATATCTGTAGCTATACGTAATCAACAAAAAAAACCGGCTAATTCAAAACTTTTAGCTATATATAATATGTTATATACCGCAAGTTAATTCTGTGGCCGGTTTCACTAATAGCTTGTTCCAAAATATTTCGGAACAGATTTATAACCAAAGTGACCATATAAGATTATAAATCGGCTTTCCACTTTTGTAAAAATACTTTAGTATTTTTACGAGGTAAAAATTATTTTAAGATAAAGTTATCTTTTTTTTATAATGTACAAAATTAAAAAACCAACAATATTTTTCTATTCAACTAATTAATTAATATTTGTTGGTTTTTGTTTTTTATTTTTTTGCTTACTCGCCGAAGCCTTAGCAAAGGCGGAAGCGCAGGAAGGTTTTTATATAATTACTTTTAATTGTGAAGATAGCATTGTAACAAATTATATTCTTATTGTCAAGGGTTTTTTTATAAATCTTTTTTTGCCTATTTATAAGCATTTATAGGTGTTTTTTAAAGAATAAATATAAACTAGATAATTTAAAAAATATATTTAGACATAAAAAAAGATTTTTATCAAATCGATAAAAATCTTCTAAAAAACTTATCTACATTCTCTATTTCTTCTCTCCCATTTTTAATCTTCAGATTATTTTCCACAACATTTTTTATATTTCTTTCCACTTCCGCAAGTACAAGGATCATTGCGACCAATTTTTTCACCTGTATTTTTTACAGTTTCTTTTTCTTTCTTCTCTCCTCCCCTACTTTCATGAGTCTGCTGATTTTCCATTGGTGAAGGTTTTTTTATAATATTTATTTTATAAATAGAATAAACAACATTATTTTGAATATTTGAAAGTAGCTTCTGAAACATCAAGTGCCCTTCTTTCTTAAATTCAACCAAAGGATCTTTTTGACCATAGGCACGCAATGAAATTCCTTCTCTTAAAGCATCTGTAAGTTCTAGATGTTCTATCCACAAAGTATCTATACTACGCAGTATTAATGCTTTTTCTAAAAACCTCATTGTTTCTTCTCCTAATTCTTTTTCTCTTTCATCGTAAGCATTGTGTGCAGCGTTTTTTAAATATTCTGTTAATTCTTCTTGTTCTGTTGCTTTTTCTATCTTATTTTTTACTTCATCCGGTAAAGGAAAAATAGTTTTTAAAATTTCGTAAATTTCAGTTTTATTTTCAGAAAAATGAATAGAAACAGCTTCGGTAATTTCACCTTCTATCATATCTAAAATTTCTGAATTTAGATTTTTTGATTTTAAAACTTTTCTTCTTCTTTTATAAACTACCTCTCTGTGTTTATTCATTACATCATCATATTCTAGAAGATGTTTTCTGATGTCAAAATTATGACCTTCTACTTTCTTTTGAGCGCTTTCTAATGAACGAGTTATTATAGAATGTTCAATTGGTTGATCTTCAGGAAATCTGAGACGTTCCATAATAGATGCCACTTTATCTGAACCAAAAAGCCTCATCAAGTCATCTTTTAATGAAACATAAAAACTGGAAGAACCTGGATCACCCTGACGTCCTGAACGTCCTCGGAGCTGGTTATCAATTCTTCTAGATTCATGGCGTTCTGTGCCAATTACATATAAACCACCTTTAGAAATAACTTGTTTATGTTCTTCAGAATCAGATGAATCGTCTCCTAATTTAATATCTACACCTCGTCCAGCCATATTTGTAGCCACAGTAACTGCACCTGCTGATCCAGCTTGGGTAATTATTTTTGCTTCACTTTCATGATTTTTAGCATTTAACATTTCATAAGGTATACCTCTTCTTTTTAATAAATCTCCAAGAAGTTCATTTTTTTCAATGGAGACTGTTCCAACCAAAACAGGCTGACCTGCTTCGTAATGGGTAATAATATCTTCAACTACAGCGTTAAATTTTGCTTCTTCTGTTTTATAAATTTTATCCTGTTTATCATCACGAATCATTGGTTTATTAGTAGGAATTTCAATCACATCCAAATCATAAATTTTATTAAATTCTTCTGCTTCTGTTGCTGCAGTACCAGTCATTCCGGAAAGTTTCTTATAAATTCTGAAGTAATTTTGAAAAGTAATAGTTGCCAAAGTTCTGCTTTCTTTTTTGATATCCACTTTTTCTTTAGCTTCAATTGCTTGATGTAAACCTTCTGAATATCTTCTTCCAAACATCATCCTTCCCGTAAATTCATCAACAATAACTACTTCCCCATCACGAACTACATAGTCTTTATCTCTTTTAAATAAAGTTTGTGCTTTTAATGCTTGTTCAATATGGTGTACATCTTCAATTCCTCGCTCTGTATATATATTTTCTATTCCTAACCATTTTTCCATCTTGGCAATTCCTGAATCCGTAAGAGTTGATGCTTTCATTTTTTCATCTACATTATAATCTATATTTTCTTTTAATCTAGGTACTAATTGAGCAAATTGATAATATTTTTCAGTTGATTCTTCAGCAGGAGCAGAAATGATAAGAGGAGTACGAGCTTCATCAATTAAAATACTGTCTATTTCGTCAACAATAGCATAATTGAGTTCTTTTTGTACACATTGGGAGATATTAGAAACCATATTATCTCTTAAATAATCAAATCCAAACTCATTATTTGTACCATAAGTAATGTCTGCAGCATATGCCTTTTTTCTTTCCACTGGCTTTAAATTATTTTCCTCTTCAAGTGTTGTCTCTCCCTTATCTTCAAATATATATGCTTTCTCATGTTGAATACTTCCACAAGATAAACCCAAAAGATTATATATAGGACCCATCCACTGATTATCTCTCTTGGCTAAATAATCATTTACAGTAACAACATGAACCCCTTTTTCTTCTAAAGCATTAAGGTATAAAGGCAAAGTTGATGCTAATGTTTTTCCTTCTCCTGTTTTCATTTCAGCAATTATTCCTTTATGCAGAACAATTCCACCTAAAATTTGCACATCAAAATGACGCTGACCAATAGTTCTTTTGGCAGATTCTCTTACAGTAGCAAATGCTTCAGACAATAAATCATCTAAAGTTTCTCCTTTTTTTAAACGTTTTCTAAATTCGTCAGTTTTTTTACGAAGATCAGAATTGGTAAGTTTTTGGTAAGAAGATTCTAATTCATTTATTTTATCAACTTGAGGTTGCAATTTTTCCAAAACTTTTTTGTTGGGGTCTCCCATTATTTTACTTAAAATTCCCATTACGGCTCCTTTTTATATTAAAAATTATATTTCTCTATTTTAAATCCTACACTTTTTCATTTTATCATTTTTTCATACTTAAATAAATCAAATAATGGCGACAAAGTTTTTGCCGCCAAAATAATATTAACACAAAAAAATATAATTATTCTTCTTCTTCAACCTCTTCTATTTGGACATCTTGAGGAAAAGAATCAACAATATTATGTTGTTTTTGTTCTTTTTTTGTTAATTTACCCATTTTCTTTGAATGTTTTTCTATTTGTCTTTCTAGATCTTCAGCAACTAGATCAATTGCTGCCTGTGGTGTAGAACCGGCTTCTTCAGCTCTGATGAAAATCTTTCCTGGCAAATGCATGGTTACTTCTGCTCGAAATTTTGTATCTGAATGATGCTCTTTTCCTGATGTTAATTTAAAATGAGTATTCAAAATTTTATGGTTATATCTTAAGAGCTTTCCAATTTTTTCCCCAATATAATCTTTTATTTGAGGTGTAATTTTAAAATGTTTTGATTTAATAAAAATGCGCATAGTAATTTTCTCCAAGATTAGTAATTATTACTTATTATTTTATTTCTTTAAAACCACAATATTTATGTAAGACTTCAGGAATTTTTATACTTCCATCTTTTTGCTGCCCATTTTCCAAAATAGCAATAATAATTCTGCCAATAGCAAACGCAGTGCCGTTTATTGTATGTACAAACTCATTTTTACCTGTTTTTTTATCTTTATAGCGAATATTTAATCTTCTTGCTTGAAAATCAGTACAGGTTGAAGTAGAGTGTGTTTCTCTATATTTTTTTTGTGAAGGAATCCAACATTCAATATCATATTTTCTGGCTGCAGGACCACCTAAATCTCCTGTACACATCTTTATTACTTGATAAGGTAGTTTTAAACCAGAAGTTAATTTTTCTTCTAAACTTAAAAAATATTCATGATCTGAATCTGATTCTCCAGGCTTTACAAAAGAAAACATCTCCATTTTATCAAACTGGTGCACTCTAAAAATACCTTTTGTATCCTTTCCATATGAGCCAGCTTCTCTTCTAAAACAAGTGGAAAAAGCTGTATATCGCATAGGTAAATCATCTTCAGATAAAATTTCATCTGAATGCATTGGTCCAACTGACTGTTCTGAAGTACCTACTAAATATAAATTATCTTTTTGTAAATGATATATCTCTTCTTCTCCTCCATGTTCTAAATATCCCATTCCTTGCATTATATTATTTTTCACCATAACTGGAGGAACAATTGGGGTAAATCCCTCTTTAACCAACATATTTAATGCATATTGTATAATAGCAAACTCTAGAAGTGCAGCTTGATTTTTTAAGTAACCAAAACGAGTGCCGGAAACTTTTGAAGCCCTTTTTGTGTCAATTAGATCCAAATCTTCACCTATTTGCATATAATCTTTCATTTCATGAGAAAATTTTGTTTGCCTTCCAACTTTTTTTATAACCTTATTATCATTTTCATCTTTTCCAACCTTTACATCAGATCGAGCAGGATTAGGAATAGTAAACATTAATGAAATATATTCTTCTTCAATTTTAACAAGATCTTTTTCTATTTTCTCCAATTTTCTTTTAATCTTTTTAATCTTTTCAATTTCACTCTTGCTTGGTTTTTTGGAAAATTTTCTTTTTGATCTTAAATTGTCTCTTTCTTGAATTAAAGATACTCTTTTTTTATCTAATTTCAAAAGTTTATCAATATCAATATCTACTCCTTTATCCAAAGAAGATTTTTTAACCTTTTGATAATTTTCTCTAATATATTTTATATCTAACATAATGGTACTAAAAAATTAACTAATATAAGTATAAAAAAAATACCTTGAATTATCAAGGGTAAAAAAAAAGGAGAGGTTGAGGCAGATATTCACAAAATTGTGAATTTCTATTATTAATACCTCAACGCTCTCCACATGGCAGAAAAGACAAATGTGAAAAATTTTACATAACCACTACACACTTTATACTTCAGAATACTTTGATCCACTTTAAAGCAACATTTCCTGTTCTTTACACTAGTTTTTGTCCTTCCCACCAAGATTCAATTCTTTCCCCAATAGTTTTCGAGACCCGTGCCTCTGTTAACCAAAGGGAAAATTGGTGCCGCGGATTAAATAAAGCAAAATAGAAATTATTTTGATTTCTTTTAGCTCAAAAATCCCCATTTTCTTTTTTTATTTTTGGGCTTTTTATCAATTTTCTCTCTTATTTTACTTTACCGCGGCATAAATTGTCTCCCAGACAAGGGCTGGTGGTACACTCTTATTCTTTAATCCTAAAAAATAGGATTGTAAAACTCAAACGCCACAAATAATAGAGTAACTTGATAACATTTCTCCTTTTCCCCTAAAGGAAAGGAGCTGTTCTCTATTTTATGCCGCTTGTCTGGGATAATTTAATTCAATTTTTAAAAAACTTGCTTATTTTTAAAAGCAAGTATTATCTTATCAAATATACAAAACTCGTCAAGTAATTTTTTAAATACATTATAAAGTTGTCCACAGAAAAAAAATATTTACCCCATAAATTAGAGAGATTCATACTTCAGATTAGGAATAGTGGAAATACACGAGGCTTACCCCGTAAATCGGAAAACACTGTCCTTTAGAATGGGGGCATACGGGGTTTACTTAGAAGATTCAAAAAATCTTTTAATTACAAAATCTTTCTTTAGTACTGTTAAAAACCATCCAGCTTTTGGACCGCTTTCTTGCCCAAGTAAAGAAATATAAACCGCTGGAAATGCATCTTTGGGTGCCAAATTCAATTCCTTTGTCATCTCATAAATCACATTATGCACCTTTTCTGCCTCCCATTTTTGTTTCTGCAACTCATCCGCCAATTTTCCTAGAAATTCTTTTTGTTTCTTATTAAGATTTTTCACTTGTTCAGGCAAATTATCTAAAATTTTAAATTTTAAATTATCAGGAGCATAATTTTCAAGCCAATTTTCTATTCGCCTAACTTGCTCTTTTAAAAGATTTTTATCACTTGTTGCCTTTTTATGTCCGGTTCTTTCTAAAATTCTGCATATTTCATTAAATTTTCCGCCTGCTGCCTGAACAGTATTGACTAAATGTCTAAAAGAAACAGGAGGTAGAATTCTTTTTTTGCTCTGAACCTGAATTAACTTATAAATTCTGCTTCTTTTGGATTTACCTTTTTTCTTAAAATATTCTTCCTCTAATTCTGCAAATTCATCAAATAAATTAATCAATCCTTCAGAAGGATCAAAGGTTATATGTTTTTCTGGTCTTGTTTTTAATATTAAATACTTTAGAATCTCAGGAGGAAAAATAGAAAAAAAGTCTTTGGCAGTTATAATTACACCCTTAGATGAAGACATCGCTCCTTTCCCTTTCAAATAAATCCATTCATAAAATATGGGAAAAGGTACAGGATATGAAAAAATTTCTTTTGAGATTCTACTTCCTGTATCATAAGAACCTCCTGGAGAAGCATGATCTTTGCCAAAAGGCTCCACAGTTATATTTAATATTTTCCATCTTGCCGGCCAGTCAATACGCCAAGGCAATTTGCCCTCTGCTTTTGAAAAATCTGCTTTACCGGAATAACCACAATCACAGTCATATTTAACATAATTTTTATCAAGATTTATTTCTGTAACTTTTGTACTATTTATTCTTTTACATTTTTTACATAAAGGATTATAGGGAATCCAATCTTTTTCAACACTTCTTCCGGAAACCTCTTCAATAATTTTTTTAATTCCATCAATATTAGACAAAGCTTCTTTAATTTGAGAAGCATATAAACCCTTTTTATACATTTCACTGGCATATAAAACCTTCAGATTGATATTAAGTTCTGACAAAGATTCAAAAAACGGCTTTAAAAAATGTTGAGCATAATTTTCACAACACCCTTGCGGGTCAGGAATTAAAAATAGGGGTTTTCCTATATGTTCAGAAAAAGTCTTTGGCAAAAAGGGATATAATTGTCGTAAGGGATCAAAATCATCAGCAATATATATAAGTTTGCTTTTTACTTTTTGATCTTCTAGACTTCTTGTGGCTGCAAAAGCTGTTATAACCTCTTTTATATTGCCAATATGAATAGGACCAGAAGGTGTTATCCCTGTAGCAATATTTTGCTTGTTTCCTTTTTGTTCAATAATTTTCAAAGCAATTTTATCTGCCCAATAAGTCATTTTATAATCCTTTCGTCAAAATATCAGAGCCATTTTGACAGGAGAAAGATTAGGTTAATAAAGCTATTCCTAATATTTCCCAAACTGCACCAAATGCTAATATTATTATAATCAATAAATACAAAAAAAGCACGTCTTTTAATGCTGAAAATAAGGATTCCTTACGGCTTTTTGTTTTATACCTTGAAGGCATAATAAGTGAAAGACCTATATGTATTCCCCCAGCCGCAGATAAAGAATAGGCTAAAAATTCCAAAAATAAAGTTCCCAATGTTAAAATTATTATTTGTGGAGTAGTAAAACTTCCAAAAAAAACAACTCCAACAGTCCAACCTCTTAAAATAGTTACAATAATAGGAATAAAAAATACCACTCCAATTAAAGTGGTAGTCAAAAAAGCCCCTACAATTAAATTATAACTAAAAGTAAAAAAAATTGTCAGGATTATTTCCCCTCGTAATAATAAACCAGCAATTTCTTTAATGGGACCAGTCTGAAAAATATTTTGGATTAAATTTTCTCTATATTCTAGAATCCATTCAGGTTTATTTAAAAAAACTAAAATATATCCAATTAAAAAAGAAATAATATATAAAATAAATATAGAAATTATTATCTTTTTAAGCTGCAGAAATACTTGAAAGCTTTTTGACAGTATTTTTAGCATTCAAATTCCTATAAAAGTTTTATTTTATGCTTTTAATTTTGAACTTAATTTTACCTGCAGGAACATCTACTTCTACTTCATCTCCTACTTCTTTGCCTAGGAGACCTTTTCCTATTGGAGATTCATTAGAGATTTTTCCTTTTGAAGGATCAGCTTCTGCAGAACCAACAATTGTATATTCATTGTCTGTTCCTTCAGAAGAAGTAATAATTGTACTGCCCAATGATATAACATTACTAATATTATCACTTTTATTAATTATTTGAGCATTTTTAATTGTACTTTTAAGTTCTGAAATTTTTCCTTCAACAAATGATTGTTCATTTCTGGCATCTTCATATTCAGAATTTTCTGAAAGATCACCATAAGCTTTAGCTTCCTTAATCCTTTTTATTACTGCAGGACGTTTTTTATTAATATGTTCATTCAATTCTTTTTTTATTTTTTTTAAACCTTCTTCGGTTAGAAAAACATCTTTCTTGATCATTTTTTTCCTCCTATATATACTAAAAAATCCGCGATATTTCGCGTAATTAACCTTTTTATGTAAGAAAAAAAGAAACAAGTATTTTTCCTTGATTCCCTACAATTAAATGTTTTATAAAAAGTAACTTTTGGTATTAATAAGATATTAACATATAAAAATAATTTGTCAAGAGTTTCTAATTTATTGCTAAAATAACATTTTTTAAAAGCATAGCCACTGTCATTGGTCCTATACCACCTGGAACTGGAGTTATAAAACTGGCAATATCTTTTACATTATCAAAATCCACATCACCAGTTATTTTGCTGCCAATCCTGCTTATTCCTACATCAACTATCACAGCATCTTTTTTAACCATATTCTTTTTAATTAATTTTGGAACACCTGCTGCAGATATTAAAATATCAGCTTTTCTGGTATAATCTTTTAAATTTTCAGTTTTTTTATGACAAACAGTAACTGTAGCCTTTTTTTGTAAACACAGCAAAGCCAAAGGTTTACCCACTATACTGCTTTTTCCTATAATTACTACTTTTCTGCCTGCCAGTAAAATCTTATACTCTTCTAAAATCCTTAATATACCCAAAGGTGTGGCTGGTATGAAACCTTTGTTTGAATAAGCTAATTTTCCCCAATTTTGAGAGTGAAATCCGTCTACATCTTTCTGGGGTGAAATTACCTCTATAATTTTTTGTTTATTAATATGATCAGGCAATGGCAACTGTACAATAATTCCATGCGTTGATTTATCTGAATTTAATTCTTTTATTTTCTGAATAAGCTCCTTTTCTATTACTTTTTCTGAAAAAGAAAAAAGGTGAAAAATTATTCCAACTTTGTCACAAGCTTCCTTTTTTTTCTGGATATAAATTTCAGAAGCTGGATCATTTCCTGTTTGAATACAAGAAAGACAAGGATTAACCTCTTGTTTTTTAAAATTCTCCAAATCTTTTTTGACTTCACCTAGAACCTTTTCAGCTGTTTTTTTTCCATCTAAAATTTTCGCTGTCATAAATTAGTGCTCCTTTATTATTAAAAAGTATAGCATTAAATTTTATTTCTAACAAGAAATAAACAAAATACAATAATTTTTTTTCACGGCCACAAAAGATTTTATATTTATAAAAAGATAAAAAAAACAGCAAAGATGTAAAAAATTGTGCGAAAGCACTACATCTCTACTGTTGAAAATGTCAGGGAAAGGAAAATTTCTTCAATCACTAGGGAAATCTCTAAAATTTTCCTTTTTCCTGTAACACGCTAATTTCTTAAGGTCTTTTTTCAAGTATGTCCAGCAACAGTTTGTAATTTGCACCCTAGCTGCTTATACACTTAGTGTATAAGACTGCAAAAATAAATCTGTTGCTAATTCCGCCAGTAATCCACTTACTTAGAGGTAACCCCTAGGTAATCTCTGGCGAAACTTTATAGGACCGAATGGTCAGCATTAACTCTCAAATTCACATCCTTATATGCCGATGTGATACAGAAAATAAAGCGTTTACAAGAGCTTTAAGTTCCTTTTTGTTATAAGTTGATTCTGATCCATCCAGCCCAAACTGTAGGAAAGGAATAGACGACTAGGTTAGACCAACAACAGACCTAGAGCGTTGACCAAATCATGCTAAAAAAAGCACGATAGCGGTTGGATCCCTATTCTATATAGAATCCGTCTATTCCAAACTGAAATCAAAAATAGGGGCTGGGAGGGGTGTAAGTTCTGCTCTTCTGGGTGGTTGAGGAGAACTCAAATATTTAGGTAAAGCTGCCCAAGGAAAAATTAGCTTTTTTTAGCTTGGCCACTGTTCGAGAAAACAGTACTTTCCTTGAAAATTTGGCCTAAAATCCTGTTTTGGCTGTGTATAAAAGAAAAATTTTATCCTCCACAACAGGATCTCTCTACCCCTCTCAGCTTGATGGCACCTCCTTGGGATATTATAGGTACCATAAATTCAGAAGAAGAAAATAAGTGCGGAACTGCTAAAGACACTTGTGAACTGTGTCACTTTTCTTCTTCATAGACCACCGCTTCTTAGCATTATTGCTCCACGATAGCCACAGTTCTTCAACCTGGATGAACGCATCCAGGTATAGGCCGGCTTTTCCACTGTTAAATGTTGTGGATGGAATCGTGTAGTTCACATCGAGAACCACTTCCAATACCTTAAGCCAGCAAAGTTCGTGCCTCCCGCCAATCTCTCTTAATTAATGGATCTTGGATCATTAACACTCTTTTTCTTGCAATGACCCGCTACTTTCCCAACATCGTGGGGAAACATTTCTTTTTGGGCTTAATTGGTTACTGATAAACTCTCTGTCTTAATCACCTTTCGATCTTCGGTGATTTTTCTATAAAGAGTTTATTCTATCAGTACCGTTGGCGGTGGCCTCATTCAGACCAGTGCCCAGTGCATTAAGAGAATTTACTAGCGGGAGGCAAACCAGACAAAAACTATTTTCGTCCAGATAGCCTCTCGCTAGATTTAACAGAAGACAATTAAATATGACAAATCAGAAAGATCCTTCGCTTCACTCAGGATGACAGTCTGATTATTATTTTCAAAGTTCGTTATGTAATAAATATATTAACAGATATAATTTTTATGCCAATTTTCAAAATTTGGCAGGAGGTTCTAATATTAGCAAACTTTTTTAGACTTGTCAAGAGTTTTTTTGAAAAATTGATAATTAGTTACTAAAGAGTATATATTCGTATCAACGGGTAAAATAATATTGTAATATTTTACTGGCTACAGGTACAGCAGCTTCATTTCCTTCTCCCCCACCTTCAATTAAAACAACTAAACAAATTTCTGGATTATCATAGGGGGCAAAAGCTGTAAACCAAGCATGTTCTTTTTCAGCATAAAAACCATATTCAGCTGTTCCTGTTTTTCCAGCGACGTCAAATGGTAATGAATTTAAACCTCTGGCTGTACCTGATGTTACAACCTCACGCATCCCTTTCCTGACAATTTCAATATTATTTTCCGAAATGAAATTTTCTTGAATTACTTCTGGTATAAAATCTCTTGTCACCTGACCATTAATATCTATAGTTTGCCGAACAACTTGAGGCTTTAATAATTTTCCTCCATTAGCAATAACTGCTGTGAAATTTGCTACTTGCAAAGGAGTGGTTAGAAGATCTCCTTGGCCTATGGAAAGATGATATGTATCTCCTGTATACCAAGTTTCCCCTTTAGCTTCAATTTTCCATTCTTCAGAAGGAATTAAACCCTGTTCTTCACTTGGCAAATCAATTCCTGTTTTATCTCCCAATCCAAAAAGTCCCATATAATGTATAATTTTTTCCAGACCTAAACCTGATTTTACTTCAAAACCTCCACCAATAGTATAGAAAAATATATCACAAGAATGGGCAATTGCGTCAATAACAGAAACAGAACCATGCCCTGATAATTTCCAACAAGGAAATTTATAGACAATATCAGGGTTATATTGATTTGGAACTTCAAGAACTCCTGAGCAGTGAACATATGTCCCGTTAGAAATTATACCTTCTTGCAATCCAGCTGAAGAAACAACAGGCTTAATTGTAGATCCACAAGGATATGTACCAGAAATTGCTCTATTAAATAAAGGCTTTTTCAGATCACTATTTAAATTTTGATAATCCTCTGGAGAAATTCCTTTTGCAAACAAATTATTGTCAAAATCAGGCAAAGAAACCATTGACAAAACCTCTCCTGTTTGAGGATTTAAAGCAACAACTGTCCCAGAAGTTGACTTGACATTTTTTATCCCTTCCTCCAAATATTTAGTCACTTCTTTTTGTAAATCAGAATCTAGAGCTAAAACTAAACTTTCTCCAGGTTGAGGCTGTTCAGATGCCAAAACCTTAATTACTTTTCCATTAGCATCAACTTCTACTCTTTCCCGTCCATTCCTCCCGTGTAATGCTGATTCGTAAAAATTTTCCAAACCAGTTTTACCAGTATAATCATTTAAAGCATAATTAATATCTTTTGTTTCAGGAGAATTTTGCTTATCCTCAAGTTCTTTCTCATCAATTCTGCTTATATAGCCAATAACATGAGAAAAAATATTTTTTTCGTTATATTCACGAATAGGATTTTCTGATAAATGAGCCTGATAAAATTTACTATGATTAAGTTCAAACATCATTTTAGTATCTCTATCTACATCTTTTTTTACAATTACAGATTCATAACAATCATATCCTTTTTCTTCAATTATTTTTTTAACCTCTTGATGATCATCTTTTAAAACCAATGATAGGTTAATATAAAAATTCTTTCTTTCATTTTCATCTTCGGATAAATCTGCCGGGACAATGCTAATTTCAAAATTGGGAATATTTTTAGTAAGCTGTTTTTTATTCCTATCATAGATTATCCCTCTTTCAGCTCTTATTATTGTTGTTCGTATACGATTTCCTTCAGCCAATGAAAGATTGTATTTCCCATTTTTAATTTGAAGAAAATAGAGACCTGAAGTTAAAAAAATAAAAATCAAAAAAATAACTATATGGAAAGAAAAAATACTTTTAAAACTAAGCTTTTTTTCAGATTCAGGCATTTCTTCATCTGAAGAAGCTACAATATTCGTCCATTGCTCTTCTAAGTTATCGACATCTTTACTGATAAATCTTTTTTTATTATCACGAGAAATACCCTTAAAATGATCTCCAAAGATATTATTTTTTTTCATTTTTAGACCTTGTAAATTAAAAAAATAAGATTTCTAATAAGTAACTATCTATTAGTTATCTACCAATCCTTTCAGGTAATTTTACACTGCTCTCATAATAACTTAACCAGTCATTAAACTTAACTAAAAATAGATAAATTACAATAATTAAAACTGCATTAAAAATAATTTCTTTATATATTATATGAATAAAGTATTCAGGAATAATAAAACGAATAAAATTTATAATAACACCAAAACTTAACATATTTACTTTTATAACAGAAAGGAAAATTAAATCAAAAAATATAGTAGAAAAAACAGAAATAATTATTATAGACAACAAACCAACTTTACCTAGAAATTTTTTAACTATAAAACTGATAATATAAGCAATAAATAAAAAACTTAAAGTCCATATACCAAAATATACTTTTGAAAATAAATCTAGGAGAAATCCGCCTAAAAATGCCCACAAGAAACCTTCTTTATGCCCTTTAATAGCACTTTGACAAATAATTAATAGTAAAACTAAATTTGGTATTACACCAAAAATAGTCGTTTTTGACAAAAATGTAATTTGTAGGATTACTGCTAAAAATATAATTATACTACTTAAAAATGTTTTCATAAACACTTACCTTATTTATTCCTAATTCCTAATCACCTAATTAACTAATCTACTATTTACTCTCTGTTATTACAAAAACCATCTCCAAATGTCTGAAATCCAGTGCAGGACGAAGTGTAGCTGACTGAAAAACATCTGTTGGCTTTCCAGAAATATCTTGAATATAACCAATAACTATCCCTTTGGGTATTTCCCCTCCTAATCCAGAAGTAACTACAGTCTGCTCTAGTTGTATTACTTCATCTTGAGCAATAGACTCCATAACTAATCCATATCCTAATTGTCCTTTTACTATTCCTGAAGCTCTAGAATCTTGAACTATTCCTCCAATATTACTATCTGTATCGGTAATTAAAGAAACAACAGAATAATCATCACCGACTTCAATTATTTGACCAACTAGGAGTCCTGAAGAAGTTACAGCCATTTTTTCATTAATACCCTGATTTTTTCCTTTATTTATTGTAAAATTTTTTAAAAAATTACTAGGGTGATAACTTATAATCTCACAAGGAACCAGTTGAAATTCTTTATGTTGAGCAAAATCCAACTGTTTCCTCAAAATATCATTTTCCACTTTCAATTCTTCTAATTGAGCTTCTTTTGCTTTAAGTTCATTAACTTCTTTTTTTAATTCTATATTCTCTTTCTGCAAGTTTTTTGCTGTAAATATAATTTTAAAACCGCTAGAAAATGTATCGGATATTTTCAAAAAAACATAGCGGAAAGGAGCAGTTATTTTATAAACTATACTATCAACTGGAGATAAAAAACTTATCTGATATAAAATAATAAGCAGTATACAAACTGCTATAAGGATAATGAATAATATAAAATGTTTAGTGAAAAATCTCTTCATGAAAATTAAAAATTTCAAATAACAAATCACAAATCTTTCACTTAAAGTGAACAAACTAAGCAAATAAATTCCAATTTCCTAAATCACAAATCTTTTACTTACAGTAAATAAATTAAGCAAATTTTTTTGCTATTTTGGTTGTTGTTATTTGATGTTTATTTGTTATTTGATGCTTGGTGTTTGGGATTTAATTATATTAATCGATTATTAATCATTTATTATCTTGGTGCTTTTTCATATTGTGTTGTTACTAAAACTTCTTTCAAAGATTCAATATCTTCTAAAACTAATCCAGTTCCTCTAACAACACATGTTAAAGAGTCATCAGCAACATTTACAGGCATTTGCGTTTGTTCTGCAATTAATTTATCTAAACCTTTAAGCAATGCTCCTCCACCCACTAATATAATGCCTCTGTCCATAATATCAGCAACAAGCTCTGGAGGAGTTTGTTCAATAGTAGTTTTTATTGCATCAACTATAATTTGAACTGATTTAGATAAAGCACTTCTTATATGACCATCATTTACTACAACAGCTTTAGGCAGTCCAGTTACTAAATCCCTACCTCTCATTGTCATTTCCAGTTTATCTTTTAAAGCATAAGCTGAACCAATTCTAATTTTAATATCTTCTGCTGTTCTTTCTCCTAAAAGTAAATTAAATTCATCTTTACCAAATTGAATAATATCTTCATTTAATTCATCACCAGCAACTCTTATAGACCTATTAGAAACAATGCCACCTAAAGAAATAACAGCCACTTCAGTGGTTCCCCCACCAATATCTACCACCATAGAGCCAGAAGCATTCTGAACCGGCATTCTAGCCCCTATAGCAGCAGCCATAGGTTCTTCAATTAAAAATGTTTGTCTAGCGCCAGCATTTGTCGTGGCTTCTTCTACTGCTCTTTTTTCTACTTCTGTCACTCCAGAAGGAATACCAATAACTACACGGGGACGAGGAAAAAATGTAAAAGTCTCTTGATGAACTTTTTCAATAAAATAACGAAGCATTTGTTCAGTAACTTCAAAATCAGAAACAACTCCATCAACCAAAGGACGATTAGCTATAATATTGGATGGTGTTCTTCCAACCATTTTTTTGGCATCATCACCAATAGCTAAAATTTGCTTATTTTTAAGATTTATAGCTACAACTGAAGGTTCATTAATAATTATTCCCCTTCCTCGAACATAAACCAAAGTATTAGCTGTTCCCAAATCTATTCCAATGTCAGAGGAAAAAACCCCTAAAATTTTATTAACTACCACTTATTTACTCCTTTGTTTTATCTAAAATATTTTAGATAAATAAAAAACTTGTAGTATTAATATTGTACATTATTATATTTAAATTGTCAGCTTTAACTGTCAACTAAAAATTATAAACTACTAGACATTTTAGTATATCAATAATAGAAAAAAATACAAGAGAAAATATAGATTAATATGCTTTAGCAAAATAAACCAAATATTTTGACTTCTTACCACATTTTATACATTTTTTTGCTTTTTGCTCCTGTTTTAAAGGAATACATCTAACAGTGGCGCTAGTTAAATCTTTTATCTCTTTTTCACATTCTTCATTTCCACACCAATAAGCTTTTATAAAACCTGGTTTTTCATCTATATTTTTTTTAAATTGATCAAAATTATCTTCTTCATATGTATTATCTTTTTGAAATTTCTTTGATTTTTTAAATAGACTTTTTTGAATATCCTCAAGTAAACCATTAATTGTATCAAAAAGTTTGTTTTCTTTTACTATTTCTTTTTTTCTAGTATCTCTTCTGACTAAAACTGCTTGATTTTTTCGAATATCTTTTGGTCCAATTTCCAATCTTAATGGAACACCTTTTAATTCCCATTGATTAAATTTCCAGCCAGGAGTATATTCTTCACGACCATCAATTTCTATCCTAAAATCGTCACCCAATATTTTCTTTATTTTATCAATTTTTTTGCCAACATCTCTTTTCTCTTTATTATTATTCCAAATTGGGATAATAATAATTTGAATAGGCGCTATTTTAGGAGGAAAGATAAGTCCTTGATCATCACCATGAGCCATAATAATTCCTCCAATAAGCCGAGTGGAAACTCCCCAACTTGTTTGCCAAACAAATTTTCTTTTCCCTTTTTTATCAAGATATTCTATTTCAAACGGTTTGGAAAAATTTTGACCTAAATTATGCGAAGTTCCCATTTGCAGGGCTTTACCATCCGTCATCAAAGCCTCAACTGTTGTGGTATATAAAGCTCCAGCAAATTTTTCTAGCTCAGACTTTTTACCTATTATAACTGGTATTGCTAAATATTCTTCACAAAAATCTTGATACATTTTTAACATATCTATTGTATCTCTATCTGCTTCTTCCAAGCTTCCGTAGGCTGTATGACCTTCCTGCCATAAAAATTCTACTGTTCGTATAAACAATCTGGTTCTCATTTCCCACCTTACTATGTTTGCCCATTGATTAACACGAAGCGGTAAATTTCTGTAAGATTGAATCCATTTGGAAAACATAGAATATATTATTGTTTCTGATGTAGGACGAACAGCTAATTTATCTTTTAGTTTTTTCCCTCCGCCATGCGTTACCCAAGCAACCTCTGGGGCAAAACCTTCTATATGTTCAGATTCTTTTTTAAGAAAACTTTCTGGAATAAAAAGAGGAAAATAAGCATTTTTTACTTCTTTATTCTTAATTTTATCATCAAGAACTTTCTGAATAATCTCCCATAAATGATAACCATAAGGACGGATAACCATACACCCCTTAACTGGAGCATAATCAGCTAATTCTGCTTTAAGCACAACATCGGTATACCACTTTGCAAAATCTTTGCTTTTTTTTGTAATATTCTTTACATATTCTTTTCCCATTAATACTCCAAATTAATATAATTTACTAAAATCTCATAATGTCATGGTAAGTAATTATTAAAACTACTATTATTAATAAAACAAACCCTGTATTATTAATTAAATTTTCTACTTTTTGATTAATTTTTTTACCTCTGATTTTTTCAATAAACATAAATAGTAATCTGCCACCATCTAAAGCAGGAAATGGCGCCAAATTTATAACTCCTAAATTAATACTTAAAAAAGCAACAAATTGAATAAGATATAACAACCCTAATTGGGCAAAATTACCAGTTAAACTTACAATTCCTATAGGACCGGCTACACCTGGCGGTACAGTAAAAGATAAAATTAAAGTTTTAAAGAAACTTCCAATGGCAAAAAATACTAATTTTGTAACTCTTACCATTTCGACAAAAGCAACATATGGACTTAAATAGAAAGGAGAAGAAATCTTTCCTTCTGTTTCTATTAATATCCCTAATCTAAAATAGTCATCTTCATAGCCTTCTATTTTTGTTTTATAA
>SDBS01000200.1_pt1 | contig 52522 bp, 55 predicted proteins | sample 2277091 | NCBI WGS metagenome assembly SDBS01 (sample SAMN10404972, study PRJNA504765) | marine sediment metagenome | isolation source: marine sediment core GS10_PC15, 163 cmbsf | place: Arctic Ocean: Southern Knipovich Ridge | collected 2010 | reverse complement strand
TTTTAGACGGCAATAATGATGGAGTAGTGATTACCAGTTTTTACAGCAGGGACGGAAACAGAGTTTTTGGGAAACCAATCAAGAAGGGACGCTCACAACATGTTTTGTCTGAAGAAGAAGAAAAAGCAATAGAACGAGCTAAAAAAACTGGAATTAAAAGAAAAAAAGTTTAAATGATAAAGAAAAAGAAAGAAAATTTGATAAACCGGCCTCCGGTTGTAGTGGTGTTAGGACACATTGATAGTGGAAAAACCAGCTTACTCGATCAAATAAGGAAAACCAAGGTGGCTGAAAAAGAATCTGGTGGAATTACCCAGCATATTGGCGCTTATCAGATTGAAAAAAATGGAAAGAAAATAACTTTTATTGATACTCCTGGACATGAAGCATTTTCTCAGATGAGATCCCGAGGAGCAAAAACAGCTGATATTGCTATTTTGGTAATAGACAGTGCCAAAGGAGTGCAGGTCCAGACAAAAGAAGCTATTGGCCACATTAAAAAATCTCAAGTTCTGCCAATTATTGCCTTGAATAAAATGGATAGACCAGAAGCTGATCCAGAAAAAGCAAAGGGTCAACTAAAAAAACAAGAAATTCTTGTTGAGTCTTTAGGTGGAAAAATTCCCTCAATTAATGTTTCAGCCAAAACAGGACAAGGAATTGAAGACCTTTTAGAACTTATACTTTTAATGGCTGAAATGGAAAATTTAAAAGCTGATATTTCAAAACCGGCTGAAGGTGTAGTAATAGAATCATATTTAGACAATAAGAGAGGACCCATAGCAACTTTAATTCTAAACGAAGGAATATTAAAACCAGGCGATATCATTGCCACCTTTTCAACTTTTGGGAAAATTAAAATCTTAGAGGATTTTAAGGGAGAACAGGTTTCCCAGGCACTGCCCTCTGATCCAGTAGTTGTTTTAGGATTAGAACAAGCACCAAGAGTTGGAGAGGAATTTAAACTTTTTAATAATTTGGAACAAGCAAAAACTTACACTAAATCTCCGGAAAAAAAGACTGAAGCAATCTCAGAAATTAAGCCGGAACAAAAAGTGCTTAATTTAGTTTTAAAAAGCGATGTCCTGGGCTCCATTGAAGCAATTGAAGAGGTTTTAAAACAACTTCCTCAGGAAAGAATTGTTTTAAGGGTTTTAAAATCAGACGTAGGCCAGATTAATGAAAATGATGTTCAATTGGCAAAAAGTTCTAAAGCAATAGTTATTGGCTTTAGAATAAAACCAAATTCCACTGCTAAAAAACTGGCAGAAAAAGAAAAAGTTAGAATAATGAATTTTGAAATCATCTATGATTTGGTTGAAGAAATCAGAAAATACATGGAAAAAATATTAGAACCTGAGGTGGTGAGAACTGATTTAGGAAAACTTAAGGTATTGGTGGGCTTTTGGAGTGAGAAAAAACGCCAGATTGTTGGCGGAAGAATGATTGAAGGAGAAATCAAAAAAGGAGCATTGATTGAAGTTACAAGAGAAGATGAAGTCATTGACCAGGGCAGAATGATTAATCTTCAGAAAAATAAAAAAGATATTGAAAAAGCTTCCAAGGGAGAAGAGGTGGGAATACTTTATGAGGGAGAGAAAAAAATTGAAAAAGGAGATGTGTTAATAATCTTTACGAAAGAAAGAAGAAAAGGAGAATTATAAAATGTCTAAACGCATAGACCGCGTCAATCAATTGATAAAACAAACACTTTCCAAATTTCTTTTAAAAGAACTGGATTTTAAAAGAAGTGTTTTAATAACAATCACTCGGGTAGAAACTGCTTCTAACTTAAACTATAGCAATGTTTTTGTCAGTGTCATGCCAGAACAAGAAATTGAGCCAGTAATGATTTTTCTGAATAAAAACATTTATCATTTACAGCAAAAAATGAATAAAAAGCTGGTAATGAAGCGCGTGCCTAAAATAATATTTAGAGAAGAGACAAAAACAAGAGAAGCTGCTAGAGTTGAAAAACTATTAAACGAGTTGAAAAATAAAGAAAAAACAGATAATATTCAAACTGAAGAATAAAATTATGGCCTGGTAGCCAAGCAGCTAAGGCGGCGCTCTGCAAAAGCGTTATACGCGAGTGCAAATCTCGCCCAGGCCTCAAATTATTTTGCCCGGGTGATGAAACGGAAAACATGCTTGACTTAAAATCAAGTGGGAGAAATCCCTTGTGGGTTCGATTCCCACCCCGGGCACTTAAATACAGAAAAACCAAAAACCGCCTTTAAGGGCGGTTTTATGTAAGTAAAATGTTTTTCAGCGCCTATCCTTCTAGTATTTCAATTGTAGCTCTTTTTGCTCCGAAACTCAGTGCCTGCCAATAATCAGCAAGCCAAATATCAACGTGATAGTATCCTTTCTTTCTATGCATCCTGTCTTCCACAACAAAAATTTTATCACCATAAATATCTGGAATTCTAATTTTTGTTCCAAAAGGCAATAGATTATTTGCTACGATTCCATCTCTAACATAGGAACCAGATGCAGTAATGAAAGGAGTGTCATCAGTCTGCGAGACTGTACTTGAGTAAGCAGTAATTATTACTGGCAATTCCCTCACAACCTTAGGGGGAGGATTAGCAGGATTAGATAAAGAACTTAAAGTGTTATTTTGTACAATAACAAAACTGGGTATTGTGTCTAAATTCAAAACATCTTTGCTTTGTCCTATCGCAGAATATAGCTGAAATAAAACCCCAAACACGACTAAAAGTATGCTTATTTTCAGCGTCTGAAACAAAATCTGTTTGTTGTAATTTTTCATATAAAGACCCTTAATATTTAAGGGGTTTTGATATGCTACATCTTTCAAAAACCTATGTCAAGGTCCAAAAAAAACGCTTCAAAAAGCGATTTTTGCAAACTGTGGGTAAATGAAAATGAGCGAGAGACGGGGATCGAACCCGCGACCTTCTCGTTGGCAACGAGACGTTCTACCAGCTGAACTACTCCCGCAAATAATCGTATCATGAGCGAGTTAGCATTTCCGACCCTAACCGCTTCATGGAAGTTCAATTATGCCTTAATGATCTGTGCCGGAGGAGGGAATCGGACCCACGACCTCTTCTTTTTCAGAGAAGCGCTACTACCACTGAGCTACTCCGGCCTATTATGTGGACCGTGTCGGATTTGAACCGACGACCTTCTCAATGCCATTGAGACGCGCTACCAACTGCGCTAACGGCCCCATTCATTATATGTGTCCCCGACAGGAGTCGAACCTGTATCAGTGACTTAGGAGGTCACGATTCTGTCCATTGAACTACGGGGACAAAATTCTTACATATTAAAGCGCGGAGACAAATAATATTCTATCAGCTTTTCCTCTTGTTGACAACATAAGTTAATGATAAAATTAAAAACATAATCAGCTTAAAATAATAAAAAGATGCAAAAATCACCCATCGTTGAAATTGCAAAAAAAATATCTCCTGCTGTTATAACCATTGTTGTTTCTAAAGATCTTCCTAAAGTTGAAGGTTTTTATCTTTTTCCCTTTGGCGGACGCCAATTCATGATCCCCCAGATTGGAAAACAGAAGAAAGAAAAAACAAAAATCGGAGGAGGTTCAGGTTTTATTGTTTCAAAAAATGGCTATGTCCTAACATGCAATCATGTGGTGAGAGACCCAACAGCTGACTATACAGTAATCGTAGAGCCAACAAAGAAATATTCAGCTAAAGTTTTAGCAAAAGACCCTTTAATTGATGTTGCGGTTTTAAAAATAAAAGACCATTCCCTTCCTTATATAGACATGGGTGATTCATCTAAGATTGATTTAGGGGAAACAGTAATAGCAGTAGGAAATCCTTTGGGTGAATTTGAAGATACAATATCAGCGGGCATTGTCTCTGGGTTAAGCAGAAAAATCAGGGCTCATCAAGGGCCAGCATTCAAATCAACTAGTCTAAGGGGATTAATCCAAACAGATGCTGCGATTAATCCAGGAAATAGCGGAGGTCCTTTGGTAAATATGGAAGGAAAAGTAATTGGAATTAACACAGCAATGGTGATGGGTGCTCAGAACATCGGATTTGCTATTCCAATAAATTATGCCAAAAAAGATTTGGAGGAAGTAATGAAATTCGGAAAAATTAAAAAACCATTCTTGGGCGTAAGATACTTTATTTTAAGTGAACAAGTGGCTAAAACTAATAAGCTTCCAGTAAACTATGGAGCTTTGATTGTCAGGGAAAACTTGGGTGAAAGCGCAATTGTTAAAAATTCTCCAGCTGATAAAGCAGGATTAAAAGAATATGATATTATATTAGAATGCAATGGCAAGAAAATTAATGAAGAAACTCCTTTGGCTGAATTGCTGCAAGAACAAAACATTGGAGCTGAAATAACACTGAAAGTTTTAAGAGAAAGAAAAAAAATAGATATAAAATTAAAATTAAGTGAAAGAAAATAGTTTTTTAAAACCGCCTCGTAGGCGGTTTTTTTATTTCTTAGTAAACTTATCTCTTTGGAATATTTCGCGATAAGAACCAGAGAGAGCTGGGGTCTTGATGGTAGCAAAGATAAGTTTTTTATCTGTTGGATTTTCAATTGAATGAAAAGTATGGCCTGGTCTGAAACAAACAACTTCTCCTGAAGATAGTTTAACCTCTCTATCCCCTTCTTTTGCGATCATTGTACCCTCAATGACGTAATTTAATTCAACAGTTTCTTTGTGATAATGTTGGGGCTGGATATGATGAGGAGGTGTTTCAGTAATAGCTAATTCAAAACTGCCAAAAAGAAAATAGCGTCGTATCTCACCGCTTTTTTTATCAATCTCAGTAATAACTTTTTCTTTTTTTATAATTTCCATTCTTTTTATTCTTCTCTTTGTTGTTCCTTGATGAACCTCTCAAGAGAGCGGTCATAAGTTCTTTCAACTTCCTTTGAGAAAAAACAGCCCGGCAATTCCTTTCTGTCCCAATGATGCTTCAAACATTTACAACAGATTCCCTTCCTTTCGCAACCAGAATAAGTACAGGGACAACTTTTTAAATTTTCTCCTTTTTGACATTCCATATGTTTTTATTCCATCAATTTATCCTATCAAAAAACCGGTGTGTCTTTGTTATTTGAAGAATATTTTATTGTTCCTCTTTTTTATCTCCCTGACTACAACACCAACAACCATGCCCATGCCCATGTTTTTTCTTTTTAAGCATGAATTTCAAACCAACAAGAATCCAAATAGATGGCCAAATAATATTCCAAAGACCCATGTCAATATAGCCTAAATTCCTAAGAAGTAGAGCTACACCAATAACTAAAATAATGTAACCTAACATTGTTCTTTAAAAAATATATTATTAATCAAAACGTGCGACCTTTTAAAATAGTATTATTGACTATTTTTTCATTTTGCTTCTAATTCTTTGATTTTCTCTTTTTTTCAGATTATCACTTTTTTTACCAGGGAACAAATCAAAATAATAAAAATACCAACTTCAAAAGAAGTTGGTAAAGATTGTATTAGGGTGTGCAGTCAACTATGACCGTTTGAATCACCACAACGGCATCTGTACCCAGACTAGCTCCTTGCACTATAAATTCGAGAGCCGAATTTTTCACTTTCCGATAACCTACCCTCTTGATAGTTATCATCTGTCCAGGGTAAATGGGTATTATCCCATCGATTTTGACAAGAAGCTTGCCATCGCCTTCTTGGACAATATTGGTAATATGTCTTTGTTTATTCAAAGAACTTTCTCCTTATTTAATTCTAAATTATATATTAAAAATTCACCGTTGTCAATCTTAAAAACCGAGTCGGGAGCTCGGGTTAAATACTAACTACTATATACTGAATACTCATAAGTGGGTCCCCAATTGGACGATGTTAGAACCTGTTTTAAATAAAAAAAACCCCATTTGTTTGGGGCTATGAGTTGCGTTTAGATAGAGTGGGTTTAGCAAGCTTGCTCTAAGAATTCTGCTACCTTAGTATGACCATCTCTTTTTATCAAACGAAGAGCTATATCGTCCAAAGCATGAACATTAGCTCCGTTCTCTACGAGGCACTTCACTACCTTGAGATGACCTTCACGTGCTGCCCAACGAAGAGTTGCATCGTCCAAAACATGAACGTCAGCTCCGTTCTCTATGAGAAACTTCACTACTTCGAGATGACCTTCGCATGCTGCCCAACGAAGAGCTTGATCGTCCCAAGCATGAACATTAGCTCCGTTCTCTATGAGGAACTTCACTATTTCGAGATGATCTTTGCGTGCTGCCCAACGAAGAGTTATACCTTCCCAAATATGAACATTAGCTCCGTTTTCTATGAGGAACTTCACTGCTTTGGAATGACCTTCACGTGCTGCCCAACGAAGAGCTGCATCGTTTGAAGTATGAACATCAGCTCCGTTCTTTATGAATGCCACAGTAAGCTTTGGCTCTTGTGTTAAAAGCCAAGCTTGCCAATCCTCTCTTTCGATTTCATGGAGGTATTCAAAAACCTCTTTTATAAGAGCTCTTTCCCCAAACCTCTTCTCGAAGACTTCTAAGGTCTTAGGACAAGCTCCCATCTCCTTTAATCTTTCTAGTGTTAGATATTTCATTCAAGAACCTCCTTATTCAGTTATTCAAGAAACTAGGAATAATATAACATTCAGTTTTTGTATTGTCAACTTTCAACCAAAGACCCGAGACAACATCTCGAGCCTTTCAAGTGGGTCCCCAATTGGACGATGTTAGAACCTGTTTGATGAAGAATTGAAATTAAAAAGATAGGGCATAATGCTCCCCTGGTGGGACGATGTTCGAACCTATTTTTCAAGGACTTAATAACGCTTTACATTATATTTATCCTCAAAAAACATAAATTTCCCCCCATCAATCACCTCTATCACCTTTAAGACATCGTCGAATAATTCTGGTAAATTTTGAATTTCATTTTTAGTTAGCCAAGCATTTCTCCCCCCTTCAAACGATTCTAACAGCTCTCCCTTCGGCTTTGATGCCTTTACAATATAAAAAAACTTATCTTCTAGAAGCTCGGCTTCTTTAGAGTAATCTATTTTATGTTCAATACCAGCTAAATTTAGTTCTGCTCTTAATCCTGTTTCCTCTTTTAGTTCTCTCGAGCCAGCTTCGTAAACTCCTTCTCCCCATTTAATTTTCCCAGTCAGAAATCCGTAAAACCCGTAGTAGGGCTGCTTTAGTCGTTGCTGAACTAAATATTTTCTTTTGCTGTTAGAATCATCTACACACACCACAAGGACGCCTATCTTAGCTTGTTTTTCTATCCCAACCTCTCTGCCATTTGTGTCTAAACGATTTGCATATTCTTTACCATTAGTTGTTAAAACATAAGAACCATCTTTGTTTTTCTTTACTAACTCCTGCTCTACTAATCTTTTTAAATGAAAAGTAAAATGGTCATTGGGAATTTTATCGGTGTTTAATTCCGAAAAGCGTGCTGTCTTCCGAAAAAGAAGCATTCTAAGAATGTTGCTTTGAATTTGATGCATAATACCAAAAGCTATTTTACAGCTTCATAATATATAGCTCAACAAGTGTTGTCCAGTGAAGACAACTTAACCAAAAAACCGCCCTCTTGGCGATTTTTATTAGCTCCGGGGACTGGACGAGGTTAGAACCTGTTTTAAATAAAAAGAGTGAGGATAACCCTCACTCGTCTATTAAAAAGAGCTGTCTTGTTGTTGAAGTAAATCAGTTGGTAAGAACTTGATATTGGGCATTGGAGTAGAGACCGTCATACAGTCCCTTCGTCCATTCAATCGATTCAGGCAGAATTGTTCTTTCTCCATCAATACACCTTATTGCTTTTATGTTTGGAAAGAATGGATGTGTTTTTGAAGCTAACTTTTTTAGCAAATCAATATCGTCCTCTGCCTCTACCTCTTTACTTTCTTCATTCTTAAAGGTTACCTCATAGAGCACTATTATTACCTCCTGTTATGGTTAATATATTAGTAGATTTAACGTTTTTGTCAAAGCTAAAAAACCCGAGAGAATAGCTCTCGGGTTTTCAAAAACTCCCCTGGCGGGACGATGTTCGAACCTGTTTTGAATAAAAAAAACCCCATTTATTTGGGGTTATGAGTTGCGTTTAGATAGAGTGGGTTGAACAAGCTTGCTCTAAGAGTTCTATTACCTCAGTATGGCCCATTTTTTTTGCCAAACGAAGAGGTTCATCGTTCCAAGCATGAACATTAGCTCCGTTCTCTACGAGGAACTTCACTACTTCAAGATGACCTTCACATGCTGCCCAACGAAGAGCTTCATCGTTCAAAGCATGAACATCAGCTCCGTTCTCTACGAGGAACTTCACTACTTCAAGATAACCTCCACGTGCTGCCAAACGAAGAGCTTCATCGTTCAAAGCATGAACATCAGCTCCGTTCTCTATGAGGAACTTCACTACTTCAAGATAACCTCTACGTGCTGCCAAACGAAGAGCTTCATCGTTCAAAGCATGAACATCAGCTCCGTTCTCTACGAGTGCCCTAGTAAGATTTAGTTCTTGTCTTAAAAGCCAAGCTAACCAGCCCTCTCTTCCAGTTTCATCAAGGTATTTGACAACCTCTCTTATGAGAGCTCTTTTCCCATACTTTTCCTTAAAGACTTTTAAGGCCTCTGGGCAAGCTTCCATTTCCTCTAATCTTTCTAGTGTTAGATATTTCATTCAAGAACCTCCTTATTCAGTTATTTAAGAAACTAGGAATAATATAACATTCAGTTTTTGTATTGTCAACTTTCAAACAAAAACCCGAGGAATAGTCTCGAGTTTTACCAGGGTGGCTAACGGGACTCGAACCCGCTCCGAGGGTTCCACAAACCCTAGTGCTGCCATTACACCATAGCCACCATATATCAACTACAATATATTAAATACAAAACACAAACAAGTGCCCCTACCAGGATTCGAACCTGGAACCAATGGCTTAAGAGGCCACTGCTCTGCCGGTTGAGCTATAGGGGCTTATTGACCACACTGAATATTCCACCAGCCCTCCTCTAAGCCAGTCCATTCAGCAACACCAATACTAGTTAAGAAAGTATTTAGAAACACCCAGGAAACGAAAATAATCACCAGGCCTATAACTGCTGCGGTCACAATTCCCTTTGCCTTACTTATATCATCAGGCTTTGCGCCAGAACCCAAGAAATAAAATCCTCCCCAAACTAACATGATAGTTACTGCAATGGGCACTAAACAGGTTAAAACAAATGCAAGGACATTATTAAGAAGTACAAAGATATGACAAAGCCTGCAACTATCACCACTGCAAGGAACTATTGGACCCTCACAACCTGCTAAAACCTGGATTGGAGCCAATGAAACAAATAGTAATAAAATGATTAAAGATTTTTTATTCATCAATCTCATTATAATGTTCTCATTAAAGATTATCAACTAATCACCCACATTTAATGTGGGTGCCCCTGGCAGGAGTCGAACCTGCAGTTTCTGCGTCCGAAGCGCAGCGCCATATCCATTAGACCACAGGGGCAGAATAAATTGTACAATAAAAACAAGATTTTAACAAGCATTGATGAATTGAAAAAACCAAATTTTTAAGCTAAAATCTTTAAATATGGACATTCCAAAAGAAGTAAAATCTATTCTTGAGAAATTAAATAAAAATGGCTTTAAAGCTCATATTGTTGGAGGATGTGTAAGGGACTTTCTAAGAAGTGAAAGGCCTAAAGACTGGGATATTGCAACCAGCGCCAAGCCAGAACAAATCCAGAAATTATTTCCTAAAAGTTTTTATAAAAACAAGTTTTTTACTGTCACTGTGCAAACTGATAATAAAAATCCGGAACTAAAAGAAATTGAAATTACCACTTATCGCTTAGAAACAAAATATACTGATAAACGCCATCCAGAAGAGGTTAAGTTTGCTGAAACAATTGAAGAAGATTTAGCAAGAAGGGATTTTACTGTAAATGCCATAGCTATTGAATTAGAGGATAAAAAAACAAAAACCACTGATCCTTTTAATGGACAAAAAGATTTAAAAAGCAAAACCATTAAAGCAGTAGGAAAAGCGGAAAAAAGGTTCTCAGAAGATGCGCTGAGAATGATGAGAGCCATAAGGTTCAGTACGGTTTTAGGAAAAAACTGGAAAATTGAAAAAAATACCAACCAAGCCATTAAGAAAAATGCTGTATGGCTTCAAGCAATTTCAAAAGAAAGAATCAAAGATGAACTGACAAAAATCATTATGAGTGAAAATGCAGCTGATGGCATTGAGCTTTTAAGAAAATTAGGGCTTTTAAAATACATTATTCCAGAGCTAGAGGAAGGTTATAAGGTTGCTCAAAACAAACATCATATCTATGATTGTTATGAACATTACATCCGTTCTTTGGACTATGCAGCTAAAAAAGGTTTTGGCAGATACGTTAGATTTGCTTCTTTGCTCCACGATATTGGAAAACCAAAAACTAAAAGAGGGAAAGGAGAAGATGCTACTTTTTATAATCATGAAATAGTAGGAGCAAGAATGACTATTCAAATTTTAAATAGATTAAAATTTTCCAAAAAAGATGTTGAAAAAATTACCAAACTTGTTAGATATCATCTTTTTTACTACCATCCTGATGAAGTTGGTGAAAGTTCAGTCAGAAGACTGGTTCGCCAAGTAGGACCGGAAAACATGGAAGAATTGCTCCAAGTAAGAATGGCGGACAGAATTGGTTCTGGTGTGCCAAAAGCTGAACCCTATAAACTGCGTCATTTAAAATATGTAATTGAGAAAGTTTCCCAAGATCCTATTTCAGCTAGAATGCTTAAAGTTAATGGGAACAACATAATGAAAATTTTAAAAATAAAGCCAGGGCCTCAAGTGGGACAAATATTAGACATTCTGCTTGGATATACCCTAGAAGATCCTAAAAAAAATAATGAAGAATTTTTAGAAAATGAAATTCAAAAATTAGCAAAGCTAAATGAAAAAGAATTGTTAAGTTTATGTCAAAAGGCAAGAAAAGAAAGACAAGAAATTGAAGTTAAAAAAGATGAAATGACAAAAAAGAAATACTGGGTGACATAAACGGGGATTAGCCTAATTGGTAAGGCGCTCGCGTCGGGTGCGAGAGAGTAGCGGTTCGAACCCGCTATCCCCGACACGGGCCTATAGCTCAATGGAAGAGCGCTACACTCGCATTGTAGAAACATGAGTTCGATTCTCATTAGGTCCAAAAGCTTAATCTTTGGCTGAGTTAAAACTCAGAAACGCTCTTTGCAAAGCAGAAATGTTTGAGAAAATTGCCAAAATTACTATTGGATAAATTATTAGAGAAATATTAAAAATCCCCAAGAATATTGCAAGGGCTATTGAAATAATTCTTTCTGTTCTGCCAAAAAAAGCTGGAGCTGGTTTTTCCATAATCAGTTCTTTTTCTTTAGCAGCTGCCTTGGCATAAGTGGTCATCAATCCTCCCAAGAAACACAATCCAATCCAGACTTTTGAAGGGAGAATAAAAAAAGTTAAAGGTAAAAAGAAAAAACCAAGCAAAACAATCCCTTCAACATATCTGTCGCAAATTGTATCTAAATATGCTCCTTTTTTTGATACCTCTCCCCTTATCTTGGCTACAGCTCCATCAATAAGATCTAAAATGCCTGCGAAGATGAAAAAAATAAAAGCTGGAATAAAATCAAGATTAATTAAAAAATAAAAGGACGAAAAAGCAAAGACAACAGAAAGTAAAGTAAATTGATTAGCACTTAAACCAAGTTTGGAAAATATTTTTCCAAGAAATTCTTCTAATATTTTAAATTTGTTTCTTGTTTCACTTAACATGTTTTTTAAAAACTTTTAACAACCTAATAAAACCTCTTATAGTTCTTTCTGTTATTTTTTCAAAAAGAGAATATTCTTTGCCACCCACTTTACAATTTTTATTTCTGATTGCTTCCAACACCTGTTCGATTGATAAGTTTTTTCCTGGAATTTCTAAATATAATCTACCAATAAATTTTGGATGATGCGCATCAGAACCAGCAGTAAACGTTAAATCATGCTTTTTTACAAGCTCTCGCGCTTTTTTATTGCCAATAAAAACAGAAGCATTCATAATTTCAATCCCATCAATTATATCAACTAAATCCGTTAAATCTCTTTTAAAAGGGTGCCAATCACCAAAAGGATGGGCAATAATTGCCAAACCTCCTTGTTCTTTTATTTTTTCAATAGTTTGTTCTGCTGATAAGTTTTTGGGAATTGGGTTTCTGATATTTAACCCTAAAATATCACCGTCTCTGCTTTTTACCTCAATTCCTGGTATAATTAAGATTGATTTGCCTCTGGCATATTCTATCACTTCATTTGCTCCCTCGACCTCATCATGGTCAGTAATTGCCAAACAATCTATTCCTTTTTCAATCGCAGAATCAACTATATCCTTTGGCAAAGCGTTGCTGTCATAAGAATAATAAGTATGTATGTGTAAATCGCATTTCATTTAAGCATAATAACACAATCTTATGGACTTTCAATTCATTATTTCCTGTCTTTATTTTTTCCTCCCAGCCTATTTTACTAACATGACCCCTCCTTTGGTTAAAAAAGCAAATGTTTCGAATTTTTTAAACAAACCCATTGATTTCAATAAAAAGTTTAACAACGAACCTGTGTTGGGAGCTCATAAAACCTGGCGGGGAGCAATATCAGGAATAATTATTGGCATTTTAATTGTCTATATCCAGAAATTTCTTTATAAATTTGCTTGGATTCAGGAAATCTCTTTTTTTAATTACAAAGAAATCAATATTCTGCTTTTAGGATTACTATTGTGCGGGGGCGCTGTTTTTGGCGATTTATTATTTGCTTTTGTTAAAAGAAGGTTGAAATTAAAGCCAGGTACAAAGTTTTTGCCCTTTGACCAGACAAACTATGTTATAGGAGCATATATATTTTTCTCCTTGACTTCATTTTTAAAGATTGATAATTTAGTCTGGATAATTCTTTTAATCTTAACCTTTTTTCTTCATATAATAGTGAATCGTATTGGCTATTACTTGAGATTACACAAGGCAAAATGGTAGAATAAAGATTAGAATTTATTATTAAGCTAAACACTAATCATTTTATATAATATGGTTCAAGAATTAATCACTTTAGTTTGGCAAAATTTAGCTGAAATCTTTCCCGCTATTTTGGGAGGCATTTTGATTTTAATTGTTGGTTTTATTATCGCCGGCTCTTTAAAAAGCCTGACTATTACTTTTCTCAAAAAAATCAGATTAAACCAAGTGTTAAAAAGATTGGGGCTAGAAGCAACTTTGTCAAAAATAGATGTCAGTTTTGATATTGCTAATTTTTTTGGAGATATAGTGAAATGGTTTCTTGTCTTTGTTTTTTTAATGGCGTGTTCAGAAGTTCTGGGATTAACTCAGTTTAGCCAATTCCTTGGAGAAATAGTTGCGTATTTCCCGAATATTTTCATTGCTTGCTTGATGTTTGTTGTTGCAGCATTTATTGCTGATTTTTCCCGAAAAATCGTTATTGGAACGCTTGAAAAAGAGAAAATAATTTATTCTAAATTCCTGGGAAGAGTAATTCATTGGGGGGTTTGGCTCTTTGCGCTTTTAGCTATTTTATACCAGCTTCAGATTACTCGTTCGTTAATCCTTGTAATTTTCATTGGCATGGTTGCTGCTACTTCTATTTCTATCGGGATTGCTTTTGGCTTAGGAGGAAAAAATTTAGCTGCCAGAATTCTTCAAGAGCTAGAGGAAAAATTCAAGTAAGAATCATGCAAAATCTTACTCAAAATGATTTTAGAGAAATGATGATTCTTTCTCATAAAAGAATTGAGAAAGAAAAAGAGCAAATCAACAAAATCAATGTTTTTCCAGTGCCAGACCAGGATACTGGAAACAACCTTGAAAAAACCTTATCTGGAATAAAACAAGAGATTGAAGGAAAGGATTTTGAAACTTTCAAAGAGCTTTCAGACGCAATTTTAGATGGGGCATTAACTGCTGCCCAAGGAAATGCCGGTGTAATTTATACTGGCTTTTTAGCTGGTTTTCTGCCAGAATTAGGCGAAATAATTAACGTGGTAAATTTAGCCATTGCTTTTGAAAAAGGAGCTCAAAGAGCTGAAGAAAGTATTCAAGATCCACAACAGGGCACAATATTAGACGTGATTAATGCCACAGCTCTTACATTTAAAAAACAGTCTGATAAGGAAAAGAATGTTATTAATGTGTTTGAAAAAGCAGTAAAAAATGCCAATGAAGCGCTCCTTTTAACAAGAGAAAAAATGGAAATTCTAAAAAAGGCCAATGTGGTTGATGCAGGAGGAATGGGCTTTTTAATAATTTTAGAAAGCTATCTGGAAGCCTTAAAAGGACGAAGGCAAACAATAAGAAAACAAGAAAGATATTCAGAAAAAACTAAAAAATTTATTCAGATTATTTCTAACCGCTATGAAATCGTTGCTCTGATTACTAATCCTACCCTTAAAACAGAAGAGGTTAAGCAAAGGTTGAAAAAACTAGGAAATTCTATAGATATTGTCCAGGTAAAAAATAAAATGAAAATTCATATCCACACTGATTATCCGGAAGAGGTAAAAACTATCTTAAGAGAAATAGGAAAAATAAGAAGCTTGAGACTTGAAGACATGACAAAAGAAATAGTTGGCGAAGAATCAATAAAGACTGTGTCAGTGGGGATTGTTGCCGAAAGCACGGCAATGCTTTTGCCTAAAATTATTGAAAGATATAAGATTCAATTAATTGATTGTGAAAAAAACTGGCCAGAAGAAAAAACATTAGAAGAAAGTATCTTTCAGAAATTCAAGAAAAAAGAAAAAATCAAAACCAAACTGTCTCCTCAAATTTATCTAGATGCTTTTGAAAAACAGAGCAAAAAATTCAATAATGTTTTGTGCATTACAGGTTCATCAAAATTTTATAATTATTATGATTTAGCAAGGAAAGCAAAACTAATGAGTTCTAAATCTAAAAAAACATTTGTTTTAGATTCTTTAAATATTGGCACTGGTCAGGCGTTAATGGTTTTAAAAGCTATTGAATTAATACAAGAACAAAGAGAAATGAGAGAAATTATTCAAGAGCTTCAAAATTTCATCCCTCAAATACATTCTCATATTATTGAAAATACAGAACAAAAAAGTAAAGCTAATAGAATGCAACTTTATCCGATATTGAAAGTTAGAAACGGTAAAGTTGTAAAAGAAGGGGTTGTATTGGCTCAGAACGTTGCTGAAGCTCTAACAAAAATGATTTTAAAACAATCAAAGAAATTTAAAAAAATCAGGCTCTTGATGGGATATTATGAAAATGTTGAAATTATTAAAAAAATAAAAGAAAATTTAAAATCAAAAATTGATGTTGAGGTTTCTTTTAGTAATTTAATTCCTCCATCAGTTGGCAGTGTAATGGGTTCAAAAACCATAATTGCCAGCTGGGCAGGAATCTAAACAAGTATGTATATAAAAGGAGTAGGAATGACAAAATTTAATTATTCTCAAAAGCCCTGGTGGAAACAGGCTTATGAGGCAGCGATGGAAGCCTTGGAGGATTCTAAAATGAAAATTTCGCAAATAAACGGCATTGTTTTTACAGGCATGTCAAGCGCTGCTGGCGGCGAACACCAAACTCATAAAATATCTTTGCTTTCTGATTTATTTAAAACAAACGTACCGATTATTGAAACTCCTTCAGTTTGTTCTGGAGGAGGAGTAGCAACATGGACAGCTAACAGGCTTGGTTTGAAGAATGTTTTGATTTTAAGCGGCGAAAGAATAGTCTACAACGTCAGCGAAATAACAACAGACAATATAATGTCAGCAGCTGAAAGAATGATTGAGCAATCAGAAGGAATGCTTTTTCCTGTTCAAAATGCCATGGTTTGGCAGCAGTATATGAAAAAATACAATGCAACAATGGATGACTTGGCTTTAATTGGTTTTAAAAATCATCAAAATGCTGTTTTAAACCCTAAAGCATATTTTTACAAACGACCTGTTTCGTTGGAAAAAATTAAAAACTCACCAATAGTTGCCTCTCCTCTTAGGTTGCTTGATTGTTCTTTGTCAATTAACGGAGGTGCAGCTGTTATTCTCTCCCAGGAAAAAACTGATATTGAGATTATCGGTTCAGGCTTTGCCACTGATTATCTTTTAACTTTTGGAAGAGACGATATCACCCATTTTAAAGCAACGAGACTAGCAGCAAAGCATGCATTTGATGAGGCAAAATTAAAACCACAAGATATTAATGTAGCTGAAGTTCATGACGCCTTTACTTCAGTAGAGTTGTTTTCTTATGAAGATTTAGGCTTTGCGCCAATTGGCAAAGGAAAAGAGCTCATAAGGTCAGGTAAAATTAACTTAGACGGAGAAATGCCGATTAACACATCAGGAGGCTTAAAAGCAAAAGGCCACCCCATATCAGTGACTGGACTGGCTCAGATATATGAAATTGTGAATCAATTAAGAGAAAAATGCGACGAAAGACAGGTAAAACCTATTCCTAAAATTGGACTTTGTCATAATATTGGCGGAGCAGGAGGAAGTGTTACAGTCCATATTTTAAAAAGACTTACCTAGTTTCAAATTTTTCCAAAAGCTCTTTCAATTCTTTTTTGATTTCTGGTGAAACTTCAATCATACAAATTCCTTTCTCAGGCAAACCATAAATAACAGCGGTTCCTTTTTCTGCAAGCAAAACAACAGGAATGACAAGCAAATCTTCTTCACCCCTTATAAAGAGGTTTTTTTCTTCTTTAATCGCCTGCCTGATTATTGGCCAAACCTCTTTGGCAATCATACCAGCTGGATTGCTGCATTCTAGGGAAAAAGGCAGACTGTTTTCAATTTGTTTTCTTTCTATTTTTCCGTCAAAGATCTTAACATCAGAGTCAAGAGCTAAAGAACAATAATCGCCAACTGTAATGACTTTTTTAAAACCTTTTTCTTTTATTAGTTTTTGACACTCCTGAAAAACTTCGTGCTTTTCTCCAAAAACAGGAATTCCCCAGATTTTTTTTAATTCCGGCCTGAGCTTTTCAGGCAAATAATATGTTTTTGTAATCTCGTTCACATTCATATACTATTATATATAGTTCATATATGGCATTTTTTCAATGTTCCAAGTGTAAAAATAAATGGCAATATAACATCAGCAAATGTCCTGATTGTTTTTTAGAGTTAGAAAGAATTAAAAACACAAAGATTAAAGTTATTGGTATTAGTGATGTTAAAATATCTTCTATTTTACATCCCAAAACACCGTATTTTGTTCTGGTTCTGGAAGATGAAAAAGGCAGTCGCTGGGTGCAGAAATCTATTAAAGAATATGAGATTGGTGAGAAATTTAGCTTGACAGGGTCAGAAAACAAACAAGCTGTTTCTATTTGGAAAGTAAAATATGACATTTTAGAAGCAGTAGAAAAGACTATTGAGTTGATTGGTGGAGTAAAAATTAATGAAGATTCAAGGATCCTGCTCCTGCCAACTCTAACCTCTGCCAAACATCCTTATCTTGCTGAGAACACAAGTCCAGAATTTTTAGAAAGTATCATTAAATTTTTAATTCAATGTGGAGCTGATTCTCAAAACATTAAAATTGCTTCCCAAAGCTTTGATGATGTTTCAGTGGAAGCTTCGGCCCAAAAATCCCAGCTCTTACAAACAGCGCTTAAATATAAAATCACTGTTTTAGATTTAGCGCAAACTAAATTTATAGAAAAAAACACAGATAACTTTGTTGTCCAAATATCGGAACAAGTTTTAAAAAATGATTTAATTATCAATCTTCCAATTTTAAAGCTGGATTCAAAAACAAAAATCAAGGGAGCAACAGATAATATTTTAAAATTGTTAAGTAAAAAATCTTATCTGAATGCTGATTATCAAAACATTCTGAAAAAAATAAATAAAGTATTGCCAGAATATTTAAATTTGGCTGAGGCAATATCTATTCAAAAAACAGATAAAATTGTAATCTATTTAGGATTGGTTCTGGCTGGTCTTAACTCTTTAAATCTGGATAGGGTTTTTGCTGAAATTACCATGACAGAAAATTTGCCAGAATATTTAAAAGATATTAAGATTGAAAATATTCCAATCACAGGAAGACATTTAGACGAATTAAAATAATTTGTTAAATTAAAAATATGAAAGGAAAAACAGCTCTCATTACAGGTTCATCTCAAGGGATCGGAAAAATAATTGCTCTAAAGCTTGCCTCTTTGGGTATGAATATTGCGTTAAACGACATAGAGTCTCAAGAAGAAAATTTAAAAAAATTGAAATCTGAAATTGAAAGTAGAGAAATTAAAGCTCAATATTTTTTAGCCGATGTTTCCAATATGGAACAAACCCAAAAAATGGCTGAAGAAATAAAGCAAGAATTTGGACAATTAGATGTTTTAATAAATAATGCAGGAATATGTCAAGACAGAACTCTGGCAAAGATGAGCAAAGAAGAATGGCAAAGAGTAATTGATATTGATTTAACAGGGGTTTTTAATGTAACTAAATCTTGTCTTCCTTTAATTATTTCCAGCAAGGGAAAAATAGTTAATATTGCTTCAGTAATAGGACAGCGCGGAAATTTCGGCCAGACAAACTATGCAGCAGCTAAGGCTGGAGTCATTGGTTTTACAAAGGCTTTAAGTAAAGAAGTTGGAAAATTTAATGTTACTGTCAATGCCATTGCTCCTGGTTTTATAGAAACAAGAATGACCAATAACGTCCCCTTACAATTAAAATTAATGATTAAAAAACTAACCTGCTTAGGTAGATTTGGAAAACCAGAAGAAGTAGCAGATCTGGTTGCATTTTTAGCTTCAGACAAATCAAGCTTTATAACCGGAGCTGTTATTAATATTGATGGCGGTTTAGCAATATGATGTTAAATAAAAAGCAAATAAAAGAAATAATTCCTTATGATGAGCCTTTTTTATGGGTTGATGAAGTAGAAAGCATTTCATCAAAGACCATTGTGGGCTACAAAAGTACATCTAAAAATGACCCTTATTCTAAAGGTCACTTTGTTGGTCTTCCAATAATGCCCGGTGTTTTGGTTGTAGAAGGAATTGCCCAAATCGGAACAATATTATTGAGACAAAAGCTAGGAGCTTCTCATAAACAAAAACATCTTTTAGCATATCAGATAAGAAGCGCTTTTTTCTATGAACCCATTTTTCCTGGAGATAAAATAAAATACAAAGTTGAGCTTTTAGGATTTTATGGTGATAAAATCGCCAATATGAAAGGAGAAGCTTTTGTAAAAGACAAAATAAAAAGCGAAATCAGGTTTACGATTGCTATTGTAAATAAGGACGAATTTAAAAAAAAGTTTCTGGAAAAAAATAGTGGACCAATATCTTATACCAAGTTACCTCCTTTAAAAATTGGCAGTCTTTTTGCTAAAATCCCAATCATCCAAGGAGGAATGGCAGTCAGAGTTTCTTTGCATAATTTGGCTGGAAATGTAGCCAAACAAGGAGGAGTAGGTATTATCGCTGTTTCTGGAATGAATGATCCAAACGAAGTCAAGTCAGAAATAAGAAAAGCTAGAAAAATTGCCGGGCCTAAGGGGATGATTGGGATAAATATCATGGGCATTATAGGTAGTTTTATTCCATTGGTCAAAGCAGCCATGGAAGAAAAGGTTGATTTAATTATTCAAGGAGCAGGATTTAGAAAAGACATTTTTGATTTAGGCAGAGAATATAATATTCCTATTTTTTCAATGGCTTCATCTGTGAAAGTCGCTCAAAAAGGCGAGCAGATGGGGGCAGCAGCAATAGTTGTTGAAGGCATGGATGCTGGCGGCCATCTTGGATTTCCAAAAGGCCATGAATTTAGAAAAACAATTGATATTGTTAAAGAAGTAGCAAAAGCAGTAAAAACTCCAATCATTGCTGCTGGTGGAATATTTGATGGAAAAGATATTGTGGAAATGTTAAGGGCAGGAGCCAAAGGAGTTCAAATGGCGACCAGATTTGTAGCAACGAAAGAATGTGATGTTCATCAGAAATTTAAAGAAGCTTATTTGAAAGCTAAAAAAGAGGATGTGGTAATTATTCCTTCTCCTGTTGGATTGCCTGGAAGAGCAATTAAAAACTCTTTTGTTAAAAAGATTCTGGAAGGTAAAGCACCGAAACCAGATCCTAAAAAATGTGAAGGATGTATGGGAATGATTTGTAATAAAAAATATTGTATTTTAGAAGTTTTGGAAAATGCCCGCAAAGGCGACTTAGAAAATGGGCTGATTTTTGCTGGTTCAAATGTTTGGCGGGTGAATAAAATAATTTCTGTTAAAAAACTGATTGATGAGTTAGTAACAGAAGCAAATGAAATTTTGAAAAATAAACCCTTATTAATTGTTAATTAAACATATGCTTGGCTCCAAATTAACTAAACTTTTAAATATCAAATATCCAATTATTCAAGGCGGTATGGCTGGAATCTCAGACTCAATTTTAGTTTCAGCTGTTTCAAATGCCGGAGGATTGGGAGTCCTTGGTTCAGGATTTTTACCTTCTAAATGGTTAGAAGAAGAAATCAATAAAACTAAAAAGCTGACTGATAAACCTTTTGCAGTCAACTTAATGCTGCAAAATTCTCACATTCCAGAATTAATGAAAGTAATAATTAAAAACAAAATTCCCATTGTTACTACTGGCGGAGGCAATCCTCTCCCCCTATTCCCTCATTTAAAAAGAGCTGGAATTAAAATCATTACTGTAATTGGTGTTGTAAGACTGGCTAAAAAAATGGAGGAAAATGGCGCTGATGTTATAATTGTTGAAGGTATGGAGTCAGGTGGTCATATTGGAAAAAAAACAACTTTAACCTTAATACCTCAAACAAAAAAAGTGCTTGAAAATACTCCCCTGGTTGCAGCTGGTGGTATTTATGACGGAAAAACCACAGCAGCAATGTTTGTATTGGGGGCTGATGGAGTTCAGATGGGAACCAGATTTTTGGCAAGCAAAGAATGCGATATTCATGAAGACTATAAGAAAGCGATTTTAGATGCAACGGATGAAGATATAATTACAGTGGCGGAATTCACTGGTCATCCAGTAAGATTGATAAAAAATGAATTATCTGAAAAAGTTAAAAAATTAGAGGAAAAAAATCCTTTTCCTGAAGAAGTAAGAGCTGATGCATACTCTTCTTCAAAATTATTAAATGCTAATATTCAACAAGCTCCGCTTCTCTGCGGTCTTTGCGCTGGTGCAATCTCAGAAATTAAAACCTGCAAACAAATCTTAGAAGAAACAATGCAAGACGCTGAAAGAATTCTCAAAGGAGCAGCATATAAAAATGAATAGATTAGTTTCTTGGTTCTGCAAAATTTTTCTTGCCCCTATTGTTAAATTCTTGATGATTAAAGAGGTTAGGGGGCTGGAAAATATTCCTAAGGAAAACTTTATTCTGGCAGCAAACCACCAAAGTCATTTGGATGAGTTAGCTACTGCCTATGTCTGTGTTCCTAGAAGACTCCATTTTATCGGTCAGACTGACCAATATACTGGACTGATCAAGCTAGTGCTCTACATTATATACTTTATTGGCGGAGTCATTCGTCTAAACAGGAAAAGTGAATCTTCAAAGAAAAGGGCTGTTAAAGAGGCAATTGAATTTCTCAACAAAGGAGATTGTTTAATAGTTTATCCTGAAGGAACAAGAACGAGAACTGGCCAGATGGGAAGAGGAAAATATGGTGTAGCTGTGATTTTCTTAGGAACAGGAAAACCAATCCTTCCTGTAGCCATTAAAGGAACATTTGAACTTCTTCCTCCCAAAGGCAAGCTTAAGCTCAAAAGAATTGTTGAAATTAATGTTGGCGAGCCTTTGTATTTCAGAGAAGAGTATGAAAAAGCAAAGGACATGAATAAAGATTCCCAAGAATACAAAGCTCTGCTTCAAAAAATTACCAACGCAATGATGGACAAAATCATCTCTTTAAAAGCAGGGTTAGATTCAAAAACATGAAAACATCTTTTATCTATTTTTGTAAATACATATCTTCTCCTATTGTTGAAAAGTTTTTCTTAGAAAGAATAGAAGGAAGAGAAAATATTCCTAGTACTAATTTTATTCTTGCTCCAAATCATCTTGATGGCAAAGACCACTGGTTTATTATGGCTCTCTTAAAAGAGAGGTTAAAAAACGTTCGTGCTCTTGCTGCAATGGACAGTTTAAAAATTTTGTTTATTTCAAGCTTGCTCTATTATTTCACAAATGCAATTAAGGTGGATAGGAGAAAAGTTGATAGAAAAAGTCTTTTAGATAAGATAATTAAGAATTTAAAAGAAAATAGAATTATTGTTATTTATCCTGAAGGCGATAGTAATAACAAAAAAATGCTCTTGAAGGGCAAAACAGGTGTGGCAGAATTAGCTCTGAGGACAAATGTTCCTATCATTCCATTAGGAATAAAGGCAGTTGACAATTCCTTTAAAAGGATTATTAAGATAGGGAAACCCTTATATTATTTAAAAGAAAAAGAAATTGCAAAAAACATTGAAAATGATAAAGAGAAATATCATTTACTCTTAAGAAAGATAACTGACAACATAATGAGAGAAATCTCTCAATTATCTCAAAAACCATATCAATATGCAGATCAAAAAGATTCTTATTGCTAATAGGGGCGAAATTGCTTTAAGGATAATCAGAACCTGCCAGGAAATGGATATTAAAACAGTGGCCCTTTGTCCTTTAAAGGGCGAGGAGTCAAACTTCCTTGAAACAAGATTGGCTGACGAATACTACTTCTTGGAACAAGAAGGCTCTTCTGGTTATTTAGATCAGAAAAAAATCATTGAAATTGCCAAAAAAGCTAAAGTTGATGCCATTCATCCAGGATATGGTTTTTTAGCTGAAAACTGGAAGTTTGCCCGACTTTGCAGAAAAAATAAGATTAAATTTATTGGGCCACACTTTAAAACTTTAAAAAAATTAGAAGACAAAATTGAAGCTAAGAAGATTGCCCGGAAAATAGGAATTCCAACTCTCCCTGCCAGTAAAGGTTCAATCAAAACAAAGGGAGATTTAGTTAAATGGGTTCTTAAAATAAAACCTCCTTTTGTTCTAAAGGCGCGAAAAGGTGGAGGAGGAATCGGGATTAGGGTTATTAATGGAAAAATTGATTTTGGAGACCTTTTCTCCATCTCAGCTGGCATCCAAAGACAAATGGCTGGAGCTTTCTCTGACACTGATTTTTTCCTTGAAAAACATCTTCCAGAAGCCCGCCATATTGAATTCCAAGTTTTAGGAGACGGAGAAAAAGTCGTTCATCTTGGAGAAAGAGAGTGTACCATTCAAAGAAGATTTCAAAAATTGCTCGAAGAAGCACCCTCAGTGTTTCTTGATGAAAAAACAAGAGAAAAAATGGCAGGCTTGGCGCTTAAACTTATTAAGGAATTAAAGTATAAGGGCGCAGGTACTGTTGAATTTTTAATGGATCCAGAGAAAAATTTCTACTTTTTAGAAGTCAATCCAAGAATTCAAGTAGAGCATTCAATCACAGAAGCAATTACAGGAATAGATATTGTTGAACAGCAAATAAGGATCGCACAAGGCCAAAAGCTCCCATTTACTCAAGACGGCATATCTTTCAATGGCTGGGCTATTGAGGCCAGAATAAACGCTGAAGATCCTAAAAAGAACTTCAGGCCTTCCCCTGGAGTTATCCAAAAATACATTCCTCCTGGTGGGAAAGGCGTGTTTTTTCATACGTTTTTACACGATGGTCAAGAAATTTATCCTCACTTTGACTCTCTGTTGGCAAAATTAATCGTACATGGAAAAACAAGAGAAGAAGCTCTACGCAGACTTAAGCGCGCTTTGGACGAAGTTGTGATTGAGGGAATACCAACCACAATCCCATTTTTCAAAATTCTCATGGAAGATAAAAACTTTCTGTCAGGTAATATGACAACCAATTTTATTGAAAAAAGTAATATTCTAAGCAAATTACTGCCCCAACCGCCTTGTAAAGAAATAATTAAAACAAAACCAGTTGAAGAAAAAGAAATTGCTGAGCTTGTCTTTCAGATATATAAAGCTATTCAAAAATCTGAAAAAAAATCAATTGGGTCTAGTGTTTCAAATTGGCTGATGGCTGAAAGATTAAAAATGTTTGAATAAAAAAGATTTATGAAATTAAAGCTAAAATTAAACGGTAAAGTGTATGATATTGAGGTTTTGCAGAAAAACGATAAAGCTGTAAAAATTAAGGTAGGAAATAAAGAGTTTACATTCAAAGAAAAAGAAGAAGACATCAGAATCGCCAAGGCCTCTTTTCCAAAAAGGAATTTCTCAAAAAAAGAAATTGTAGCTCCAATCACAGGAGAAATTTCAGAGATTTTTATTAAAAAAGGAGATTTTATTAAAAAAGAGAAAAAAATAATTCTTTTATCTGCGATGAAAATGGAAAATGAAATAATTTCTGATTTTGAAGGTAAAGTAAAAAAAGTTTTAATAACCAAAAATCAAAAAGTAAACAAGGGTGACATACTAATAATGCTTGAATAATGAAACTTCAAAGATTAAAAAAAGTTTCCTCAACAAACGCTTTGGCTAAAAAAGAAAAGGGAGAGCCATGGACAGTAATCTGGGCTCAAGAACAAAGCGCTGGCTATGGAACAAAAAAAGATTATTGGTTTTCGCCAAAAGGAGGACTTTATTTTTCTGTGATTCTGCCGAAAACTGATATTGATGACTTGCAGACCTTAACGATTTTAGCTGCTTTTATTGTAGCGAAAACGCTTAAAGAAAACTTTGCCTTGGATTGTTTTATTAAACTGCCGAATGATGTATATATTAATAGAAAAAAAGTTGGTGGTATTCTAACTGAGAATGTTCTGTCAAATGATACAAAGTTTTCAGTAATGGGATTCGGGGTTAATACAAATATTGATGAATTCCCAAAGGATTTGGAAAATACTGCCACATCGCTTAAAATAGAATTGAAAAGGCAAGTGGACAATGAAAAGATTTTAAAACAGATTATAAAAGGTTTAAAAGAGCAATTAAAAACAATCAGCGAATAAACACATATGAGGTTTAAAAAACAAACTGATGAATTAAAAGAAAGATTAAAAAATCTGGAAAACAACGGGTTAATTGAAAAACAGCACCAAAAAGGAAAATTAACTGCCAGAGAAAGAATTAATCTGCTTTTGGATTTAAATAGTTTTACTGAACTGGATGCTTTTGTTGAAAGCCGCTTTGATAAATTGGGAATGAATAAAAAGAAATTTCCAGGCGATGCTGTGATTACTGGCTTTGGAACAATAAACAACCGCCAAGTTTATATTTTTAGTCAGGACTTTTCTAAAATCGGTGGCTCTTTGGGTGAAATGCATGGCCAAAAAATAGTTAAAGTTATTAATCTGGCAAGAAAAACAGGATGTCCTATGATTGGGATTATTGATTCAGGAGGAGCAAGAATTCAAGAAGGCATAGCAAGCTTAGATGGTTATGCAGAAATTTTCAGCTCTATGATTAAAGCCTCTGGTATTATTCCTCAGATTTCTATCATTGCAGGACCTTCAGCCGGCGGGGCATGCTATGCACCTGGATTATCAGACTTTGTTTTCATGACTCAAGGAATCTCGCAAATGTACATTACAGGTCCTGAAGTAATTAAAAAAGTAACAGGAGAAAAAGTTTCTTTTGAAGAATTGGGAGGGGCTTTAGTTCATTCTTCAAAAAGCGGGTGCTCTCATTTTGTTTTTGAAAATGAAAAAGATTGTTTTTTTGCAGTAAAAAAACTCTTATCCTATCTTCCTCAAAACAATCTTGAAAATCCGCCTCAAGAAAGAAGCATGCTAGCTGAATTTTTTGAAAAGGAAGAAAATTTAAGACTCTTAGATATTGTTCCTGAAAAAGAAGAGAAGAGTTATGACATGAAGGAAGTTATTAGAGAAGTTTTTGATAAGGGCTCATTTTTTGAAGTTCAGCAGGATTTTGCCATGAACTCAATCGTGGGTTTTGGTAAATTAGCTGGCTTTGTTGTTGGTATAGTGGCAAATCAAACAAAACACATGGCTGGCACCTTAGACGTTGACTCTTCAGATAAAATTGCTCGCTTTGTAAGATTTGCTGATGCGTTTAATATTCCTTTAGTGAATTTAGTTGATACTCCAGGATATCTCCCAGGAACTGATCAAGAAAAAAAGGGGATAATTCGTCATGGAGCAAAGACGCTTTATGCTTTTGCCGAAGCAACTGTTCCCAAGATAAGCTTAATCTTAAGAAAAGCTTATGGGGGTGCATATATAGCACTGGCTTCACGCAAACTTGGTTATGATAAAGTCATTGCCTGGCCGTCAGCCCAGATTGCAGTAATGGGCTCTGAACAAGCAGTAAAAATTATTTTCAAAAAGGATTTGGCAGAGGCCAAAGATTCTAAAAAATTAGAAAAAGAAAGGATTGAACATTTAAAAGAAACGTTCTTGGACGTTTATCAAGCAGCGAAGCTCGGTCAAGTTGACATGATAATTCATCCTAAAGACACAAGAATTGTGCTAATAAAATGTTTAAAATCATTGCTCAATAAGACAGAAGGTAAAGCGCCAAGAAAACACGGTAATATACCTTTGTAAAATTATGCCAACAATTTGTTTTAGTCTTTTTTGGATAATTTTTTCCTATATCCTAGGCTCTTTTCCTTCTGGCTACATACTTACCAAACTTTCTTCAAGAAAAAACATTTTAGAAATTGGCTGGAGAAAGACATCTGGTTCAAATGTTTTTAAAAATATTGGTGTTTGGCAGGGGATTTTAACTGCTTTTTTTGATGTAGGTAAGGGCTATTTAGCAGTTTATTTAAGCAGCTATTTTAATCTCCCTCCATATATTCAAGCCCTGTCAGGAGCAGCAGCAGTGACAGGTCACAACTGGTCTTGCTTTTTAAAACTTGCTGGAGGGAGAGGAATTGGAACTCTAGCCGGAGCTCTCTGGGCTTTTTCCCCTCAAATTTTTCAATTATCAATTATTCCTTCTCTTATCATTGCTCTGTTGTGGAATGCTTCGATCGGCACAATCATTTTTTTAATCACCTCTATTATTTTAGCTGTAAAATTCAATCAATTTGAAACAGTGGGAATTTTAATCTCAGCTTCTTTGATTCCAATATTTATAAAAAGATTGAGTCCTGTCAATGAAATATTCAACTCTTATAACAAATCAGAGTTAGTAAGAAATCGGCTTATCTTTGACAACAACAAACCACCTGGATTAAGGATAAAAAGAATCATTAAAAGAGCAGGTTGGTGGTAATTGAAAGGGTTGACAAACCAGTGAAGCTTGATAGACTAAAACTAGTCCGTCAAGCACGGACATTTTTATTGAATTAAAACAATTAAACAAATTATTTAGCAATTTTATCATGGACATGAAAAATTTTGCTTCAGCCATTGCTCAGATTGCTGAGGAAAAAGGAATTTCTTCAGAAAAAATCCTGGAAACAATTGAGCAGGCTTTAGCAGCAGCATATAAAAAAGATTACGGAAAAAAAGGACAGATCATTAAGGCCAAGCTTGATTCTAAATCAGGCGATGTTAAATTTTGGCAAACAAAAACAGTTGTTGATGATAAAATGATTTATTCAGAAAAAGAACTGGAGGAATTAAAAGAAAAGAAAGAAGAAAATGAAGAGGCAAAGATACGCTTCAATGAAGAAAAGCACATCATGATTAAAGAGGCTAAAAAAATAGACTCAAAGATTAAAACAGAAGAAGAATTAATCATTCCCTTAGAAGCCAAAGAAGACTATGGCAGAATTGCTGCTCAAACAGCAAAGCAAGTAATAATGCAAAGAATTAGAGAGGCTGAGAAAGAAAGTATTTATGATGAATACAAGTCAAAAGAAAACGAAATCATTTCTGGCGTTGTCCAGAGAACAGAAGGAAGAAACGTATTTTTCGACATTGGAAAAACACTAGGAATTCTGCCCAGAGAGGAACAAATTCCTGGAGAATTTTACAGAGCTAATCAAAGATTAAAACTTTATGTTTTAAAAGTTGAAATAACTCCAAGGGGGCCTAAAATTTTTCTATCACGCGCTTATCCAAAATTAGTTTCAAAACTTTTTGAATTAGAAGTACCAGAAATCTCTAATGGTTCGGTGGTAATAAAATCAATAGCCAGAGAGCCTGGCTCAAGAACAAAAATTGCTGTTATTTCACTTGAAGAAGGAATTGATCCAATTGGAGCAGTTGTTGGTCAACGCGGAACAAGAGTTCAAGTAGTAATCAATGAATTAGGTGGAGAAAAAATTGATATTACTGAATATTCTGAAGACCCTAAAATATATATAACTAATGCTTTAAGTCCAGCAAAAGTTGAAGAAGTAAAAATCATGCCAAAAAATACTGCTTTGGCTGTTGTCCCTTACGATCAATTATCCTTGGCTATTGGTAAAGATGGTCAAAATGTTAGGTTGGCTGCAAAATTAACTGGCTGGAAAATTGATGTAAGAAGTTCTTCTTCTGAAGTAGAAGAAATAAAAAAGGAAGAGCCAGAAAGCAAGAAAAAAGAGAAAAAAGAAAAGAAAAAGACAAAAGAAGAAGAGACAAAAGAAAAATAATCAGCTAAAATATATTATTATGAACTTAATTCCTACGGTTATTGAAAAAACAAAATATGGAGAAAAAGCATATGATATTTATTCAAGACTGCTTAAGGATAGAATTATTTTCTTAGGCGGTCCCATTGTTGATCCAGTGGCTAATTCTATTATTGCTCAAATGCTTTTTTTGGCTTCTCAAAACCCTAAAAAAGATATTCAGCTTTACATTAATTCACCAGGGGGAGTTTTAACTGCAGCCTTGGCAATTTACGATACAATGCAATATGTAAAATGCCCTGTTTCAACAGTTTGCGTTGGTTCTGCTGCTTCAGGAGCTGCGGTCTTGCTGGGAGCTGGCGCAAAAGGAAAAAGATTTGCTCTGCCCAATGCCCAAATTTTACTTCATCAAGTAGCTGTAAGCGGTATAAGCGGTCAGGCAGTAGAAGTGGAAATTGCTGCTAAACAGATTGTCAAATTAAAACAGCAGGTAAATGGTATTTTGGCAAAACATACTGGTCAGAAATTAGATAAGATTGAAAAAGACACTGATCGTGATTTTTACCTTTCTGCCGAAGATGCTCAAGCTTATGGACTTATTGATCAGGTAATTAAAACAAAGAAATAAGTTTTGAAATGAAGTTTTTGAAATCTAAAAAGTTTTGGTTAATTCTTTTAACCCTTATTGTCGTAGGGGTTTTAATTTACTTTGTTTTCTTTGAAAAGGAAACTATTGACCCTGATGTTGTTCCTCAAAACGGACAGATTGAAGAAAAAAAAGACGAGATGAAACCTGCCTCCCAAATCAAATCCCCTATTATTAATTCCTGGCACAATAAAGATTTTGTCATTAATGTCTTAGACGAAGATTTAGGGTCAGGAATAGATTATGATTCATGTGAGTATAAAATTTTAACTTATGATGAAAAAGGTGGAGAATACTCTACTGACTGGCGAAAAAGAAAATGTAATTATGATTTCGGTATTTCTGTTGGTGAAAGGAAAATGTGCGGATTTGAAGGAAGAAATGCTTGCTGGATATATGTCCGCTCAAAAGATAAAAATGGTAACCGGCACAATCCGACCTTAGAAAATAAATCTATTGTTTATCTTAATATTGATTGGAGTAATCCTGTGATTGAAAAAGTTTTTATTGCTGATAAATCAGAGAATCAGGTTTATCCAATTAATATAGAGGAAGAAAAAAAATATAGTCTAAAAGTAGAAGTGGCTGATAATCTTAAAGCTATAGGATGCAATCTCTATATCAATAATCAAGACCAGGGAATAATGTCAGCTTTAAATTCAGAATGTGGAAAAGAATGCGTACTTAGTAAAGAATTTATTCCAAAACAAGCTGGTTCTTATCAAATTTTTGCTGCTTGCAAAGACGGAGCAGGAAATATTTCAAAAAGCGAAACAATAATAGCAAAAACAAATTTGCCTCCTGAAATTTTATCCTGTAGCGTTCATCCAACTTCTGGAAATATCAGCACTCAATTTAACTTTTCTGTTGACACTCTGGATCCGGACAATGATATTCTTTCTTTTGTTTGGGATTTCGGTGATGAAGAATTTTCAAACTCAAAAGATGCAGTTCATTATTATAAAAATCCAGGCATATATGAACCAAGAGTTATTGTTTCCGATAATAAAGGGGTTGACGATTCTTGTTTTACTGCTTGGATAACTGTTGTTCAATAATAGAAGTTTAGATAAGCTTAGCTGATCTAAAGAGGAACTTGAAAAAAGCATTGGACATATTAAAAGTAATCAAATTTTCACTACTGGGAAAAGTGCTAATATTGATTAAAGTAAAAATATGAGAAAAAAGTTTGTTATTATTTTTTTAGCCACAGTTCTAGGACTTATTATTTTCAAGGCTGATTTTTGCTTGGCGAAATTAAACGAACCATTAGTTCCTCCAACACCACCAATTGCTGGTGAGGCCAGCTCTACTCTCAAATGGTACTGGTCTGAAAATGGCGGTACGCTTAAACAATTTAAGGTTTTATACAAAGAGACAGGAGCAAATGTCTGGACAGCAAGATACCCTATAGCAAGTACTGGCGATGTAACATATGTCTTAATGGGATTAAATGAGAATACTATTTATCAATGGAGAGTCAAGGCTGAGGCAGAAAATCCAGAAAATGATAGTGAATTTGTTGATGGTCCAGAATTTACAACAACTCAAGCTGATGCTCCTCCTCCAATTCTTGGAAATGGCTCCGTCGGACCACTGGAATTAAGGAATCCTTTAAAGGCAGATACTCTTTGGGAAGCAATAGATTTAGTGATCAATTTCCTTATTCTAGCTGCTTTTGCTATTGCTCCAATTTTAATAATTTATTCTGCTTTTTTAATGATTTTTGCTGCTGGAGACGCAGAAAAAGTAAATAAAGGAAAATCTATCATTTCATGGACTCTTGTGGCTTTAGCCATTGTTTTATTTGCTAAAATGTTGCCGTCAACAATAAAAGGAATATTTATTAGCCAATGACCAAATAACATATTGATGCAGTTTATTATTACAAAAATCCAGGCACATATAAGTCAAAAATCACTGTTCCTGACAATGAAAGGGTCGGTGATTCCTGCTTTATCGTCTAGACAATTGTTTTAACAGAGTAAAAAGTGCTAATATTGATTAAAGTAAATATGAGAAAAAAGTTTGTTATTATTTTCTTAGTTGCTATTCTAGGATTAATATTTTTCAATGCTGGTTTTTGTCTAGCATTAAGCGAGCCAATAGACCTTGAAACACCAACTGTTGGTGAAGGCAGCGCCATTCTTCAGTGGAAATGGTCTGAAAATGGTGGCATTCTTAAACAATTTAAGGTTTTATACAAAGAGACAGAAGCAGATGTTTGGACAGCAAGATACCCCATTGCAGATACTGGCACTATAACATATATCTTAATGGGTTTGGCCGAAAACACTACCTATCAATGGAGAGTGAAAGCTGAAGCGCAAGATCCAGTAGATGATAGTGGTTTTGCTGATGATGTTATATTTACAACAAAACAGGCTGATGTTCCTCCAATAATAAATGGAAATGGCTCCGTCGGACCACTGGAATTAAGGAATCCTTTAAAGGCAGATACTCTTTGGGAAGCAATAGATTTAGTGATCAATTTCTTTATTCTAGCTGCTTTTGCTATTGCTCCAATTTTAATAATTTATTCTGCTTTTTTAATGATTTTGAGCCATGGAGACGCAGAAAAAGTAAATAAAGGAAAATCAATAATTTCATGGACTCTTGTGGCCTTGGCAGTTATTTTATTTGCTAAAGGATTACCATCAATAGTTAGAGGCATGTTTGGCGGTTAAAGATTAATCATTCAAATTAACAAAGCAGCGTCAGATTTAAGACGCTGTTTTTTAATAATTAGAAGAATCAACAATGTTTGACTTCCAAGAAAACTTTGATATAATTAAATTGTAAAATAACTTTGGATTTTGGAACTATTAAACAATGATCAGTATTAAAAAACAACCATATTTTCAACTGAAATTGTGCTAAATAGCCAATCTCCTGTTTTGAAATATGACTCAATTAGAATTATTAATAGCAGGGATTCTTTCCCTTGCTACCGGAACAATGCTGGGCTATTATGCCCGCCAATCAATAGCAAGAAGAGATTGGAAAACAATTGAAGGAAAAATACAGAAAAAGATTGAAAAAACCAGCAAAGAAGCTGGAAACATCATAGCTCAAGCAAAAAATAAAGCCTCTTTGGTTTTAGAGAGTACAAAAAAAGAGGTATACGCCACAAGAAAAAGGCTCATGAGAGGCGAACAGTTGCTTCTCAAAAGAGAGGATATTCTTAATGAAAAAATATCTGGTTTTGAAGTAAAGGAAAAAGATTTTCAAGAAAAAGTAGAAAAAGTAAGAGAAATCAAAACATCTCTGGAAGATTTAAAGGACCAGGTCTCTAAAAAACTGGAAGGCGTTGCTGGCATGAATAAAAAAGAAGCAAAAACAGAACTTTTTAAAACACTGGAAGATAGGTATGAGCTGGATATTTTAGAAAAAATAAGGAAATTAGAAACAGAAGGATATGAAAGGTATGAAGAAAAAGCTAAAGAGATTTTAACCACAGCAATTCAAAAGTACGGGCTTTCTCAGGCGCAAGAAACAACCACCACAACTGTTGCCCTGCCTAATGAAGATATTAAAGGCAGAATAATTGGTAAAGAAGGAAGAAATATTAAAGCTCTTGAAAAATTAACAGGTGTAGAAATAATAGTTGACGAAACACCGGAAGCAGTGGTAATCTCTGGCTTTGATCCAGTTAGACGTCAAATAGCTAAGTTTGCTTTGGAAAAATTAATTTTGGATGGAAGAATCCAGCCAGCCAGAATTGAAGAAAAAGTAAAAGAAGCAAATAAAGAAATAGATGCCCAGATTAAAAAAGCTGGAGAAATAGCAGCTTATGAGTTCGGTCTTGTGGGACTAGAGCCAAAGCTGATGCAACTTCTTGGTAGATTAAAATTCAGAACAAGTTATGGCCAGAATGTTTTGCTTCATTCTATTGAAGTGGCTTACTTGTCTTCATTTTTAGCTGATGAAATTGGTGCAAATTCTTTGGTTTGTAAAAAGGCAGGACTATTTCATGATATTGGAAAAGCAGTTGACCATCAGGTAGAAGGTTCTCATGTTGATATTGGAATAAAAATCTTGGAGAAATTTGGAATGGAAAAAGAAGTGATTGACGCAATGAAATCTCATCATGGCGAGTATCCATTCACTAGCCTTGAATCAGTATTAGTTCAGGTTGGAGATCAAATTTCAGGCACCAGACCAGGAGCAAGAAAAGATACGCTTGAAAATTACCTTAAAAGATTATCAAGTCTGGAAAATATAGCTCTTGGATTTAATGGAGTAAAAAAAGCCTGGGCTCTTCAAGCTGGAAGAGAAGTGAGAGTATTTGTCAAACCGGAATTAATTAATGATTTAGCTGCAAAAAATTTGGCAAGAGAAATTGCCCAAAAAATCCAAGATGAGCTGAAATATCCAGGAGAAATCAAAGTCAATGTGATAAGAGAAACAAGAATAACTGAATACGCAAAGTAAAAGACAAGTGACTTAACAACAAAAACAGCACTAATACGCTGTTTTTGTGTTGATTTCGCAGAGCGGGTGAAGGGAATCGAACCCTCATTATTTGGTTGGAAACCAAAAGTTTTACCACTAAACTACACCCGCAACTCTATTTAATTATAAAACACTAAGTACCAACTACTCAATACTAAATACGAGTAAGTCGGGGCACCGAGATTCGAACTCGGACTAAATCCTCCCAAAGGACTCGTGCTACCGTTACACCATGCCCCGATGATTTAAAATTTTAGCACCTCCTTTTTGTTTGGTCAATTAATGTGGTAAAATAAAAAAAATATTATGAATTTATTGAAAAAGACATTATCAAAATTAAATATTGTTGAGCAGTGTAAAAAATACAACATTTCCTTGTGGCAATGTCCTCAGTTTCTTTTTCTAGCGATGGGAATAATCATTGTGGTTTCTAGTTTAACTGTTTATGCTCTTGGCACTCGTTACATTGAAGACCCTTTAACCGTTGCCTTGATAATACAGCTTTTAGCAGGAGTTTTGCTCACCATGGCTGCGATTATTACTCGCAGTTTTGAAAGATTGGCAGAAGCAAACCGCTTAAAATCAGAGTTTATCTCTATTGTATCTCATCAGTTACGCTCTCCCCTTTCTAATTTGAAATGGACCATTGAACTACTCGCGTCTGGAAAATTAGGAAAAATTGAAGAAAAACAAGTTGAATATTTTAAAATTATAAGGGAAAACAGCAATAGAATGCATGAACTGGTTTCTGATCTTTTAACAGTATCAAGAATTGAAAGCGCCAAACTTCCTTTTAGAAAACAGAGGTTTTCAATGCAGAAGTTTGTTAAGAACTTAATCATGGAATACAAACCCCTTGCCAGTGCTTCTAATGTAGAGGTGATTTTTAAGGAGGTGAATGGTTTGCCAGAAGTCTCATCTGATCCTTCGCGCATCAAACTGGTTATGGAAAACTTTTTAGATAATGCTATTAGGTATGTCAACGAAAAAGGCAAAGTTGAAATAAAGCTTTCACAGGAAAATAATAATATTCGTTTTTCAGTGAAAGATAATGGAGTGGGTATTCCAGAAAAAGACAAGAAGTATATTTTTCAAAAATTCTTCCGTTCAGAAAACGTTTTAAGATATCAAACTAAAGGCTCGGGATTAGGACTTTATATCTCAAAAGCCATGATTAAAAAAGCTAAGGGGAAAATTGGATTTCAATCAGAAGAAAATAAGGGGTCGACATTTTGGTTTACAATACCAATCAATTAACAGCGTTTAGAATTTATAATTACCACATTAAACGCTAGATTCTAATATGAAAACAATACTCTTTATCGAAGACGAATCTGCTCTTCAAAAAACAGTTGGAGAAATATTAAAACAAGAAGGCTACGAAGTAATCCCTGCTCTTGATGGAGAGGTGGGTTTGAAATTAGCTCAGCGAAAAACCCCGGACCTAATCCTGCTTGACCTTGTTTTACCAAAACTCCATGGTTTTGAAGTGCTTAAGCAATTAAAAGAAAACAGTGAAACAAAAAACATTCCAGTGGTTGTCTTAACCAACCTTGAAGGCATAAAAGATATAGACAAAGCAATTGAATTAGGCGCTCAATCTTATCTGGTAAAAGCTCAATACGAGTTAAAAGAGCTTGTAGAAAAAGTTAAAAAGATTCTTAACGAATAATTTTACTATCTATTAATTATCAAGGTAAATGAAAATAGAACCCCAACAGCTAAAAGCCTTTTTGATTGATGCTAACTTAGTTACTAAAGAGCAATTTGATCAGGCGCACAAAAAGGCCAAAAAAACCAAGCGACAAGTTGGTGATTTTTTGATTTCAGAAGGTTTAATCAGCCAAGGTCAATTAGCAAAGCTAGAAGCCTATATTTTAGGAATCCCATTCGTTGATTTGGAAAAAGAAGTTATTGATCCTAAGGTTTTAAAAATCGTTCCAGAACCAATTGCCCGCTCCCATAATATTGTTGCTTTCAGAAAAACAGGGGCCAAGCTAGAAGTGGCTATGCTTGACCCAAAAGACTTAAGAACAATTGAGTTTCTTAAAAAAACAACTAATTTAAAAATCTTGCCTCGTCTCACAAGTCCGAAATCAATTAAAAGCGTATTACGGCAGTATCAAAAAACTTTAGAAGCTGAATTCGGAGAGATTATAAAAAAAGAGGTTGGAGGAATTAAGCCAGTTGAAGAAGAAAAGCTAGCAGAAAAAGCCGAGCTCGAAAAAATGGCAGAAGAACTGCCTGTGATAAGAATTGTTGATACTCTTTTAAAACATGCGATTTTACAACGCGCTTCAGATATTCACATTGAGCCAACAGAAAAAGAAGTTTTAGTCAGATATAGAATTGACGGTATTTTAAGAGATGCTATGACTCTGCCTAAATTAGCAGCTTCAGGAATTGTAGCTAGGGTCAAAGTGCTTTCTAATTTAAAACTAGATGAACACCGCTTACCTCAAGATGGTCGTTTTAAAATAGAAACTGAAGACTATAAATACTCAATCAGAGTTTCAATACTTCCGGTTTTTGATGGTGAAAAAGTTGTGATGAGGCTTTTACCTGAAACCACTAAAGCTTTTTCTTTAGAGCAATTGGGCTTAAGAGACGATGGTCTCGAAAGAATCCATCTCGCTTTGCGGAAACCTATAGGAATGATTTTAATCACAGGTCCTACTGGTTCTGGAAAAACCACTACGCTTTATTCAATGATGGAAATCTTGAATAATCCAGGCATTAATATTTCCACTGTTGAAGACCCTATTGAGTATCGTATGCCCAGAATTAATCAAACTCAGGTGAATAAAAAAATCGGGTTGACTTTTGCAAACGGCCTTAGATCTCTCTTGCGACAAGATCCTGACATAATCATGGTGGGAGAGATAAGAGACAATGAAACTGCTAAATTGTGCATTAATGCTTCTTTAACAGGGCATCTAGTCCTATCGACCCTTCATACAAATTCTGCTGCTGGCGCCTTGCCCAGATTAATAGATATGAAATGCGAACCATTTTTAATCGCATCAACTCTTAATTGCATTGCAGCCCAACGATTAGTAAGAAGGCTTTGTCCTGAAAAAGAAAAATATAAGCTAAAAGATGCTGAAATAAAAGAAATTGCAAAATATTGTGACACTGAAGCAATTCTAAAAATCTTAAAACAAGAAAAAATTATAAGCGCAAGGACAAATTGGAAGAACGTTCCTTTTTACAAACCAAAACCTAACAAAGAGTGTCCTGATGGTTATAAAGGAAGAATCGGGATATTTGAAGTTCTGCCAGTCACAGAAACAATTAAAGAATTAATCACATCCAAGGCAACTTCAGACCATCTTCATAAACAGGCCAAACAAGAAGGGATGAGAACAATGATTGAAGATGGATTTATTAAGGCAGCCCAAGGAATTACTTCTATTGAAGAAATATTGAGAGCCATAGCTGAATAAAGTTTTTAATCATTACATAAACATTATGCCAAGGTATTCTTTCACAGCCAAATCTTTAAAAGGAGAAGAGAAATCAGGATTCTTGGAAGCAAAAGATGCTCATCAATTATCCCAAAAACTGCACAGCCAGGGCTTTGTTTTAATTAAGGCACAATTAGCAGGAGAAGAAACGAAAAAAGGCAGCAAACTAAATATCGTTCTTCCCTCTTTGGGCGGAGTACCTTTAGCTGAAAAAATGTTTTTTGTAAGAAATCTGCAGGTAATGATTGCAGCTGGTTTGCCTCTGCCCCGGGCAATAAAATCTTTATCAAAACAGGTCAAAAGTCCTGAATTTGGAAAAGCTTTATCAGAAGTCCAAGATAAGTTGGTAGAAGGAAAAAGTCTTTCTGAGTCTTTGGGTTATTATCCATCTATTTTTTCCGAACTTTTTCAAAACATGATTAAAGTGGGCGAAGAATCAGGAACATTGGAAAATGTCTTGAAAACATTAAGTGTGCGAATGGAAAAAGAACGTATTCTAAAAGACAGAATAAAAAGCGCAATGATTTATCCAACAATAATTATCTGTTCCATGATCGCTGTCGGAGCTTTAATGCTTATCATGGTTGTACCAAAGCTAGCTGAAACATTTGAAGACTTAAACATGGAACTTCCTGTTACTACAAAAATTGTCATTGGCTTTGGTGTTTTTTTAACAAACAATTGGCATTTAGTGCTTCTGGGTTTAATAGTGTTAGCCATCATCTTAGTGCGACTTTTAAAAATTGAAGCGGTTAAAAAAATCGTTGATAATATTTTTTTAAAAATTCCAGTAATCTCTTCGATTATAAGGTCAACAAATTCAGCTTATACAACAAGAAATTTAAGCTCTTTAATTGGGGCAGGAGTTTCCTTGCCCAGATCTTTAGAGATCACTTCCGCAACTTTAGGAAATTATTATTTTAGAACAGTTCTAAGTGAAGCTGCAGAAAAAGTAAGAAAGGGGGCTAAGTTTTCTGAAATTTTGATGCGTCATAAAAACATTTATCCCTCGATTGTTATTCAAATGATTGCTGTGGGAGAAGAAACCGGTGAAACATCAAAGGTTTTATCGGAGTTAGCGAATTTTTTTGAAGAAGAAGTGTCTAACGCTACAAAAAACCTGGCTTCTGTTATCGAGCCGGTTTTAATGATTATTATTGGAATTACAATTGGTTTTTTTGCAGTTTCAATGGTTCAACCAATGTATAGCATGCTTGGAAATGTATAATGAGAATAAATCAAGAATCAAGAATCAAGAATCAAAAAAATAGTGGTTTCACGCTGATTGAATTATTAACAATTCTTGGGATTTTAATAATCATCACAGTAACTGCTGTTCCAGCTTACCGTAACTTTCAAAAAGAATCAGATTTAACAAACAGTGCTGAAGAAATAATAAATATATTAAGAATTGCTCAAAGTAAAACCTTGGCTTCAGAACAAGACAGTCAATGGGGTGTTTATTTTTCAACTACCACTACTCCCAATCAGTATACTCTATTTAAGGGCGTGGATTATGCTTCCAGAGATACTCCTTTTGACCAAAATTACACGCTTTCTAGCTCAGTTGAAACTAATGAAATTGATTTAACTGAAAGCGATTCTGAAGTGGTTTTTAATAAACTAACTGGGACAACTAGCAATTATGGAAGTATTTCTTTGAGATTGATAACTGATATTTCAAAAACAAAAACAATTGTTGTGGAATCTTCGGGACAGATATTTTATAGCCAAGCTGTTTCTAGCGATGAAAATAGAATCAAAGATTCGCGCCATGTGCATTTTGATTACAACCGGCAGATTAATACTTTAACTGAAACTTTAATATTAACTTTTACTTATGATAGTTCTAACGTCATAGAAAACATTGTAATCACTAACAATATGCAAGATGACCAAATTGACTGGGAAGGCGAAGTTAGCGTAGATGATCAAATTCAAAAATTAAAGATTCACACCCACAGGCTTAATGATCCAATATTAGGAACTCAATTCTGCGTACACAGAGACAAACGATATAATGATAAAACTTTAAAAATTGAACTGGACGCTGATTTAAGCGGTAATTTAATTAACTATGACAATGCTGGGCAAACCACCCAGGGAACTTCTATTTATGTTTCAGCACCTGTCTGGCAATAATCCTCGTCAAATTCTGGGGAATGAAAAAGGAATGTCATTAATAGAAATATTGATCGTGATTTCTATTATTGCTCTGACTCTGACAAGTCTTTTTGGGCTTACTTCTTTCTCCTTAAGCGCCATGAACTTAACAAAACAAACCTATGAGGCGAACAATGTTGCTCAAGAATTGATGGAGCAAGCAAGAAGTTTTCGTGATTCAACAAGCTGGAATACTGATGGCTTGGGAATATTAGCCACCAGCACTGATTATTATGTTCAAAAGTCAGGTTCACCAGAAAAATGGCAATTCGTTGAAGGAACAGAAACCATTGATGGTTTTACAAGAAAAATTGTTTTTGAAGAAGCTAAAAGAGACGGAGCAGATAACATTGTTGAAAGCGGAGGAGCTCTTGACTCCGATACAAAAAAAGTAACAGTTACTGTTTCATGGCAGGAAAAAAATAAAACTCATCAGGTAGAATTAATTACTTATTTAACGAATTGGAGATGATAGAAACAAAAAAGAAAAAATCAGGATTCACCTTAACGGAAATTTTAGTTTACATCAGCGTTTCATCAATTATTATTTTGGTTATTGCTTCTTTTTTCCTTTGGTCAAACCGCTCCAGCGCTAAAGCTAAAACTTTAAGAGAAGTATTGAACAATAGCAAAATAGCCATGGAAACAATGACTTATGAAATAAAACATGCTGAAAGTGTTTATGGCCCAACTTCTGTTTTTTCCAGCAGCACTGGTCAACTGTCTTTGCAAACCCAAAACTACGCCCAACAAGATGAGGCTACAAGCTATATTGATTTTTTTATTTGCGAAGACAAGCTTTGTCTGAAAAAAGAAAATCAGGAGCCAATGGTTTTAACTTCTGAAAAAGTTAAAATCAATAATCTAAAATTCTTCCAAATCAACACCAGTACTAGTACAGATTCTATTCAAATTAGCCTTGGCATCAATTATGTTACTCTTTCTGATAAGCCAGAATATCAAGCATTAATTAATACTACTTCTACTATCTCGCTAAGACATTATTAAAATGTTCAAGATATTTTTTCATAAAAACAACCAAAAAGGATTTGCTCTATTTTATGTAACTATTTTAGTTTTGGCAATCATTATTGCCAGCGGAATGAATGTTTCAGTTTTAACTTATAATCAGCAGAAAGTATTCCAAAATATTGTGAAATCAACACAAGCTTATTATACTACTGAAGCTGGTCTTGAAGATGCGCTCTTAAGGCTTGAAAATGATATGAATTGGTCGAATCCCTATACTTTGAATGTTGGAGGTGGAACTGCTGAAATAGAAATATCGGATGTCCTGGGCGGTTCTAGAACAATTACTTCGAACGGAGATATTTCAAGTCGGATAAGAAAAATTCGAATTATTTATCAAGTTTCGTCCGACAAAGTCTCCTTTTATTATGGAGCCCAAGTCGGTGATGGTGGAATGGAGATGGGAAATAATGCCACAATAAAAGGCAATATTTTCTCTAATGGAAGTGTAATTGCTGCTCAAAAAGGCTATGTAGACAATACTATAAAAGTGGCAACTGTTGGGAGTTCCATCGAGGGATTGATTGTTGGAGAGAATGCTTATACCCATAACTGTAAAGATTCTACAATTACAAAAATTCTTTACTATTCTGGAGGAAGTATTCAAAACTGTGATGCATCAGAAGGGGTTAAAGCACATCCCACCCAAGAAGCCAAAGATTTTCCTATTGGTCAAGCCCAGATTGATGAATGGAAAACTGAAGCCAGTTGCAATGATAGTCCTGAATGTATTGTTGAAGGTGATTATATTTTAGATGGAGGAGCAACTGATTATTTAGGGCCAAAAAAAATCACTGGCAGCATGACTCTTGAAAATAACACAACTTTAATTATAACCAGTACGATTTGGGTGGTAGGAGACATTACGATTAAAAATGGAGCAACCGTTAAGCTTGATTCAAACTCTTATGGCGGACTCAGCGGAGTCCTAGCAACTGATGGAAAAGTCCATATAAAACCTGGGGTGATATTAGAAGGGTCAGGACAAGAAGGAAGCTACATTCTAATTATTTCAACTAATGATTCTTTGGACGACACATCTCCAGCCATTGATATTGATAATACTACATCGGGAGGAGTCTTTTACACGCCCAATACTTATGATTCAAGGAATGGGGGGTTAATTGTTATTAGAAATAATGTTGAGGCACGGGAGATAACCGGATACAAAGTTTTTTTAGAGGAAAATGCGACTATTAATTATGAGTACGGTCTAGAAGATGCTGAGTTTTCTAGTGGACCAGGAGGTTCCTGGGAAGTAATCAGCTGGAAAGAGATAGAATAAAAATGTAAAATATTAAAATAAGAACCTCTTGCTTTGCTTGAGAATCTTGATTTTTAAAAAAAATAAAAAACAGAGAATCAAAAAGAAAAATGTTGGAATATTTTAGTATAAAAAGGGAATTGTTTGGATTAGATATATCTGATTTGTCTTTGAAAATTACTCAATTCAAGAAAGATAAGCAAGGATTAAAACTCACTTCTTTTGGTGAAACGAAAATAAAACCAGGCATCATTAAGGGTGGAGAAATAAAAAATGACAACACATTAGCACGAACAATTGAAACAGCCCTTAAACAAGTACAGGGAGAGAAAATAAAAACAAAACATGTAATTGTTTCTTTACCAGAAGAAAAAGCTTTTTTACAAGTAATTCAAATGCCCAAAGTCCCGGAGGAAGATTTAGCTTCAGCTGTAGTTTACGAAGCTGAAAACTATATCCCAACACCCATAGAAGAAGTTTATTTAGATTTTCAAATTGTGCCTCCAATGCACAATCACCTAGACCATTACGATATTTTAATCGCTGCCCTGCCTAAACAAACTGTTGACCCTTATGTTTCTTCTTTAAAATTAGCCGGATTAGAGCCAGTTGCTTTAGAAATTGAGTCACTGGCTATTGCCAGAGCTATAATCAAGGACGGAATAACAACCTCTCCTGTGCTTTTAATTGATCTTGGGGCAACAAGAACTAGTTTTATTATATTTTCCGGCCATACCCTAAGGTTCACTTTCTCTATTTCAGTTTCTTCAAATAATTTTACTGAAATTATTGCCAAAGCCCTTGGAATAAACTTCAGCAAAGCAGAAAATCTAAAAATAAAATATGGATTAACAGGAAAACCAAAGACAAAGAGCCAAGAAGAGAGGGTAAAAAAAGAAGAGAAGAAAATCTTTGAAGCGCTTATTCCCGCCCTAGTTGATTTGACCCAACAGATAAAAAAACATTTAGAATATTATCACACCCATGCCAGCCACGAACATTTGCCTTCTGGAAATCAAAAGGTTTCAAAGATTGTGCTTTGCGGAGGCGGATCAAACCTAAAGGGACTTTCTGAACTGCTTTCGCTGGAATTAAAACTGCCAGTTGAAATCGCAAATCCTTTTATCAATATTCTGCCTGAACAAAAGATCAAAGCAACAGGATTAACAAAAGAACAGTCCTTGGGGTATGCCACTGCTTTGGGCTTATCACTAAGAGCAATAAAAGAAAACAATGGCATTTAATAAACATGATTAATTTGCTACCGCCAGAACAAAAACAAGAGCTTTTACAGGAAGAGAAGTTAAGATTAACTCTTATTTTAGGCACTCTTTTTTTATGCTTTTTAATTTGCTTATCTCTAATGCTTTTTCTAATAAAAAACTACACTGTGTGGGATGTGGAAGCTGAGAAAATATTAGTGCAAGAAAAAGAAAGGGCACTCTCTTTTAATCAAGAACTGGAAAAAGAAATGAAAGAATCGAATATTTTTCTTTCCGATCTGGCCTCTTTTTATGAAGAACATGTAAAAGTAACCCTGCTTTTAGAAGCTATGGAACAAACCTTGCCTTCTGGCGTTTATCTGACAAGTTTTGATTTTGCGCTTCCAAGCATAAAAGGTAAAGAAAAACCTCGCATCTCTATTAATGGTTTTTGCCCTGACAGAGAAACTCTGCTTAGTTTTCAGAAAAATCTAAAAGATGAAGAAAGATTTTCTGAAATCTATTTTTCCCCTCAAAGCTGGGTAGAACCAGAAAATGTTAATTTTAATATTAGTTTTAGATTCAATGAAAAAATCTAATGAGCTTAGCAAATAAAGTTAAATTGTCGCTGATTGTTTTCTTTGTTCTAAGTATTTTTATGCTCGTCTTTTTCATTTTTCCGCTCAATAAAGATATAAAGAACAATGCTATGGAGCTGATTTTTAGAAAACAGGATTCGCTCTATCTTGATAATAGGTTGAAAAACATAGAAGAATTCAGAAAAGACTACAAGGAAATTAGAAAAAATATTGATAAAGGTGAAAGCTTGTTTGTCAGATCAGAGGCTCCTGTAAATTTCATTGGATTTTTAGAAGAAATCTCTGAAAATTCCAATGTGTCTATTAAGATTTTTCCTTTTCCTGTGGCGAAAAAACTGGGAGATAAATGGTATTCAATGATTTTTCAAATAAGCGCTGCTGCTGGTTTTGAAAACTTTTTGAAATTCTTGGAAAAAATAGAATCGGGCCCTTATTTAATCCAGATTGAGAATTTAGACATCGTCCGCTTAACTGCCCAAAATTTAAATGCAAAAGAATTAGCAGCATATTCAATCGGAGACATTAAAGCTAACTTTTCGCTTAAAGCATTTGCTAATCAAGTCCCTGAACTATGAAAAAACCTAAAACCATTAAATTTAAAGAGATCAAGGTTTTTCTCAAAAAACTGCCAAAAAAACTGGCGAAAAAAGCATTTTTCACTTTTTTAGGGCTTTTTCTGTTATCTTTGATTTTCAGCAGCCTTATATTTTATAACTATAGTGTTGTGCCAAAGAAAAAAATCTTGGAAAGCACTAAAACAGGACTGGAATTCAAATCAGAAACATATCAGGAAATCCTTCAAATCTGGCAGAATAGAGAAAAACAATTTGAACAAGCTGATACTAAGCAATATCCAGACCTTTTTGTCAGATAGGAAAAAGTTTGATTTTTTCTGATTTTAAGATAGAATAATGTTATTGCTTTCATAGATGAGCCCTCGTAGCTTAATTGGATAAAGCAGAACTCTTCTAAAGTTAAGAGTGGAGGTTCGAGTCCTCTCGAGGGCACATATTCTCGGAAAGAGAAAATTGAATAAATTATTTTAAAGCTTATGTTGATTCAAAAGAAAAAAGAAAAAATTATAAAAGAACATAAAAAGCATGAACAAGATACTGGCTCGCCAGAAGTTCAAATCGCTTTGCTTACTGGACAAATTAAAGAACTTTTGTCTCATTTAAAAAAACACCCTAAAGACCTCCATTCCAAAAGAGGGCTTTTGAAAATGGTCTCAAAAAGAAGAAAGCTTTTAAAGTATCTGAAAGAAGAAAGCACTAGAAGGTACAACGCAATTATCAAAAAAATGGGACTCAAAAGATAATATGACCATGAAACACGCTGGCCAAAGAATAGCGCTCCTCATTGATGTTCAGAATCTTTATCATTCTGGAAAAAATCTTTATGGAGCACACGTCAATTTTAAAGAAATTCTTAAAACAGCAGTCAGTAAAAGAAAATTGATAAGAGCTTTTGCTTATGTTGTGAGGACAAAAACTGGTGAGGAAAAGCCTTTTTTTGAAGCCCTGATAAAACTAGGCATAGAAACAAGGGTGCGCGACTTGCAAGAATTTTATGGAGGTTTAAAAAAAGCTGATTGGGATGTGGGTATTACTGTTGATGCTATTAGGATCTCACCTACTGTTGATACAATTGTTTTGGCTTCTGGAGATGGAGATTTTGTGCAACTAGTTGAATATTTAAAAAACAGAGGGAAAAGAGTTGAAGTTATTGCTTTTGGCAGATCAGCTTCTTTAATGCTTAAAAAAGAAGTTGATGAATTTATTGACATTGATAAAAGTCCAAGGAAATATTTATTAAAAAAATGATTATGAATAATATTATTTATGGCTGAAAAATTTAAGTTAGAAATTGCTAAGAGAGATTTAACAGTTGAAATTACGGACTTAGCAGAACAAAGTAATGGTTCTGTTTTTGTTCAATATGGAGATACTTTGGTTCTGGCAACAGCAGTAATGTCTAGCAGAGAAACCAATCTTGATTATTTTCCACTTAGCGTTAATTACGAAGAAAAATTCTATGCAGCAGGAAAAATTAAAGGCTCAAGATACGTAAAAAGAGAAGGTAGGCCCACAGATGAAGCAATTTGCAATTCTAGGCTGATTGACAGAGCTGTTAGACCTCTCTTTGACCAAAACCTGAAAAGAGACATACAAATTATAGTAACCGTTCTTTCATGGGACGGACAAAATGATCCTGATGTTTTAGGACTTTTAGCTTCGTCATTAGCTCTTTCAATATCTGATATTCCCTGGCAGGGACCGCTCGCAGCAGTCAGAATAGGAAGAATTGAAGATAAGTTTGTCTTAAACCCGAACTATGAACAGATAGAAAGAAGCGATATGAATATTGTTTTCTCTGCAGTAGAATCAAGAAAAGAGATCTTGGTCAATATGATAGAAGGTAATTTCAATGAAATAAGCGATTCTGTGATTTTAGACGCCTATAAGTTTGCAAAACCTTATCTTAAAACAATAATTGATTTTGAAAATAAAATTATAGGGGAAAAAGCAAAAGAAAAAATTGTTTCAGTAGAACCTGAAAAAGAAATTGAGCTGGAAAATGAAATCGATAAAATAATAAAAGATGGATTGGAAAAAGCACTTTATCAAAAAGACAAAAAACAAAGAAAGAGTGAAATTGGCAAGATTAAAGAGCAAGTAATTGTTTTTACAAAAGAAAATTATCCGGAAAAGATTAATTACGCTGTTGATTTTTTTGATAAACAGATTAAAAAAATTGTCCGAAGCAACATATTGGAAAAAGAAAAAAGAATTGATGGAAGAAAATTAAATGAAACAAGAAAGATTAGTTCTCGAGTAGGACTTATACCAAGAAGTCATGGTTCTGGAGTTTTCTTAAGAGGACAAACGAAGTCTCTCTCAATCCTCACATTGGGAGCTCCAGGCGATGTTCAGCTCCTTGAAGGAATGGAGATTGTAGGAAAAAAACGCTTCATGCATCATTATAATTTTCCTCCTTACTCAGTAGGAGAAGTGAGGCCAATCAGGGGACCGGGCAGAAGAGAAATCGGCCACGGAGCTTTAGCTGAAAAATCTCTTATACCACTGATTCCCTCTTCTGATGACTTTCCTTATACGATCAGGATTGTTTCTGAAATTTTATCCTCTAATGGTTCAACAAGCATGGCTTCTGTTTGCAGCTCTTCCTTAGCATTGATGGATGCAGGTGTTCCCATAAAATCACCTGTAGCTGGAATATCTATAGGATTAGTAGTTGAAAACGGAGTAAAATTTCCAAACAGTCAAACTGATTACAAACTTTTAGTTGATATTCAAGGCCTTGAAGACTACAACGGTGATATGGATTTTAAGCTGGCGGGCACCAGGAAAGGAGCAACAACTGTTCAGATGGACATAAAAGTTGGAGGAATTACAGAAAAAATGTTCGAAGAGGCATTAGAGAAAGCAAAAAAAGCAAGACTTGATATTTTAGATGAAATGAAAAAGGTTTTGGAAAAACCAAGACCAGAACTTTCTTCTTATGCTCCTAGAATTTTAATTCTTCAAATTAACCCAGAAAAAATCGGTAAGGTTATTGGGCCGGGTGGAAAAACAATTAATGAAATCATTGAAGAGTGCAGTGTTTCTATTGATATTGAAGAAACTGGAAGGGTTTTGATTACTGCAGAGAAAGAAGAGGCTGGGAAAAAAGCTTTTGAATGGATAAGAAACATCACAAGAGAAGTTAAGGTTGGAGAGGTTTTCCAAGGCAAAGTAACAAGAATTCTGGATTTCGGCGCTTTTGTTGAAATTCTTCCTGGACAAGAAGGTCTGGTCCACATCTCCAAACTAGCTCCCTATAGGGTGAATAAAGTTACAGATGTTGTTAAAATAGGAAGTGTAGTAGGGGTTAAAATAATTTCTATTGACGAACAAGGAAGAATAAACCTATCCTTAAGTCAAAACAAAGAACAACATGGAGCATACAAAAGAAGAGAATAATCAGGCAGAAGAAGAATTAAAATCTCTTAAAACAAGAATTAAAACTCCTTTAGAGAAAGCAGAAGAAAGATTGAGAAATATTCGTTTAGATGATGACAGTAGTTTTTCTAGGCAAGAGACAATTTCTCCACCTCAACAAGCCCAACCAGAGCCAAGCCCACAACCAAGGTCAATTGAACGGCCAGAACTACCCGAAACTACAGAGCCACCCTCACCAGAACAGGTTTCTCCCAAGCCTCTACCTGAAAAAGAAAAGCCGTCAGTGACACCAATAAAAATCTCGGAACAAAAGGCAAAAGAAGAATTAAAGCAGGCTTTAGAAGAAAAACCAAGCCCAGAAGAAACATTGCTTGAACCTAAAAAACAAACACCAGAACCGTCCTATAAAAAAGAGGTGAAAGTCCCAACAAAAGAAGGACCTTCAGAGGAAAAAGAAGAAAAGGTGGAATTTTTGAAAAGAGAAGAAGTAAGAACAATGCAAAAAGATCTCAAGCAAGTTAGAGAGTCTGAAGCTAAAAAAGAAAGGCAAAGAATTACTGGTTTACAGGCTGAACCCAAGAAAATCAAAGTTGAAAAACAAACCGAACCAAAGCTAGTTGAAAAAAAACCAACAATACAACCATTACCCGAAAAAGACCTTATTCCTCAACCTCCAGAAAGACCTTCTTCTTTTAAGAAAATTATTGTTAGGCTTAGTGTTTTTGCACTCATCGTTTTAGTGGTAAGTTTTACTTACTGGTTCTTCACTCAAAGAGAACAATCAGCTGAAAAAGATATTACTCCTTCAACGGAACAAGAGACTCCTCAAAAACAAGAGATTGTTGAAGAACCAGAAATCATTATCCCCCAATCAATAATCTCTGTTACTGACACTCTTGCTTTCAATGCCACAACTACTAAGGACATAGAAAACATTTACAATCAAATCACAACTCAGGTTTTAACAGAAAATGAATTTGTCCGTGTTATTATTAAGAATGAACAGGAGAAACGTTTGTTCAGCTTAAATGAAATTGCCCAAACATTTCAAATTACAATACCAGCTGAAGTTTTAGAAAATTTAAAAATAGATACTTTTAATTTATTGGTTTATCCTCAAGAACAAGGCAAAAGAGGCGCAGTGATTGCTGAGATAAAAGACAAAGAAAAATTAACTTTATCGCTGACCAACTGGGAAGCTGACATCATTGCGAATGGGCTACAGGTTTCTGGGAATAAAATCCCAACCCTGTCTACTAAATTTAAAGATTATTCTTTTGATAATGTTCCTTTTCGCTTCCTAACGCTATTAAGAAGTGATCTAGGCCCTTGCTATGTTTTATCTGGTGATTATTTTGCTATTAGCAGTTCCTTTAAAAGCATGGAAGAGATAATAAAGGCTTTTAAAGAACAGGTTGTTATTGATGAATTAAAAGATAAAGCTGGTCAATTATTTATAATTGGTTTTGAAGGAAAAACACTTACGTCTGAGTTCGAGGAATTCTTCAAAAAATACAAACCAGGAGGAGTATTGCTGCTTTCTGAAAATATTGAAAACAGTGAACAATTAAAGACCTTAATTAATGACCTCCAAAGTCTTTCGAAAAAAGAAACTGGACTTCCGCTTTTAATTGCTGTTGACCAAGAAGGCGGTTTAATATCAAGGCTTGGATTTTTAAAAGAAAAAACCGCTCAATCTGAAATATTAAATCAAAACTATGCCCATGCAGTTGGCTTGAAAAGAGGCGAAGAATTAAAAGAACTAGGAATAAACCTTAATTTAGCTCCTGTCTTGGATAATGCTCAAAATGATGACTTTCTTTTTGAACGCTCATTCCAAAAATCCAGTGATTTATCAGGTCAACTGGCTCAGTCTCTGATTCAAGGCCAAAAAGACACTGGAATTTTCAGTGCCATGAAACACTTTCCTGGATATGTAGGTATTGATTTTAATCCAGAGGAAAAATTAGCAACAACTAATTTACCAGAGATATCACAGTTTCAAAAAGCGCTTGAGGCAGGTCCTAAAATGGTAATGATATCAAATGTTATATATCAAGACCTTGATTCCTCTCTGCCCTTTACTTTTTCTTCAACAAGCATTGAATTTTTAAAAGACAAATTGGGCTCTGAAATTTTAATTGTCTCTGATGATTTATCTCAAAACTCCTTGCTTAATAATTTCTCTTTAAATGAAATAGTCACTAAGCCTGTTTTAGCTGGAGTTGATATTATGATTTTTTCCGGTTGGCGCTCTCCTGTCAAAGAAGGGCTTGACGCATTCTTCAAAGCAATAGAGCAAAAAGAGATTTCTGACCAGCTCATTATTAATGCTTTTCTGAGAATCAATCAACTTAAACAAGGTTTAAAATAATAAATATTTAAAATTATGGATAAAAAAAAGATGGAACAAGTAAAAGAGAAATTGGAAAAAGAAAAAGTACAAATTGAAAAGCAGCTCAAAACTTTTGCTGACAAAGATGAACAAGTGAAAGGAGATTGGGATACCAGATTTCCCAAACAGGATGGAAGTTCTGGCAGCGCAGCTTTAGAGGCTGCGGCTGATGCAGTAGAAGAATACAGCACTCTTTTGCCGATAGAACATAATTTAGAGCTTAGACTTAAAAATATTGACAGCGCTCTTGAAAAAATTAAAAAGGGTGAATATGGAATTTGTGATAAATGCAGAAAACCAATTTCTCCTGATAGGCTGAGAATTTACCCAGAAGCCAGACTCTGCATGAAATGTAAATCAAGTTCTTCTTAAGACAAGCTTAGTTTATCGAAAACTTGGTTTATCTAAAAAAGACCTCTGCAAACACATTGCAGGGGCTTTAACGTATAAAAAAGAAATGATTACTTAGTATCTAAACGGATTACTAGCACCTCTGACACCGAAATGTAAGTGACAACCAGTGGATTTTCCAGCTCCTGGAGTTCCTGGTTGTCCGCCCATTAAAGCAATTGTTTGGCCCTGATAAACAGTGTCGCCGGGACTGAGTGAACTGGTAGAAATATGTCCATACATTGTCACCACACCATTTGGATGAAGAACTGTAATATGATTCCCAGCTCCGCTAAAAGCCCAACGAGAAGTAGAATTAGTCAGGTTAACCCTTAAAACCTGACCCCCAGCTGCAGCATAAATGGGTTCTCCGCACTTACCATGACTAAAATCAATAGCATTATACCAGTGAAGTCCCTGTGTAATCCTGCATGGAGAAGAAATAGGACACATAAAATAACTATTGCTTAAGGGAACCCAAGTGCGGGCATATTGAGTAATTGTAGGCATTGTTCCGTTTGGAATAATCAAAATATCTCCAATAAAGATATCAGCTTCGCCTGATAGTGCATTAAAGGAGACTATCTCCTCTGATTTTGCCTTATATATCTTAGCAATCTCACCAACAGTTTCTCCTGCTTTAACGTGATGGATGATTCCAGATACTGGGGGAATTATGAGCTTCTGACCTTCTCTGATTAAAACAGTATGAGTTAGATTATTAGCCCACATAAGTGTCTCTAATGAAATATCGAATTCATTGGCAATCACCCAAAGCGTATCTCCTTCACTAACAATATATTCAATGATTTCTGTTCGCTGGATGCTTTCAAGATCAAAACCTCCTATTAAAGCACCTAAAATTTTGGGTGTTATTACATAAGGAGGACTAACAGCTCTAAAGCTGTTTTCCTGAACAATAATGAATTTTGGAAGTTCTGGCTTAGGTTTTTGAATTACACTAACAAAAGCATCTCCGGCATTAACAGTTTCTGGCAGATCTGTTGGCAAAAAAACAACATCTCTACTTTTTTTAGAAGCAATAGTAGAAACTAGAAGAACCAAAAGAACCGCCACTAAAAGCGGTTTAGAAGATTCTTTGAAATTCAATTTTAAATACTTTAAAATCTTATCTGACAGTTTACCAGACATATGATTATATTACCTTTATTTTCTACTATTAAGATAGGTTGTCAAGCCAGCCTAGTATCATTAAAATCATTGTTTTATGCCAAAATAGGAATAAATCATAAATGTTGAAAATGTGAAATTATCATCAAAAGTTGACAAACAAGGAGTTTGAATGTACTATTATAGAAGTTCTTAATATCTTAAGAATAAAAAATACAGCAAGAGGTGATAAGTATTGAAAAAAACTTTAAAGATATTTGCAATTATTATAATGTTTTCTTTCTTCGCCAGCGTAACGAACGTAAATGCTACTATGGATGATAGTTTAACAAGGAAAACACTCCCTACTTCTGTCAAAGATGGTGATTGGTTCTCAAATGGATCTAAAATCATATTTAGCGAAAAGATTGAAACAGAATACAGTATAGGCCTAAGCACTAAAATTGGAGAACGATTTAGAATTCTTGTAATGAACGCAAATGAGACCAATAGAACGGAAATAGCAATAAATGCATCTAGTATAGATTATCTAGATTATGTTGCACCTTTGGTCTCACCCAATGGACAAAAAATAGCATTTGTGGCAACTCGCTCTGACCAGCCATCTGAAATATATGTAATGAGTTCCGATGGAACTAATGTGCGCCGTGTAGCTGAATGGTTTTTTGGTGCCATTGTTTTTGCTTGGCTTTCAGATGAAAAAATAATCTTTTGGGAAAGCAGGCAGGTATTCAGTGATTTCGATGTAGATATTGTATCAAAAGGTAGTGTTTCTACTGTCCAAATAGACAACAGAGACATTCAAAGCTTAACGGACATTCCAGAACAGCTTTCCGAGGGAAAATTTGTCAGCACGTGGTTCCACGAAGATTCTTCTAGGTTTCTGGTGGTTAAAGACCTATTGAGAGAAGGCTACACTTTTCCTGATCAGACTGAAAACAATAACCAAGAAACATCACATTTGCTTATTATCGGCGTTTCGTTGGTAGGCGCAATTTTCTTTCTCGTAATATGCTGCTGTGTTGGAAGCAGTGGAGGCGGTGGATACAGTGGAGGCGGTGGATACAGTGAAGATACTTACCACGAAGACGGACAACACTGTGATAGAGACAATAGCCATGCTGACCACACAAAAGACGGAAAGCACTATGATAAAGACTATCGCTATACTGGACATACAGACAAAGACGGAAAGCACTATGATAAAGACTATCGCTATACTGGACATACAGACAAAGACGGAAAGCACTATGAT